>Ga0307518_10004208_pt1 | contig 10325 bp, 8 predicted proteins | sample 25_EM_MG_FD_203889 | JGI IMG/M metagenome (GOLD analysis project Ga0307518, IMG submission 203889) | Populus trichocarpa ectomycorrhiza microbial communities from riparian zone in the Pacific Northwest, United States - 25_EM | ecosystem: Host-associated > Plants > Roots > Unclassified | place...
ACTTCAACAAGTTGCAGTCAGATTGCCACAAAACTGACACTACTTCTAAGCAATCAAGAGTTTTAGTCCCTTTTCTGCCAAGGATGGTGGTGACTGCTGTGATTGCAAAACCCAGCCAACTGAACTTAACTGGTCAAGCACAAGGCACTTTGCATAACCAGCCTGTTCAATAAATTTGACAAGGCCCAGATAATACAGAATCAGAAGGAAAAAAACCTAGTCCGTCATTTTCCTTCTATCAACAATAATCTCTGGCCCTGCTCCTCCTTTTCATACGTTTTTGCGTCTCTACAACATCAACTTAACAGGAGGAAAAGGTCATCATTTTCAGCAAAACTTCTCGAGGATTAGTTTTCTCCTTGAGAAGACTTGTGCGTGGCCACTAAGCAGGTTTACCAGAAAATACAAAGGTAAATTTAGCAGTTACAAACTCTAATCCCATTGGGTTGACAATTAACACTGAACAGTTACAAAACTTTGTGCATCCAAATCCTATTTGCATTCAGTAAAAACAGTGTCTCAAAACGAGGGGACAGAAAAAGGATTAATGAGGTGAAAACAGCTATAAAACAAAACCTTAATTCAATCGATTAGTGTGCCAAGACAAGACCCTTCATCAATTCAAGAACTTGCACACAAAGCAAACATAAGAACCAGAAGAAAAGGGCAATGAACTGTAATCCGATTCATTAACAAGCTACTCAGCAATCTATAACCCATGGCCACCAAAAAACTTCAAACTTAGACCTAACCCCATTATCAATATCACATTTAAAAACTACTGCTATTTTATATATATTCCTTTTTATGAAATTCCACCAATTTTCCCCCTAAACAATCTACACAGGCAAAACCCTAAAAAATAAAATTACCATCAAGCCCGATTGGAGCTCTGATCAACCATAGAAACTAAGAAGTTGAAAACCATTATTCCATCATTCATCTAGTCCCATTGACAAAGGAAAAAGAAAAAAAGGCTCAACAAGATCATAGCCAAAAGTGTCAAAATGAAAACCCATATACGAAAAACACCGTTAATCAAAAACAAAATCCTAATCCATTCCATTAAAAGCACCAATATCACACATCTCCGTTCCATACTTATTTTTCTCTAAAACCCTGCATATACAAATAAAACCAAAAACCCTAATGAAAATGAAAATTGTTCAAAACAAGTCTAAATATTTGATCTTTTTTCATAAAGAAGCAAACTCCGATTGATTAGTCCTCATCAACACCTTCATAAGCCCAAGCATGTTCTTGACGAAGCGCAGCCTCTTCTTCAGCAGTAAAATCGTTGTCAATCCCAAAGAAGCTTCTCACATATTCAACACTCTTGTTCTCAATCCTATCAGCAACAGCCTGGTTAAGCACATCAAGCAAATCTTTAATCTCCAAATAGTTAGCCACCGGAATCATATCCACCAGATCTTTGTCACTCTTTTCTTTAAGAAACTCCGAATGGTACTTTTTTTTCTGTGCTTCATCTGGGTTTGCTTTAAACTTTATTTGCTCCTTGCAGAACTCTATAACTTGGGACAGTGGCTTGGCCGTCACATTAGGGAGTGGCACAGTGTCGGTCGATGACGGTGAGTCTTCAAAGAAAGATTTCACAGTCGCAAATTCCATGGCTACAGCTTCTTCTACTTCAAAGATCTGGTTATCAGAGCTTTTGAGGGTGATTTTCTTGGTGGGTTGGGCTGTTTCAGTGTCTGGTTGGGGTGAAAGCTGGGTGGTCTCGGTCGTCAGGGTGGGACTATCGATCGAGGAAGACATTGTCGATCGAGGAAGAGAATCTGAAAACACAGAACAACAAGGCAGATGAAAAATAACAAAAGCCTAGAAGGTATCTTTCTTTCTTTCTCTCTTTTTTACCTTAAGCGTGCGTTTGTCTACTAAGGGTAGAGAGCGATTTATAAGGGTTTAAGAGTGTGTAAAGTGACAGAAATGACCTCATGAATTACTTCTTGTTGGTGTTGGATTCTTATCGTAACGGAAATAAAAAGTTAAATACTAGTTTCAGTTGGACTCCGTCACATTTAATTACCCTTTTTTCTCATTAAATTCCCTCTCTTCATTTTTTTTTTCTTTTTAATAGAATACAACCAGACAACTCATTCCTGCTATACAACGGCTCGAGCAAAAATTATTTTTCAATAAAAAATATTTGCTAATATTATCAGAAATTTTTAATTGTAAATAAAAAAATTAATGTGTATGTTTAATTAAATAAACTTAAAATTATATATGCTAATAAATATCAGAAAGAAATTTTAATGTAAATCAAAAATAAAAATTAAAAAAATTGAGAGAGAGAAGCATATTAAAATATTTAATCCCGTGGCATGAAGAATTATTCAAATCTTTTTATCTAATTATATTTCAATAATTTTTTATAAGAAAATTAATAATTTAAATTCTACAAAATATGAAAATACTGTTTTTTTTTAGCATTGTACTGCCTTTAACAAAAACCGAAAGTGATTAGAATAGATATTCAAAAGAATAGATAAATTAAGGATAGAAAGGCATCTCTCCAATTGAAACTTCTTTATTCTATTAATGTGAATTTTTTTTGGCAATTTATTTATTTAAATATTTATTTGTTGCAGCAAAAAATTATAAGAATCATAAAAGCAAAATTTTTAAAATAATGTTTTCATTATTATGCAGCGAATATATTAAAAAAAATGTGCATAATACATTGGAAGTTTTTGGATTTTTTATGCAATCATGCGTTAATAAAAAAATTTGTAAACAAAATCCAAAAATGAAAAATAAAAATAAAAACAAAAAAAAAATCATGTTGTTCGTCCCTTTTTTAAAAAACTAAAAATTAAAAGCAAACGATGTGTGATGAAGAATGGGCCTGCATACTCTTTGGTTTTTTTTATTATTATTATTAACGTGGAAACTTTTTTATAGGAGATATTTGAATTATATCTTTTGGGGTCGGGATTTGTAGTTTGGTCTCAGGATGACCTGGGATGGTGGATATTTTCAGATGAAGGGATCAGACATCCCGAGTTCTTTCCTTCTTTTTTCTTGCGTGGATGGGGAAGGAGAGATCTTATCGTAGTTTTGTTCGACTCATGGAAGGAAGAGGCAGAAATGAGGTTGCTCGTCGATTGGTGCCATATATGTGCCTGTAACGTCGGTTGTATCTTAAGCCTGGAACAATATGTCTCGCATGATGTGATGTTTCTGAATCACGAATAAAGTTTTCAGTCGTTCTGTCTTTATATAAAGATTCAGTGCAACTGAGAAGCTCTGAAATTCTTTATTTTATCTGTTATTTGAAGAACAGAATGAGCCTCGATACCGTATGAGCCTTGCTCTTCATATATCAATAGCCGAGTAAATTCCAGGGGCAAAAGAAAAAGGAACCTTGTTACTGAAACGCAACACAACCACATAGAGGTCCATTGTTTTAGCATTTGTTCAAGAATAAAAAACTCAACTCATTCAAGGTCACAAGAACTAACCACAGAGGGCACAGATGATCTTGTTTCGAGCCCTTTCCCCGACTCCATTATAAATCAGAAAACAACAGATGATAATACTTCCCTTTGATTTCTTCTCACAAAAAGAGACTCTAGTGACAGGTCTAAATTGGTGAACTTTCATGATATACCAAGTAAATTGCCGTAAAAGTAATCGGTGTTTCAGCAGCAATGGTTCATAGTTAATCTACAATTTTCTATTAGGAGACAAGTAACTCAATACCAGCAATGAACAAAGACAATGAATAGATCCATCCTCCCATTATATTCCGAGCTAAGTACATGGCACAACACATTCAATGCTCGTTCACAACATAAAGGTGTATATTTCTCACAAATTTTCCTTCTTCAGCTCCAAGAGTATAGACCACCTCTTATCAATAGAAGCTGCTTTCTGTCCACCTATATCTGAGAATCAAAACAGAAAATTGCTTCAGCAACTCAACCTACAGTTAGTCTGTTACTGTATTGGCAAAAGTTCATCAAGAACACTCACGTATCAATTTGGGTTTGGATTTCGAGCACGATTCTGAGCAAGTATCCTGCAGGATATAAACTTGGTGAGTAGGAGAGGACTTTTAATCAGGATTAGTTGTTTTTTAATCATTTTTCATCACATAAATCCCTTTGTTTTGAAGCAAGTGTATTGTTCATACTTTGACTGAGGTGGTAAGCCTTAGTGTGTCTTGTATCAACGAGTCAAGATCAGCTTCATATCCAGGCTTCACGTATATAACCTGCACGATCAATTGTGTTAATTACATGTCTGAGAGAGAAGGGACCAGTGGGGTGGGGAGGAGAGGTTTAAGAGACTTAATGATGGGTCGTCGCCACCAATGTCAGGCAGATGAACTTCACGATTGGCTCTTGATGGAAGAACCCAAACATTGAAGGTTGTATCAATCTGGCAAGAAAATAAGAAAAAAAAGGTCCACTCGCATTACATTCTATAACCGATTCAATAATGAGTAAGAAACAGCTAAATATTTTACAACTTGAATAGTAAGTAATTCTTGAAGACCAATTCAATATTAACGAATTACTACAACATGGTTCTTTAAAATGACAGACCTTTCTACAGTATGGGGAAAAGCAGTTGCTGCATTTTCTTGTGAAAGATGTGATGATCCTTCCATCCACTGAGAAACCAAAACCGGCATGCTGGTTAAAAATAGAAGGAAGACTATTAGATGCAATCTACATTGTCCTTGTCTCTCTTTCTTTCTTTTTTTTATTTGCTGATGCAGACTCAAATTGCATCATACAACCACTTGAGGTGTTTCTGTCATTTTGATATACTTTCTTGCTGCCAAATGATCCTAAACTTGTTATAACTTGCATTTCAACTTCAGGTCACCATGCTTGGTTAAGAGAATATGAAAGGGAATGGATTCAATGGAATGACCTTTTGAACGGAGAGATTAACAGAAACCTCAGCATCTTTTTGTTCATCTTCGATCAAGTCTTCTAACTTCAGGTCTTGAAGAGACAGTAGGTAGTCAGAAGTCCATTTCCCTTGCCATCTCCCATCTGCGGTTGATATTGTAACCAAACGGCGGGGAGCCCTGGAATTTTTCTTGCTTATCTGCCATTTGGCTCAACAACAAAATCATTAAGTCATTTTCATTGCTGAACCAGTGACAATAACAAAACGGATTCAAACAATTTGCAAGTCCCGTGGTATATAGGGTTCAAGTACAAGTTTTGTGATTTTTATCCATGAATCGAAGAGGAAAAAAATAAATAAATAAACTAGAGTCCAATTACTACAAGCATGCATGTCAATTGATTAATCCCCAGATAAAGATAAGAAAGAGACTAGGGATAAGGCGATAGTAAGCATGAAACAAGTTATTTTCAGAAGAAGATTGACTATAATTAAAGTGTTGTAAGGGGGTAGTCTTTCACGGTACCGGCGGGAAGTCATTTCTTTTTGAAGCTGCTATGATTTTGGATCTCTGAAACGTCAACCTTTGTGATCTTCTTGTATTCGATGGATAGATGGTTGTAAATTCTTTGATGCTTTGAACAGATACCAAATGGCCAGCTTCTGACATCCTCACTCTCCCTCCCTGTCTCCTCTAATACACTAGCACATTTGTATTGGAAGTATAGAGTATATGATATAACCACAACAACCTTATCTGCGTAATTGGTTGGCAATTAGACAGCAAAGAAGGATGTTTTGTGCTGGGTCCACGGTGCTTTTTCTTCTTGGCTGAGTGGATATTCCTCGTAAAAAATTATATTGTAAATTTTTGCTAGATCTGTTGTAATTCTTTTTCATCAACGCCTGATGTTAATCCAGTCTAGAATTAGCTCCATTGGTCTAATGGGCGATTTTGATAATGATAATAGATTCACCGAGGCCAATTCTGATCATTAAGATTGATTTTTTCGTCTTCATTTTCTGATGCAATCTTTTCTGTGATGAAACATGAAAGCAGTAACACTACAATTGTCTACGGAACGTTGGGGGTAGATGGAACCGATAACCGTGCCCGGGCCAAGGGCAACGGCCTGTAGACCAAGAAAAGCAGGTTAAGGATAAACGGCAACTCTGATAATGGTTTACATGAAACATGGAAATAGCAAATAAACTAAGCTGTAGCGGGCTAAAAGAACCTGAAATGCTGCAATGGTAACCAGCTTATAGCTAGAAAAATTAAGAGCCCATGCAAATTAGCTAAAAAGGCTGGCAATGAAAAAACAGACAAGTAATTATTGGTGGCCGCCGGTTCCAACGGATTCTAATTCCAGTTTTTCAGCTCACAGAGGAGTAACACACGAGGGAAAATAGCTGCAGATGAGAAAACAAAAAACAGCAGGTTCAGGCACTGCCATTCGGGATTCAGCATATGAGTTGAAAGCACTACTTGTGATATGGATGAATCACCGACTTGCCTCGGAGATTTTAAGTAATAGAAATGTACTAGGTTGCAGAGATCATTCCAGCTCAGCGGTTTTAAGCAACAGAAATGTACTAGGTTGCAGAGACCATTCCATCCATACAAATTAATTGCTTTTTCTGTCTCCGTAGAAGAAAAGTATCAGAAAACACCAACTCACCGCCAGCTACTTGGCTGGTTAGAGGAAAGCATGACAGCAAAATAGAAACGAATTATTGAAGCATAAGCCCTTGACAAGAGAAAGCAAGTTGGGTGCTTAGTATAATCTGCATGCACCCACTGATCCCTACTGCCCAGGCATAATCACTCACCTACAAAACAAAGCCTAGTTCTAGTAAATCACCCTTCACCACTACATTTACCAAGAAATTAACTTGGAGCAAAAATAACTAAAAATTAGCAGAAAAAATTGAGTTTATAAAATATGAGTTCTTGACAACGAGAAGGAACGATCAAGAGTGAAATAAGACCATGAAGCACTTATTTTCCAGAGAAATAACTCCACATGCAGAAGGAAGCTGTAGTTGGTGATGTAAGCAGATGGCTTGTCCTGCCTAAGCAAAAGAAAATGGTCTACTTCACATTTGCCCTTAAAGAAACACTTGCCATGACGCCAATCTGTATTAGATACCACTTGCTATCAGTTAAAATATGACAATTCTACATAGCAGCAACGAAAAATATAATCATGCTAACAACACAGCCATTATAATTTCCAGCATAGCATCAAAGGAAGGAAAATAACAAAGTCCCACAGCAATATGTGAAAATCTCTGATATGAGAAAGTTCTATCAAAAACCGTAAATGGGGCCACATCGAGAAGCCTCTTCATCTCTTTCTACCACCACGCTCTCTCAAAGAGAGAGCCAGCAATTCTCCTGGTCCAACATTGTAATATGCCAGTGACATATTATCCTTGAGAAAACCAGCTTTTCCACTCAATTTCTGTTTGTTTGCAGGAAGTTGGATCTCTCCAGCAATTTTCTCCTTCAGGCTGCCAACAGTTTCAGACAAGGACTGCATTGTAATCTCCAGAACTTGGCCTTTGAGATTTCCTTCATCAATATTGGGAACAGCAACAGTGACGCGCACAAGTCCCTGCATAAAAGGCACAATATCAGCTAACATGCAGTCAGATAAAGGAAGAAAGACCACACTGAGATACAGATCAGAAATGATAAATCCAACAGCTGTAGAGTAAGAGGCATAATTTTGATAAAAGAAAAGGCCATACCGGATGTTGAGCCAGAAACTGATCTTCAGGAACAAGCGCAGAGTCATCAAGCCTCTGCCTCTTCGGCTCTGGCTCATCTGGAAGTGGAGGAGGAGCATCCTCAGGTGGGGGTGGTGGAGGCATTCCTTGAGGCAACGGAGGTGGTGGTGGCATCATATGCAATCCAGGTTGGGAGACAGGATGAGGGGCAAAAGATCGAGGAACTGCCATGGAATTATATTCCGATCCAGGTGGAGGCGGCACAGGTAAACTTGGATTGCCAGACATTAATGGAGGCATAGGGGGGGGTCGATTTACCATAATGTGTTGCTGTCCGGGTGCCATTTGCATTGGAGGGGGGTAATTTGGCTGCATAATTGGAATACTGACTGGCCTTTGCGGATGTACAAGATATGCCCCAGCAGTGGGACCAGAATATTGAACTGTATTTGGAGGTGCACGAGGAAGATTCAACTGCAGTCCTGGTGGTGGAGGGAGGGGACGGACAGTCATCATACCAGGTCGGGGAGGAGGAGCTGCTGGACCAGGAAGGTTCCTTACATCATTGTTAACAGCTTCATTTTGATCCTCGCCATTAGCATTCTGAGACATAGCTTGGTTTGCAGTGCGCCCAATACTACCAGTGTGACCATCCCATATGACCTGCTTTGGCTGCTCATCTTTCTTCTTCTCAATTTCAGCCTTCACTGCATTAGAAACTTCTTCCTCTGTGGTGCCAAAGATATCAGGCCTCAAGCGTGCCAGTCCCACTATGTTACGAGAGATCTCATCATCCTGTGCAAGAGTAGTTTCCCGAATCTTGGCAAACATCCTTTCCTTTTGCTCCTTGTACTTGGGATCAATGAGGGAAATTCTCATGTGCTCGGACATCTCACTAATTGGAATTAGCTCACCAGTGATAGGAGAAACAACAAACTTTGTTGGGTCTCTTTCAGCAGGGATCCTCTCCTCGGGTCTCTTCCAGTTCTTCACAATCCTCATAGGTGGTTCTTGTTCCTCATTTGTTCTTGTGCCCTTCTCACCATCATTCTCTTCAATACTTGCAACCCTCATGCCTTCCTCAACAAGCTGCATCTCTTCTTCATCCATTTCCATTTCCACCTCCTTTCCAGGCTCAATGATTTCATCTTCATCCATAGCAGATATCTTGCTCCTCCTTATAACTTCCTCAAGTGTCATTGGAGGGGGCAAGTCCTCGTCTTCATCATCTGCAAAGTCTATAGTCTCAACCACAACAAAATCATGCCAATCAATCATTGCCATTTGCATCCGCTCCTGTTCAATCTCATCCTCAGCTTTCTGTCTTGCCTGCTCCTGTGAGCGTTCCCATTCAAGGCGATGCAAGCCCCTTTCAAGCACAGTGGTCATGTCAGAAACACTCTTTGTCAACTTCTCGGTCAAACCCTTTGGAGGCATCAAAACTTTAGAATATGCATCAGCAAGTCCAGTAAAAAAGGTGAACATGCTGTGGGTTGGCTTCAAAAAGTGGAACTGAGGATTGTTCATCTCCCTATTCGTCAATCCAGTCAAGAATGCTTGCCCATTTCGAGCTACAAACTGAGCTGTGAGCTTAATAATATCAAGTTCCTCTCCAGTAATCCCTTCTGGAAGCCGAACAGTATACTGCTCAGCTTCTGGGGGTTCAAGAACCTTAGGAGGAGGTAATCTAAACTGGGCTGAAGGATCCGGTTTCGTAGCAGCTTCATTTTCATCAGCAGCTGAATCAGGTTTCGGAGCTGAATCAGGAGCAGCTGAATCCGCAGGCTGTGAAGTAGGCTGCTGTCCAGGAGCTTGATTCTGAGCACGAAATTCTGCCAAACGATGCTGGTAATAAGCATGGTACGGATCCGACGAATTCAAAAAATTGAACTTGGCATTATTAGCATTGTTTGCAATAATCCTCTTCTCAAACTCAGGTCCATTTTTTGCCACAAATTGCGAGGTCTTATCAACAATACTCCTAATATCAGGTGGAGGATGAATAATTCCAATAGTTCTCGTATGGGTCGCAACTGGTGCTCTGCTCTGCTCCTCACTTGCCGGTCTATCCTCCCTCGGCTGCTGTTCTACCACTTGCGAGGGTGGAGGAGGAGACCCATCTCCATTAACAGGAGGTGCTGGAAGCGGTAAGATTGCTGTGGAAGACATTATTTTCTCTCCAAGTCTCAATCAAAAATCCCAAAAACAACCCACATCAAACCAGCTCCTCGCCAAAGAAATCCCCACAAATTCTTTAGTTAAAAATACCTGCAAATAACAACTTTGCAATAAATTTTATTTATAAGAACGCAGAGAGCCCGAAAACCCAAAATGATTAATTTATTATTATTTTTAATAAGAACCCACCAGTTTCCCGGTCCAGAAAAAACCTAACCTTAATTAAAACCAGTCACTGAATTCTTCATTCATCTCAAGATTGAAAACCCTAATCACTGAATAACATATAACAAAAGAAAATGATTAATTTCTAATCAGACTAAGATAATATAACCTATATAGATTAATAAATGGAAAGATAACTTACTATGGAGTAGAAAGGATTGAGATTAGGGAATTTCGATCTGCTAGGGTTTTATACAAAGAGAGAGAAAGACAGAGAGTGTAAGAGAGATCCAGTGAAGATTTTACGATACGTGAAAAAAAAAAAAAAAAAACCCGACTCGTTTTATATTTTGGTT
>Ga0307518_10004209_pt1 | contig 10325 bp, 3 predicted proteins | sample 25_EM_MG_FD_203889 | JGI IMG/M metagenome (GOLD analysis project Ga0307518, IMG submission 203889) | Populus trichocarpa ectomycorrhiza microbial communities from riparian zone in the Pacific Northwest, United States - 25_EM | ecosystem: Host-associated > Plants > Roots > Unclassified | place...
TGAAATATGGAAGAGCTTGATAATTAATTCTCCTAAGCTCCTGTCCTTAAAAAAAAAATAGAATTCTTGCATAAATAGTAAGCTCCAACCTATGTTTCCTTAACAAATAAATAATTAGTTGTCAATTATGAATCCTTCTTAGATTAGGATTCCTTGCCAAGATAAACTCTAATTTTGGTGCCTATAGAATAAGAAAGTTGGCCGGTAAAAAATCCACAAATCAAAGAAAAGAGGATCATAATTTAACTATAAAGATGGCTTTTTGAGCGTGCAAAAACATCAAGTAAAATATCATTAGGAATAAAATTGGAATTGCAATCAAATTCTGCAAATGCTATGTCACCATGCGATCTCCTTCTAATGTAATTATGTAGTGTCATTGAATCATATTAAATACTAGTTTTTTTTTAATAAAACACAAATGCTTTTGGATTTTTTTTATTTTACTAGGTCGGACCACGTTCAATGCATTTAGGTTTATACCGGACTCGTTCTGATCCATGAATAGTGAAGAGCGAATTAATTCACTCTTCACTATTCACTTTGTAGAACAGTAGAGACGAGAAAATGTAGCAGAAGAAGAAGAAGAAGAAGAAGAAGAAGGGAAAGGGAAAAAGCAATGGAGACAAGAGGGTTGTTTTGGAATTTTTTTGCAATGGTTTCGTTGTCGTTTTGCAAGAGACGAGAAAAGGGAAGAGAGGGGAACAAGGATGAAAATTTAGGAAATGACAGGATTTTTCCAGATTTGAACAATGGAGACCTCTCGGGTTGTTTTGGGAAATTTTTGCAATGGTTAATTATCTGCACTGTCGATGAAGGAGAGAGGAGAACACGCCCTCACGAAAAGTAAATTTAAATTGTTTTTCAAGAAACTGAGTTCCAGTCTCAATTACGGGTGGAACCCACAACAATAAAAATTTGTTTAATATCTAATCAAATACTTATAAACAACATTTTTATGTTCAACACCAAACATGCAGAAGCAAGATGCTTCCAATAACCCAAGTCTGGAAACACAATTTGGAGGCAGAGATGTCACGACTGGACAGGGCTCTTTTCAAGTACAAAGTGATGTCTATTGACACCGAATTTCCTAGCTCTATACGCGATACACCGAGAGATGGGTCTGAGACAAAGAGATACAAAGACTTGAAGTTCAACGTTGATGTTCTCAAATGATCCAATTGGATATCACATAGTCTGATGAGAGGGACACTAGTTTTGGGGCATGGGAATTCAACTTCTATTTCGATCTTGCTGAGGATTTGTGTGTTTTTGAGTCCGTGGAACTCTTAAAAAAGAATGGTTTGGACTATGACAAACATGCAAGGGAAAGTATTTACATGTCTGGGTTTACCAAGATTTTCACAGCTGTTCTTGCAAAACACAGGGATTTGTTCTGGGCTACTTCTCTTGGCCTGTATGATCTAGCCTATATACCGGGGTTGATCACCCATTGCTCCATTGCCAGATTCACTTCCCTCCTTGGCACTGTATTCGACAGAGATGTGGATGTTAAGTACATGACCAGATTTTGTGAAGGGCTCTGTGGTGGTGAATTGGGTTTGTCCAAATTGGATAACATATTGAGGATTGAGAGAGAGGGTGGAGCACACCAAGCAGGATCAGATAGTTTATTGACCATCCTAGCTTTCGCCAAAGTAGACAAAGTTATAAGGTAATTAGAGTGTTATAAGAATTATTTTTTAAAATGTTTTTTTATTTGAAAATATATTAAAATAATATTTCTTTATTTTAAAAAATTAATTTTGATATTAATACATCAAATGATTCATAAATAAAAATTTAATTTTTTAAAAAAATCAAAATTTTTATAAACACAATATCAAACTGCCTCAAAGTTAAAAGAAATATACTATATGTACACCGAAAATAGTCATAATTTTTTTTCAATAGTTAGATATAGGTTTTCCTGGCCTAGTTTTATAAAGGGTTTACTTGTGTAAGTGTCTAGAAATTCTTTTTTATTTGATTTTTCTTCTTGTTGTCACTATATAAACAACATCGTGTGTTATTTTTTAAAACCATACTTCATGTTATTTAGATTTTATAAAATATATAAAAGAAATTCTATAGTTTAGAATTATAATCTAGAGCTAGAAAAACACTGATTTTCTATCTTTCGCGGAAAGCTAGGATTTTTGTATGGAATGCAACCTCGGATTTCTCCAACAGTTACACCGCCTCCTCTATCACGCTGCTGCATCCCCAAGTGAACCTAAAAAAAAAACTTCTCTGCAAGTGGCGATGCATATTTCATTTCCACTCATTCTATTAAACTCCCTCTGCAGCTTCTAATCATTAAAGCTCATTGTGAGAGACAGAGCAAATGATTCATTATTTCTAGTCAACATAAGCTGATTGCAACTTAGCAATAGTCTGTACTCTGAATCAACGAAAATTAATGGAAAAAAATAACTTCACAATGACAACAGGATACTCTTATCTTCGGAGCAGTAGAATTTGACTTTACAAACAAGGTTTCCTTCACCCACGGTCAATGCCTCTTTCCTTCTCATGCTGCTTTCCCTCGCTGCAAAAGAGACCAAATTTGCATGAAGAGTTAGGGTAATTCATTTTAAAGACCTTACTGCCCACTTCCATGGTCATGAAGAAATCGTAAATCAAACAAACTAATTCTCCAAAAAGTACATATATCTCTTAAGAAAAGATCAATTTCCTTGTAGTTTCCGCAGGTACATATGTTCTAAGGATTTCAGCAATGGATATTTTAAGCTGATATCACTCTTTAACTTAGATTTTAACCCAAAAAGTAACAAAATGCTCAGCATAATGCAACTTGTAACCCAAATACAAAAATAAGCCGAGAATACTCATGTTTGTTGGAGTATTCTAGAATGAAACTCACTCGTTTCTCCTCTTCCATCTTGGCCTTAATGTAAGAGTAGGTTGCCACTCCAGCAATTGCAATTCCTGTTCCAATACCAGTTTGTGTTGAGATTTTGTTACCTGCAAGGAGAGAATTGTTAGGTATTATTTTGATTTTACCATCCACAAAAAATAATAATAGTAATAGCACTTGTTAGGAAACAAATGAGTAATCAAGTGGTGGACAAATCATTACCAAAGATCAGGATGGAAAAGCCAATCACGAATACACGTTTCAGCACATTGCCCACTGCATGTGTAAGAGGTGCAACCCTCTCCAAGGTATTGGTAGCCAACTGAAAATTCAAGAGGAAAAAACTTTTTATAATCCTCCAAAACGGTATCGTGATAAAAAAAGTTGGTTTTCCAGATAATAGAGGGAATAAAAACGGCAAGTAGTTGAATTGAACTCTCTGTGTGCATGCAAAGGAGACCACACCGTTACTTAATTTGCAGGGTCCTTCTACCATTTTGTTGATGTAAGTCAAAGGCATTGGTGTTTAAATGTTTTTTCCTTAATGTTTATATAGATGCCTGAAACAGTTTCCATAATGATTTGAGTGCATAGATCTCCGGAAAGGATATTGGAATATTCCAGAATAGTTGTTTGCATATCCCAATCATTAGTGCAGTCTCACAATATGTCAACACTCGTTATGGAAACCTATGCAAGCATTCAAATCACTACAAAAACTCTTCAGGAAAACTGTGGAAATGTTATGCTAAATGCATGTAAACATCAATGCCTCCAGAGGCATTGTTTTATATGACTAAATTGTATAGACATAAGAAGATCAGGAGAAAGTTCTTGCCTGATTGTAGAGGTGATAAAACATTCCAACCCAAAAAAGGTCTGAGATGAACTTGGTTAGGCCCACTTTAGCAATTGCATCATTAAAGCCATGCTTGATCAGTTGAGGTCCCTCGACCTGCAAAGGCAAACGTGACACAAATAAGAAGAGATTTTATGAACTGAATGATTATGATTTTTAATATGGTCTTGTAAGTAGAATTCTCCAGGGGCATCAATGCTTTCATACTCACAAGAATGGCAGGTGGAATGCAGACAAAGAGTGCAATGATGGAAATGTAAGCATAAATGTTAGTGCTGTCCATATCAGTCTGCAGGGATAAAAAAAAGAAGCAATCATTAGGAAGTACTTATTAATTAATCAACAAGCAGTTGCTCATATAGTACAAAAAAAAACTTCATTGAATTACCATTGCTTTCTTCGAGTAGAGACTCCTGTAAGTGAAGGAGATGTTGGAAATCATAGCACTAATAAAGCCCGTCCAATTGAATGAGAGCTCAGTCAATGATGCCATGGACACACCTGCATTTAATTTACAATGGAATGTCATTCAAAATTTGTGTTACCCTATCAGTATTATAATAATCAACTTAGAGTTTCTGATTACGCAAACAATTCAAATTAATAGGAGTGAGGGAAATAATGAGTAGACATGATTTTGCATCCCAATAGAGTGTAGGTTGATTACAGTCAGATGGCATATTATTGCAGAAATAAAAGAGAAAGCTTACCAAGAACGACAGGCAGAAGTGATAGCCACAGAGTTATCGGTATTGACTGTCCCAATACGAATTGAGAAGCAGCAGCATTGAAGAAGGGCTCAAGTGCTGTAATGAAACACAATCGACTATAAATAAGGAAACCACTCTTGAGAGGTTAAAATGTCCTCATAAAACAGTGTTGATAAGCAAGAAAATTGTCTTCCCATAAATTTGGATAATAAAGTGCCTTCTTGATGTCACCTTTGATTGTGTGTGTAAAGGAGACAGCAACCGCCGCAAAGGAGACATTACTGGTCACATGGCCTAATGCATGACAGACAGCAACGGGAATCAACAGCTTCAGGAGATTTGAGTCAATAGGCTGCACGCAATACACAGCAAATAAGTAATGCATTATCAGTGCTCTTGAGCTTCAGCAATCATCTTCCTAATACCATATGACACATAGACAATAAGATTAAGACAGGAAACTCACGGTTCCTTCAAAAATCATACCCTCCAAAAAAAATAAGAACTTTAAATGTTTAAATGGCAATAGTTAGTACAAATACTATCAATCTTCATATTTCTTCACCAAGTCCCAAATACAAGGTATTCTTCCCAATTTAAGGACAACCCCTGTTTCCTCACAGGCATTACCCCTGAAAACCAGAGACTTGTCAAAGATCAATCACGATCTATACACATGTTACATATAAGGTAACCATAAACTGTTTATAAAACACAATCATCTTCCCTAAATCAAAATCAGCCAAACAATCCCATCTTAGAACAGGAAATAGGCATTAATTAATAGAGGTTTAACTTACAGCGCGCTTTGGAAGGCCCACAGTCCAGCTCACCAAACAGTACACCACTCCAACAAACAAATGAATCACCGAAACAAAACTACACAAGACACCATCAACAAACATTCCATCAAAGCACAGACACATAATATAATATAATAATAATTAGCAACTAACTAATTACTAATACTTACTATGGATAAGGGAAGTAATTGTAAATCTTCTTGTTAAGTATGTTAAATATCACGTTCAAAAAGTACCTGCAAATTAATTAATAAATAATTGTCTTAAAATAAAATCCATAAAATCATATAACGAGACAAGAAGCTTGACCGTCTGGGATTTGTTAATTAAAGTCACGTGATTGTCCAATGGAAAGGAAATGAGGTCACGTGATCTCCTACGTACCACATGAAGAAGAAAAAACCGGTTACAAGAGCCGGATTCTTTTCGAAAAACCCAATCGGAGCGACCTTCCCATCCCTGCAAAAACACCGAGTCAAAAACACGAACAAAACCGAGTCAGATTCCGACACGGAGCGAGTCGACCGAGTCAGAACGGAGGAAACGGACCTCACCCGGAGGAATCACTTCCTTCTGCCGGAGATGAAGCTGCAGCCATAACCGGCCGGAGAATATCCTTCCTTGCATTCATCGGAGAAGATGCTTCCAGAAGCAATGACGGCCGCAGTTGCCTTCCCCATATCAGATTCCCGCCTTCACCGACTGCTCCGATCGGTTTGATCGAGATGAAGCTGCAACTGGTGTTGCTGTGGCTCTCTCGCAGTGGCCTACGCACGTGAGCGATGGTGGTGGCATGTGAAAAGACGCGTGACTCCATGGCTGAACTTCGATCGAGAGAGAGAGAGAGAGAGAGAGAAATGTGATATTAGTACCTAGAGTGAGCTCTTAAACCCTTTTTTTCCCCCCTCGAGAGAGCGGTTAATTGCCTCCTGTTCCGCTTTTTCAATTTACTCGCTATCCCCTGCTTCGCGGTGTACGTTAATACAATGCACGACCTCTCTGATGCTTTTGATTTAGAATAAGGGAGTAGCGGATCAGGGTTGAAGAATCCCGTGTGGGTCACGCGACCTAATCAACGGTGAACACGTGTTTGAGAGTTAAGTAAGAATATGGGAATATTTTATGGGGGAGATGCCAAGGTAGAAATAATGGAGGGAGATTTTTCTTTTTAATTTGATATATTATAGCATTTGTTTTTGCGATGAGAGATTTTATTCTGGTGGAGGATTGTTGTTCTTTGGTAATGTTACGAAGGAGGGGGGGGTGATGGCGATGAGGTGGGGCCACCTTATCTGTGAGTGAGAGGCTTGTAACGATATGAGGATCTGAGAGGATGTCTTGTCCAATCGAGGTGGTCTCCCCTCTTTGCTCTGTGTTTTCCAATCCTCTTATCACTTCAGTTAGTTTTCTTTTCTCGTGTCAGTCGTGAGTTATGAGTGGCGTGACTGTTGAGTTATTGACTGTTTTGAAAACTGTTTAAATGTTGGGTATTTTGGTTTATATATATATAAAAAATGTTCAGTAAAACATCAAATTTCAACATGATTCATTGTGCATTGAATTATTATTATAATATAATGTCATTTTTGTCCTTCAAAGAAATATAAATTGAAAGGGTAAAATAGTTTTTTACGGATTCAATTGCATCACCGAATGAGATCAATCAGTTTTTTATTTTTTTAATGCATAATAAAATTACTAATTTACTTTAAAAATAAAAGATTCATCGATTTAAAAAAATGATATTAATCTCTAAAAATAGATGATTTCATTGATTTTAGGAAAATTTGATATTAATCCCTACAAAATAAGCCATTTCATTAATTTTAAAATTTTAACTAGATTTTAGGTGAAATGAGCATTGAATTCATATGAATATTACAAAAAAAGCTTTGGCCTGCCAATAATCCTACCATTTATTCTAGTTTGAAATTTAGTTGAAAATTACTATACGAGAACAAATGCTTTTTTTTTAACTAAACATTGGTATAATCCTACCATTTGTTCTAGTTTGAAATTTAGTTGAAAATTACTATATGAGAACAAATGCTTTTTTTTTACTAAACATTGGTATATCCTCACATAGAATTTATGCATCCAATTATAAATCAACGATTCTACATATAACAAATATCGTCATATACAAATTTAAAATTCCACATATAAAAATCAAAACATCCCTGTGTAAGATCGATAATGTAACACAAAAATTTGACATAAATGAACCAACTCAACACATATTATTTATCACAAATAAATCAACATGAACAAAGACACAACACAAATTATTTAGAATAGATAAATCAATGTGTTATGGTTCAAAATTGACCTTCCAAAAAGGTGAGCATCGATTAAATAGTGGGAGACTATGGCGACGTGTGTTTGATATATGCCAGTGGTAGCAATATTTATGGCACATCGGTGCACATGCTAAAGAGGTTGGGTGGCACATTGACTAGCCCTTCTGGCACGCCTCTTCCTTGTCTTTCTTTTAGTTCTAGAAGTGAGCTTCACTATCTTCTGAGCAAAGAGATCAAGCCACCTATAGTCTAGATTCTTATTTTCATATCTCTTCTTTCTCATTTCTTTTCCTACGTCCATTATTTGACTACTACTTGTGAGGAAGTTATTGGAAAGGTTTTGGAAGGGGTTGACAACATTGATGGTGATGTTGTTCATGGTTAACAATGTGAGGAACGAGGAAGTAAGGGTTGAAGCTAAGTTTTGTTTCTTTTAGAAGAGATCTAGATTATGATCAGTTAATGTTAGAACTGTTTTTGTCGGGGGAGAGGGGGTGAAGCTCTGTTAATGGTTGCGGGTTGCTCATTGTTGTTGTGGTCGGCGACACCATTGATAGTGTAAGGGAGAGAGGGAGCTTCTATGTTCTTTTCTTCCTCTCTTGTTTTTTTTTATATTTTTTCTCTTCTTTTTTGTGCTCGTTTTCTCTTTATGCTTTCTCTCAATTCTTTTCTCTTTTTTTTCTCTAAATAATTTTTTTTTCTTTATTTTGTCTCTCAAAAGTTTTCTCTCTACTCCTCTCTCTCCTTGTCCCTCTAATGGTGGATCACTCAATAGTGGCTAGGGTTTATTTTGACACTTTCAATGGTAGCTAGGGTATTGTTTTTTTGGCACCCCTCCATCTCTAAAAAATATCTTATTTTGTTTTTTCTAAACCGAGCACTTGATTTTTTTTCCTAATACCATAAGAATCCAATATAAAACGAATAGAGGCTAACTATAAGGGTCGATCCCAAAGCAACTAAACATAAAAAGAAAGAAATTGAAAAAAAAAAAAACTTGAGCTACATAAAAAAAAAGAAACAAAACACTATAGATTCACTATTGTAATCTCCAATACTTATGAATCTTGAGCAGCTATGTTTTTTTGCTTACATGAATCTCACTACCTCTTTTAGTTTCTTCTAATATATAATTTTTTATTCTTATTCTAAATCGTCCAGATTTGTATTGGCATGTCTTATGATTGCTTTTGGTTTATATTAATTAAATAAATAGCATAAAATAAAATGTTAGATTCTTTTTGTTGAAATTAAAGATAATAAAAAAAATAAGACTTATACTAGCAAATTAGTTTGTTCAATTGAATTTAAATTATTATTCTTCTTATAAAAAAGAGTAAAAGAGTGTTGTATTATTAAGTATATGAATTAAAGGGTTTTTCAGTTTGTAAGATCAAATATTTTAATTTTTATTTGCTTTCTAGTTTCATGACATAGCATTAATAATTATTTTTAATATTTATTAGTGCATACGATTCTTACTCTATTATTTTTTTTTAAAAAAAAGCATCAAATTTTAAATTTTAAATATATATTTTTCTTGTTTCTATAAAATATACTAGCGATGTCTATATGTTATTATTTTTGGGAAGTAAAAAAAAAAACTGTGGCTCTAACCTGTAGGGTACATCGGTTAGTCAAATAGCAGGACCTGATTACAATAGCAGCAAGCAACAGTTCAATTTCTAAGATAATTTGAAGTTGTTAGCTGTGAATTAAAGTATGTTTGCAATTTCTAAAAAAACTTCGAGACCCTAGTCTTTTGTTCTAAACAACTGTCTATTTCCTGCCACGACAACCCTTTTCTTCTTCTTTTTTCATGTGTCTATATATCTATATTATATCTTGGATTTAGATATATGTGATGGGATTTCGACAATTTATTCTCCTTTCTTGTCCATCTTTTTCTCCTTTTTAATATATGTTCAGGGGTTGTTTCTGGTTTAATTCAGAAAATTAATTTTTTTTTTATTAACGTGGATGTCCGGGCCAGTTTACGCGTACCTCGACTAATCCCACGAGTCCTGAAGTTAATGACCATATAAACCTGCAGTGTCCATCATATTAACAACTACAAGATTCGAACTTAAAACTAGAACAAATTTTTTAATCCCAAACTTTAACTATTAAATAACCGATAAAATTAATATTTATTTACGGGTCATGCGGCCCAAATAAACTCTTCTGTGCGAATAAAATACAATTGGCTCCTAGGTTGACAATCTAAATTTTAAAGTTTCAAAGGGTGTTGTTTGTCTTCAAAATCATTGAATGGACCATTTATTGTGTGGAAATCTATCATACATTGCTAATTTGGTCAATTATTTTTTTAAAACAAGAAGCTATAATTTATTTGGATGTAGAATGACAATATATAGTAATGAAATTATTATTTTCTTCTCTTTAAAAAAGGTTAGCTTTCATAGATATCGCATGGAAACTGGTTGATTATTTTCATAATTGGTCAAGTCTTTAATATATTTATATATATATCTTTGTATGATATTTAATTTTTTAATATTTCTTTCTATCAAGTTTTTCTATTCAAATTGACATAATTACACTTTCTTAGTTTCAATATCCAATTATTTACTAAGTTTGTTTTCAAATTCTTGAATTTTTTTCAAGAGTTTTTTGTTCTTAGATATTTACTACATGACTGTTACCCAAAAATCAAACGTCAAAAAAGATGTTTAATTATTGTTTATTATATATATATATATATATATATATATATATATATATATATTAATATATTATTATTTTTTT
>Ga0307518_10004210_pt1 | contig 10325 bp, 2 predicted proteins | sample 25_EM_MG_FD_203889 | JGI IMG/M metagenome (GOLD analysis project Ga0307518, IMG submission 203889) | Populus trichocarpa ectomycorrhiza microbial communities from riparian zone in the Pacific Northwest, United States - 25_EM | ecosystem: Host-associated > Plants > Roots > Unclassified | place...
GGGTTGGCAGAAGACGTTCGATATCGCGGGTCCGGGGGGTTACGGGATCGGCCAGGTCGCGATGGTCGCGTTCAGCAATCCCTTGGTGTTTCTCGCAACGAAGGACGACAAGGGCGTCATGTGGGAGGGGATCCTGGGTGCGTTGTCCGGCCCGGGTGGCAGGGGCGGTGGTGGTGTCACCGGGACCGGTGCGACGGTGCTGGGGCAATCCTTTTTGGACAATCTCGACAAGCTGGGCCTGGGATGGCTGAAACCGGCCGCGCAGTCTCAGGTGGGTGGTGACGAAAAGTCGGGGACCGGCGGTGTTGATGGTGGCGAGCTTGGTTCCGAACAGCTGCCGCCGTATGTCGATACGGTGAGCAAGCCACCGTTCTACGCGGAGAAACCGGGGGAGCTGGTCATTCCCGAGGCCGCAGTGGCGGCCGAGTCATCACAGGGTTCGATCGCGGAGAAGGTCCGCGAGATCTCGCCTGCCGACAAGAGTCCAGCGGGAATACTCTTCAGCTCGGAAGATCACGCATGGCAGGCGATCCCGGCTGAAAGCGCCGGTAAGCCGAGTATGCGCGAATTCCTCGCTGGTGAAGAGAAAGCGGCCGCTTCGGATGGCTCGTCGAACGAGCAAGCGCGTGCGCAAGGCCCGGCCATGTCGCAGATCCCGGTCACGGGATGGGAGCCTGCCTCGCAGGCCGGCGGGCGCAACGGTGGTGTTCCGGGATTTGCGGCGACTGTGGACGGCCAGCTGCAGACGGGGACGGACGGTTCTCGCGCGGAGGTCACCACCCCGGAGGATCGACAGGAGCGGACGGCAGGGTCTTCCGAGCCGTCGGTGGTGGCGGACGGGCAGCAGCCTAATGGAGCCGTGACGGGACAGGATCCGGTACGGGCGGGTGGGGATTCCCAGCCGTCCACGGTGACCGGCAGTCGGTTTACCGAGACAGCGACCACGTTGCCTCAGAGCCAGAGCCAGAGCCAGAGCCAGAGCCAGAGCCAGAGCCAGAGCCAGTCGGCTCGCTCGGAAAAGTGGGTGGGGAACCAGCCACAAAACCAGTCCTCGCCCAGTGGGGAAGTGTCATCCGCCGCGCGGACGTCGGGTCAGCAGGCCACGCCTTCGTCCTTGAACGCCGCGCAGGGTCGAATGCCGGCGACCACGTCCGGTATCACGTCGCCGTCTGATCGTCCGGCGACGATGTCGGATACCCCGGACGTCGCCCGGCAGTCGCGGCAGACCGGGGAGCCGGCTCGGACGGGAACGCCGACACCGGCGACGCCGCTATCGGCGCCGGGCGTGTCGCAAACACCGCGGACGCAGTCCGGTGCGGCTGCGCGTCCGGTACCTGAAGTGTCCACGCCTCGTACGAGCTCCGGTCCTCGGCCCGAGACACGGGACTCGGTCATTTCGACCGGGCCTGTCCGTTCCGCCACTTCGGACACAGGTACTCCACGGGCTCCCGAATCCACGACCCGGCCGTCCGACCGATCGGCGAGCGCTTTCGACGAACAGATCCCGGTCGGGCGGGCAGCACTGCGGGACCTGGCCGGTGATGGTGTGGTCCTGGCCGAGGATGGGGCTGTCGCTGACGCGGATGGGCTTAGTACCGGGCAACTGTTGCCCGGGGTGGCGGCTTTGGTGCCTGAAGAAGTTCTGCGACAGTGGGAATCGGCTCGACATGTGCTGGCTTCGTCGAAGCTGCCGGCTACGGTGGCGACCGGTCTGGTCATCCGAGGGCGGCAGCTGTTGTCCGACGTGTACCGGACCCAGACTTTCATCGCGCCGGTCACCGCGGCGCAACGTGACTTGATCGGCCGCGACCGGATCTTCGGTACGATCGTCGCTGCCCAGCGACTCAAGGACCACGTCGCGGGGTTGAGCGTTGCGGACGCCGAACGGCGGGTGCTGGACCGGGCGGGCGCGCTCGCGGACAGCGTGGGGGCTCGGCGACATACCCATGGCGCCCGTGGTGTACGTGACGATGTCAGCGGCGGAAGCGAGCACCGGCTGGAGTCCCGGATCCCGGAGACGTCCGCCGCGTATGCCGGAAACGACCGCCCGATCGTGCCGGCGGAGGAGCACAGGGCCGTCGGAGAAACAATCCCGTTGCCCAAGGCCACAACCCCGGCGCAAGTCGGCAGGCGGCAGCGCCCCGATCCGATCGAGTACGAATGGGCCGGTGCCTTGACCAGGGACACCGGGCAACTCTCGCCGGCCGACGAGGCGGCGCTCGACGCTCTTGTGAAGCGCATTGTGGACAACGTCAGGTTCCTCGCCGAACGTGGCCTGACGATGCCGGATCTCCGGCTGCATATGACGAACAAGATCGGCTCGAACCCGAAGTTCGGGCGGACCGTGCTCGCGACGCTCGACGGGCGTTTGCGGGCGGCGGTCACGGCGAGCGGCCTTGACCCGGACCAACTGGGCTTGGCCTTCGACCACATCAAGCACAAGGGCTCGAAAAAAGTGGGGCCGAGCTTGGGAATCACCGTGCACTGGTCGCCGTACGCGTCCCCGCGAAGCCTTCGCGCCCAGCAGCAGGTCAAGCTGGCTTTCCTGCCTTCTTCGGCATCTCTTACGCGCGCCGCGCGTCGTCAGCTGCGCCTGAGCATCGAGGGGCTGATCCAGCGGATTTCGGACAGTACCGATCCAGGCGTTCCGGTACAGCTGATCATCGATCTGTACTCGGTGGCCGGCCAGCGCCATGATCGCATCGTCGAGGTCACGGCCGAGGTGAACGCGGCGGTACGGGCCGCGCTGCCGCCTGGTTCCGGTCTGACTCCTGAACAGATCATCAAAGCGCACGTCCAGTTACGTTCGGGCACTGCCGGCAGCCACGCGCAGCTTTCCCTGGATATCACGGGCCCGGAACACGAGCTGGACCGGTTGCCGCCGGATTCCCCGGTGACTGTGCTTTGGACCGATGGGCCGCGCCACGGGCCGTCGGCATCGACGTCCGCCCTGAAGAAGTTGCCTGCTCGCCTGCTGCCTCGGATTTCGCGACGAACGGATTCGGAGACCGGCCGCTGGACCGCCGAGATAGAAGGCCTGAGCCCGATCACCCTGTCCGAGAACAGCCGGAAGGAATGGGAATTATTCAAGGAAAACTACGCGCGGGAGGCGCACGAACGTCTGAAACAGAAGGTGGAACCGGCTGACCTGCGGCTCTACGTGCAGCAAGGGAAAACTTCCGTCGCCGGGGTACCGGCGGAGTTGCATCGCTGGACGCAGGGCGAATTGCAGGACGCGGTAGCAACGCTGGGTGAAGCGCCGGAAAAGGTGGTTCTCACTCTTGTCGCCCAAAAAACACCGAAAGTGAATCCGTCGCTGTTTCCCCGTCTCGAAGTCGTCGCCCACGAGACACCTCGCCGTAGCGAGCAAGGTTATCGCAATGCGCGATCCCTTACCGAGTTCTTCCTGTTGAACCGTACCGTCTTGCCGCAAACAGCGCGGCAGCGAGCTCTGTCGGCGGTCGAGGGCTACCTCCGTCGTGAAGTGGCCCGCCCTGAGGGGCAACATGACATTCTATGGATCGGAGTGGTCGCCAGGGGTGCGAAAGGGGTGGGGCAGGGAGTGCAGGAGGTTCGAGAGCTCCTCGACGAAGCCTCCCGGACGGTAGTCTCCGATCTCGATGAACTTACAGCAATAGAGCAGACTCGAAACCTTGTGAGGGACTTCGTTCGGATCGAGGGTTACACGCATACGAATTCCGGTAGCGCTGTCATGTTCGAAGTGCTCACCCCGGAAACATCGGCCCTGAGCGGCATGGCCGGGAATCATGCCGAGCGGGTGCGTGGCGCGGTCGCACACATTCACACGCTAGATGACAGAGGGCCGGTGGTGAGCACCGAAAACGTGGAGATATTCGTAGGATTCGGGGAGACGTTGGGCAGGCAGATCCAGTCAGGGCCCCCAGGCGTCGAACCTCCTGACGTTCGGATCTCGATACATCCGGTCATGCGCAGTGTCGACGACAAAATTCAAGCGACGACGAAAGCCTTTGTCCTCGAAGCGTTACACCGTGGAATGAGGCGGTCGGGAGTCGACGAAGCCGCGTTGACGGCTTTGCCTGTCACTTGGAGCTGGTACTACAAGCCTGGCGATCACGGCACCAAGGTCTTGCTGCGGACCCACCGAACGCCCGGTTGGACCGACGAACAATATCGTCACGCGCGGAAACTGACAGGCTCGATCACGTCTCTCTCCACTTCTTTGTCGGCCGCCCTGGAGCGGCGCATAGAACTTGCGGTGGAAGGCTTTTTCCTTCGGTTCGCCGACGACGCCGAGGACGGTCGCCGTCATCTTGCGATCGATCTCAACGGCACCGTCGATGTGGGGCCCCCGCGAGTCGAGCGGGTGACCGTCGTGGTGTGGAAAGCGCTGACGACCGCGCATGCCGTGCATCCCGGCCGCTCCGGACTGCCTTCGCCCGAGGCGATCATGGACGATCGCGTACGTATTCACTGGGAGGCGGGAATAGACCTCGGCCCGTCCATCAACCTTCGGCTCATCGAAACCGAAGCCGGCGAGAATACCGAGAGAGATCGTTCGAACTCGGCAGCCGAGGAGGCGCCTTTATCCGAGGACGCCGAACCGTCGGCGTGGACCGGTCACGGGCAGGACACGGACGCCTCTGTGGAGCCCGTCGGGAGTACCACGGGCGACACAATGGTCAACTCGATCGCAGAAGACGCGGAGCATCCGGTGAACCTGGATTCGGTGATCGACACTGTAGGGCGAAATGAGAACGAGTCGGCAGATGAAGGCCCTTCGAACGATTCGACCAATGACGATGCTGTCGGGTCGCTTCGATCCGCGGACGTGGCCGATGGAATGTCCGACTGGCTCGAGTGGCTGGAGGGCGACGGAAACAATCTACCGACGACGGTTGATCACGACACCCCGCCATCGGGTTCGGTTACGGTCGACGATTCCGACGGGCAGCACCTACCGTCGGAATCATCGACCGGCGATGAGCTGATCGAAATGGACATTTCCTCCTCGTCCTCTTCGCCCTCCGCGTCCTCCTCGGGCTCCGACTCGTTCTCGGGCTACGACCCGCCGCTGGCGGCGGGTCGCATTCCCGTCGAACCGGCCTCTTCGCTGTCGCTTGCGGATGTTCTCTCCCTCGGAGAAGCCGTTCGGACGATTACGGAACTGATCGCGCTGGGGCATAATTCGATCGACGTGCTGATAACCACGCGTGGCCCGTACCCTGCGGAGGATGTTCGTGACCGGACGACAATGCTGATCGACAACGAACTGCAGAACGCGGTCGAAGAAGTTCTTCACGGAGGCGGCTTTCCGTTCCAGTCGGTTGACGACCTGGCCTGGAACATGAGCCACCAGCCCGCCATCACGGCGGAAGATTCCGGAGACGGTAGCTGGGAGGTGCGTGTACGCCCGCTCGGGTCGAGGGCGGACGCGAGTCCGGCCTCGGATGGGGCTTGGGAGATGACGGACCAAGGATCGACTGCTCGTGACGCGTCCTCGTCGAAGGACGGCGCCATTGAGGGATCGACGACGACCGAGGGGTCGCCCGGCCGTACCCGAGTGGACGACCTGCGGCGGAGGGAGCTCGAGCAACAGCGGGAAGAGATCCGGCGGCAGGACCACCTCGTGCGCGAAGAGGAGAACGGGGAGCCTCCCGCTCGACGTCTGCCCGGCCAGGCGTCCGGACTCACCGTTGGATCGGGAGAAGGAACCGTATACCAGTCCGACCTGGAAAGTCGATCTCCGGTGGAGGTCGATGAGGCCGTGTTGCTCGAACGCCATATGGTGGGGACGGCTCCCCTGCGAGTGCCGGCACACGGCAGGATCGCCGATGTCTGGAACCCGGCGCTCTCCGAAGTCGATCGAGCCTCGCTGCGTATGGGAGCTCGGCAGATCATCTGGCATGCCATGGAAGGCCCCAATACCGATCATGAAGGTCTCGATCTGCGGATCAACGTCCAGTTGATGCCGGAGCAAGGCAGTTCGTTCAGCCTGGTCTCAGAAAGCCTGCGGTTCTCGGTCGCAGGGGAGCTTCAGGCGGCGCTGGACCTGCGCTATCCGGCGGACCGGCATCCCGATCGGCCCTGGGACTGGGACATCACCGTCGTCCAGATCGACGGCGATCGGGCTTCGCAGGGCACCTGGATGCTCGCGCTGCACGACAATCCGCGCCGTTCGATCGACTCTTACCGAGCGCAAAGTACCTTCGCCACCCGCCTGCTAGGTCATTACGCGCCGGCTGTCAGTGATCAACGTCGGATCGAGTGGATGGCCGAGGGTTTCACGGACGCGATGATCGCCGCGTTGATCGAGCAGTCCCCGGATTTGCCCCGGTTTCGGATCACGGTGCATCTGCCTTTGACGCCGCGCGATCCGAGCCTGCAGACTGAGCCGGTCCGCGCGATGGTGGCGCAGGCTGTGGAGCGTCGCCTGGGGCAGTACCCTCACCTCGGCCAGTGGATCGAGCAAGTGCCGAGCCAGGTGGAGGTGCACTTGCGGGAACCCGCGGACGAGTACGACCCGATGTTGAACGCGGTCAGCGTTGAGGTCGAAGGGCAGCGGAGCGAGTGGGGTTTGTTCGGCCCAGAACTGTTCGACGACACGTCCGGATGGTGACTCCTGGGTCGCGGGCGAACCGACCGTCTCTTGCTCGGCCGTCGGTCAGTCGGCGCACCTCCCAACGCGATGTCGACGACGCCCACCTGACCAACGCACCTGGCTGCCCCACCCCGAACCACGATCCGCGCAAAGGACGGCGTGCGCACCGGTGACGGGCTCAACCGGGACTTCAGCGCCGACGCCCTGAACCTGGCGCCACGCTGGTGTCCGAGGCGCTGAACATGACGCTGTGGCGACGGGATCACCGCGGACATCCAGTCTCGCGCCAGGACTCCTATGCGGCAGGTCCAGCCACGCCACAGGTGCCTACCTCTCAAAGGAACCCTCCTGCGTTCGCGGCCACCGCGGCTGACTGCGATCTCGTGCGGTCGGCGAGCCGGTCGCGGGGCGTCACGTCTCGGGGGCTCTCGGGTGAATCAGGGCTGAGTTTGGGGGAATAAAGGGCAACAAGAACAAGAAAAGGACCCCAGGCCGCCTTGTCGATTGGTGCTAGGCCGAACGTGTGTAACCGTGGTCATTGTCCGGCGTTCGTGCCGGTCGTCCGAATGTGGCGGCAGCCGCGGCGAGAGCCGGGGCGCGCCAAGCGAGATCGAGTCGGGAGAGGAGGACGAATGGGTGAGACATTCCGCCTGGACCCGGAGGAGGCATCTGCCGCCGCCGCACGCCTGGGTGCGCTGGGAGAGAGGCTGAAGAACTCCCTGCAGGCGCTTGAGGTCACTCTCGACGACCATCACGGGTGCTGGGGTCAGGACGACATCGGCGAGGCGTTCGCCAAGAACTACGTGGACCCCGCGGAACAGACCCGTGAGGGCGCCCGTAAGGCCGATGAGGGGACCGGCCAGCTCAAGGACGGCATCGTCAAGAGGGTCTCCGTCCTGCGCGACTTGGATCAGGAAAGTGCCGCGCGGATCGACGCGGCGACGGGCCAGGGCAGCTGATCACGCGGGGAGCCTGAACTACCCGTGCGTGGATGAGCGATCCAGGTGGCTGAGAGGCGAACAGAGGAGACGGGGTGAAAGAGAGCTCGGGCACAGGCGGTGGTGGTACTCAGCGGCCGATGGATGGCGCTGATGAGACTGTGCGCTTGCCTCCGAGTTTGCAGCATTTTTTCAAGGTTGTTCTTGGGATGGAGTGGCCGGAGGGTAGTGAGGGTGGGCTGAAGGCGATCAGTCGTGCGTGGGGGCAGTTTCAAGATGATCTTGATGCTGTTCTTGATGAGTTTCCTTCGGTGGCGAATCAGTTGGATCGGGCGTTCGATGGTGTGACGGCGTCGAAGGTTCTCGAGTTCATGCGTGGGGATTTGTCTGCTGGTTTTGAGCAGTTGAGGCAGCAGGCGGCGGCTTTTGAGAAGCAGGCGAAGAACGCTGCGGCTGATATTCAGAAGAACAAGATCATGTTGGGCATTTTCGCGGCGTTGACGCTGGCTGCGATCATTCAGTTGCTGTGGACTTTGTTCGGTGCGATTTTCATTCCCGTGGTGCAGATGGCTGCCCGTCTGACGATCCAGGGGATTCTGCAGCTGTTGAAGGCCAAGCTGGGTCAGTTGACGGTTCGGCAGGTTGGCGCGCAGTTGTGGAATTTGAGCTCGACGATCGGTAAGTGGGCGGCGGGTGGTGCGGCGTTGATGGTGGGGGTGGACGGGGGTATTCAGGGTGGTCAGATCGCGAGTGGTGATCGGGATGGGTGGGATACCGAGTCGTTGAAGGGGTCGGCTATCGGTGGTGCTATCGGTGGTGCGGCGGCCGGTGTGTTCCATGGTGTGGCCAAGGGGGCCGGGAATTTCTTTTCGAAGGAGATCCGGCATCAGTTGCCCCGGGGTTGGCAGAAGACGTTCGATATCGCGGGTCCGGGGGGTTACGGGATCGGCCAAGTCGCGATGGTCGCGTTCAGCAATCCCTTGGTGTTTCTCGCAACGAAGGACGACAAGGGCGTCATGTGGGAGGGGATCCTGGGTGCGTTGTCCGGCCCGGGTGGCAGGGGCGGTGGTGGTGTCACCGGGACCGGTGCGACGGTGCTGGGGCAATCCTTTTTGGACAATCTCGACAAGCTGGGCCTGGGATGGCTGAAACCTGCGACGGCGTCGGTAGTGGGCAGCGACGAGAAGTCGGGGACCGGCGACGGTGACAGTGACGGCAGGGGTCAATCCGAACAGCTGCCATCTTACGCGGACTCGGAGAACAAGACGCCGTCCTTCAACGAGAAGCCGGAGAAGCAACCGCTGGTCATACCCGAGGCGGGATCCACACCGGCAAAGAACGATTCCGCAAAGGATGGCGTCACCGAAACAGTACGCGACGTCTCTGCTCCCGATAAGAGTTCATTAGGGACAATTTTCAGCTCGGGCGTTCCTGCGCGGCAGGAAATCGCGACCGAGAGCGCCGGGCAGTCGAGCCTGCGCGACTTCCTTGCCGGCGAGGAAAAGGCGGCCGCTTCCGACGGTTCCCCGAATGGACAGCAGCGTTCGCAAAGCCCAGCCACGTCGCAGGTCCCGGTCACGAGCGCAGAACCCGCCGTCCAGGTCGGTGGACGCACCGGTGAAGCATCCGGGCCGGCGGCGACCGTCGGGGGCGAGCAGACTCGGACGGACGGTTCTCGTGGGGAGACCACCGCCCCGGATGGTCGGCAGGAGCGAGTGACGGGCGTCACCGGGCCGTCGGTGGAGTCGGGTGAGCAGCCGGTCGCGGGTGTGACCGAACAGCTGGCGGCAGGTGCGGGCACTCGCGGGGAGTCTGTGGCAGCGACGGATGGTCGGCAGACGGGCTCTGCGACGGAGTCCGGTGCCCAGCAGGTTGCTGGTGGGCCGGTACAGGCAAGTGGCGGTGCCCGTGGGGACTCCGTGTCTGCACCGGCCGGCCAGCAGACTGGCGGGGATTCGCGTTCGTCGACGACGCCGGTAAGCCAGCAGGCGGCTGGTGACTCCCGTGCCGCGACGACAGGCGGCGAGAAGCAGGCGGCGGGGCTTTCACGGCCGGCCACGGAGTCGGGCGGCGCCGCGAACACACAGTCCCAGGGGCAGCCGGGCGCGGGTTTGCGCCCGGAGTCGGCTGCGCCTGCTGGGCAGACCCAGGGTCAGCCTGCCCGCCCCGACTTGGCGACGGGGGGCCAACCGCAAACTCAGTCCCGTGCGGGTGGCGAGGTGCCGTCCGCCGCGCGGACACCGGGCCAGCAGGTTTCGCCTTCGTCACCTGGCGCTGTACCGGATCGCGTTACCACGACCGCGTCCGGCACCACGACGCCGTCTGATCGTCCTGCGACGGCTCCGGGGACCGCCGATGGCTCCCGCACGGTAAGGGAGTCAACCCAGCCAGGAGCTGCGACGTCGACGACCGCCCCCTCACGACCGGGCGCGCCGGAGGCGCAGCAGACGCAGTCCCGTGCGGTTAGCGATGGGGCGTCCACTCGGCAATCGAGTGCTGCGAAGCCCGCGGGGCCGTTGTCGCCACAGGAAGGTGTGGGTGCGCGTCCGGCTCCGGAAACATCTACGCCCCGCACGACCTCCGCTCCTCGGTCGACGACGCCCGGCGCCGTCACTTCGGATGGCCTCGCCCGACCTTCCACTTCGGACACGCCGGCACCCGCACATCTGACCGCTTCGGTCACGCCGAAAGCGGGCACCGTAAGCGGGACCGCCGGTGCGGTGGGGGATCCGGTGTTGTTGTCGGAGGTGGTGGGGGGTGAGTGGGTTGAGTTGTCTGATGTGGATTTTGTGTCGTTGCGGGATGGT
>Ga0307518_10004212_pt1 | contig 10322 bp, 12 predicted proteins | sample 25_EM_MG_FD_203889 | JGI IMG/M metagenome (GOLD analysis project Ga0307518, IMG submission 203889) | Populus trichocarpa ectomycorrhiza microbial communities from riparian zone in the Pacific Northwest, United States - 25_EM | ecosystem: Host-associated > Plants > Roots > Unclassified | place...
AATGGCCCATCCCAGGAGGGAACCAGACCTTCCCTGGGATGACCATGGTTTTATAGGCTATTTGGCTGAATTGTGATACTAAACTATTCAGGCTAAATGCTTATCAAAAGTGGTTACCTGAAGTGCCCCTGACTTGCATTTCCCCATTGCTGAGTTTGGTCTTCGTTCTTCGATCCTTAATGTCGATCCAGAACCTGAGAATAAAAAGTGGTACATACTCGACATTGTTCCAGTCAAGCCCTGCAGGGCAGAGGAGTACCCCAGTCCACTTGTGGTTAAACCCCCTTCCAACTTTGATGTTGCAAGGAATATGAGGGTTTAGACTTTGACCTTTTGGGGTTATCCAATCCACGATGGCACCCTTCATACCCTTCGTGTCATCTGCCCTTGCCCCACATGCACCTTTCTGGATCTGCATGACACAAATTCAGCCAAAGGCACACAAAGCAAAATGAAGAGCATACAAAATCAGCAAGAGCAGTGATCTCTTCCTCCAATGGGTCCATCAGATGAGCTTCCAGTCCTGGGACCGAGTGAAGAAGCTCGCGAAACTCTTTAAACTCTTTCCGCTCCCTGAAGTTCATAAATTAGTAGCAATGTTTGACAACGTTGCTCATACTCACGTGGATGTCAAAGACTCCAAGCTGTCATCAGCCCCATCGGACAACAGGACAATGCCGTTCATGAGCAACATTTGCATGTTGCAAAAAGCATGCACCGTCCTGCCAAAATGCCGGCCATGATGCACGAGGGGATCCTGCATAACACTGTAATCTGGTCAGACACTGTAGTTGTTAAGATACTCACGACTCATGCTTTCTTCTGGGGTCCTGTCTCGAGAGCATTGTTACGATGCTTTCGAGACAATGCTCCTTCTGGAGTCTCATCGGAGTTAGATGGAGCCAGAGATGCACAGGACATGGAAAGGAGCAGGGTATTTCAGCTGGGCCATTGAGAGTTCTTTTATACTTACCTGGTCTTGCAGCCGACATAATACAGGTCATAGCCACCCTCCAAAGTTCTTCGATGAGGTGTCATAAAATGTGACCTATCACCATAGTAGCTGCACAAGTGACAAGCGATCTGGTTTAGTTGCACTTGAGCGAGCCCATTTCATTGGCTGTCGAGAGTCCAAGCAAGGACTTACAGCATATATCTTCCAAACGGAGGTTCAACACCAGTTCCCTGGGATCGTTTTCTGGCACAGCCGATCCACACAATCTAAAGGTGGCTGGGCAACAGCCTAAATTAGCATCGGCGAATTTGTACCCGAGGGATTATCAGCCTAATCAAACTTGGGCCATTTTGGTGAATTCAGGCCAATGGACACGAAAAAAGACTTACAACTCTGAATCCAGCCTGGTAAACGTTCATAGATACCACTCTAAATCTGGTGGTACAATTGAAGCGATCGAAATCTCAGCGACGCAAAAATAGCAAACCTATCACCGCAGCACACAGCCACCCACAAACTTCAAAAGTGGTGGCTGGGCAGCAGCCTAAAATTGCAGCGGTAATTTATACCAAAGGATCTTTCAGAGGAACGAATTATCAGCACCATCTAAAGACTTCCTTGGTAAGCTCCCTGTTCAGATTGATAAACATGAAAAAAGACTTACGATCCATAGATGCCGCATCGCAGGTCCAAATTGGAATCTAAACCTGGTGGCAAGAGGAATTGAGAACTCACAGCCACGCTCATCCGAGACGTGACATTAGGGTTACCACTAACACCATGCTGTTGGTACATACCAGCTGATAACCCAGTCCACCCCCTCCCAGAATTTGGCTTACCAAATGCTACTTGCAGGCTTTGTTCAAAAGTCAACCAGGCCGTGACAAGCAGAGACGAATATGTCCTACAAGCATAAGCCTTCTGACATGTTGGTTAGTGGGGATGATATCAGATTTGTTGGAGGAACAAGAGAATATTAAGCCCAGCTGGCTCGTGCTGAGTCACGTACCTTCTGCTTACATAATACCATCATCCAACTCTAGCATACATACTAGTCACAGTACTATGTACTTATTACGAACAAGCACTACATCATGCAAGCTTGCACTAGCGATATGGAGATTGCTTACATATGCACCGCGACCACATCACCGCAGCTGGCAGCGTCCCCCTCTCCTGACGCATTCGGCTCTCTCATCGAGTGCATGCACGACACCACCAACAACACATCCAATGCTCTGGACCTCTTCATGGACTCTGTCGCTTGAGAGTTGGATAAATCCAAATGTGTGCCTCTACAACACTGTCGCCATCTCCAAACTCGCCAAAGCACACAAGGCAGAAGGGCAGACCCTCTCAGACATCAAGCCAGCAACAACATTGAAGGAATCAGCATCGTCAACATGGTGACTACTGTGTGACTCATCTATCGTCCGCATCCTCTCGTACTTTATTCCGACATGCACTGTCTTGCACTTGATTGGAATGATTGTCACCATGTACATGCCACGTTTGCCTTGCACTCAGTCTAATTCATTCACTTTCTTGTCCTTTTCAGCGTTTTTAAGATGCCCCCACTCTTCTGTTGCATTTTGCCTTGTATTTCTAGCAGGTAGTTCGGAGTGTTCAATGAGAACAAAGTACTAAAATAGCCTGATGGTATGAGAATGGATAGATCTAGATCAGTCTAGTACATGTAACTAGTAAGCCCCCAGACCATGTGCAATGAGATATGGCAGCCTATATTTCAGTCCATGCCTCATTAGTGTGTGATTCACCCCAAAAACATCACCGTGTTCATCGCAAACCCCCACAAACCACTGTATCAGCTTTCTTATTTCCTTCTCAATGCACTTCCAGTAGATGTTGCTGGTATAATTGACGGTGTGTGCGGCTGGGCGGTTTTTGATTAAGTAAAATGACACTTGCTCGGTCATCTATAGCAAGTCAGAACCGTCTACAATTTGAGTGAGACGTGGACGTACACAACATGTGACAAGGGCAATGCTGTAAAAGCACGGATCACGGATGATTCGCCATTTGCAGCGAGACTCACCATCTAAACAACTCTCGAGAATGCTGAAGAAGCATTCGCTCTCAGCATCAGAGAGGGCTGCATGGAGGGTGCTTGCAAAATGGGGGTTGTCAAACCAGCTGGTGATCTGGCAAACGTTATGGGCGAGAAAATATCAACAAATAAGTTTTCACTTACCATGCCATCTGGTCCATACGTGTGGAAGAAGGAATACCCAATGAGATCGTTCCACTGGATCATTTCCGATAGAACAGCTTTGTAGTTCATATTGGCATACATGTTGGGAGTGACTAAGCCAAGGTGGCGGTGTCCGTCAGAGAGTAGGGATGCACCAAGCTGAAGACATCGTGAATGGAAGAATGAAACACATTCAGGAAGGGTTGACACCATTCTAGTCAGGAACACTTCATGTCGTATAGACGTTTTAACGACACAAATGCCAATGGTGATGTTGACTAGAAGTAGCGAATGAATGGTGATACAAGAAAAGACAGGGAAGGAATACATACAATACTCAAGGGGTCGATCAGCTTCGTACTTCACCCAGTACTCAAGCATCTTGAGAACCAACTCCGTCCAACATTTGGGCCCCAGATAGCGAATCCCAATGCCAAGCGAATGCCAGATTGTTTGCCAGAGCTTGGTGTACATCACCGCCCAGTTGGTGGCCTTGATCTCGGAAAGATACCCATAAAAGTGGTTTTCTAGTATCACGGAATAAAAAACAATTTCAATAGTAATGGAAACGATTATGCACTCACGCATTCGGCTTGAAAATGTTGGAATGCTTGCACGTCCCTGGACTCGAGTGATGGGATAGAGAGTGTTTCGGCAGGAATGCCCACCCATGGGGTTGGAGGCTCTAGAGTGAATGTGGGGTGCTCAATAGCTGGCAGCGGATTGTCCAAGGTCCACACCACTTCGAGACAATGGTCAAGAGCATGAGTTGCGCTAGTTGTGGCAACAGGTTGGAATGCTCCGTCTGGGGGCTGCTCAAAAACTACGAAGTCCATCATGTCTATGTCCTCCAGCCTATTCCCCCCGGCCGATTGAGAGGGAATGACTTGGTGAGTGGAGGCCATGACTTACCTTGAAAGGCACACATTATCCTTTATACCATCTTTGTGTCATGCACCTTCGTGCACATTGCACAGCCATGATACTTGGTAGAAGTTTGAAGAAGCCAGTCCACGAAAATCCAGTGATGTGCACAGCCACAATGTCTGTGATCAATGGTCAGAAGTTTGATGTATTATTACTATTATGTCAGTCTATGCTAATGCTGCTACGGTAGTAGTAGGGTAGTGGGTTGGCATGCCACCAACCCTTGCTTGACGTTTTGGGCAAGGATGGCTCACCTGTGTTGGAGATAAACAGAACTGTTGTGGTATGTTTAACTACTTACATAAGCATGCATCGCACTAGAGTAGAGTTCCTAGTACCATAGTTCCCTCAGTAGCTTGCCAGCATACTGAGAGTGAGTACCATTCCTACTAACTACTTTCCTACTTACTGATACCTTGTAGTTACACTACAGGTACATACTAATATAAAGTAGCTTGCCAGATTACTGAGGTTATCCTACAGATCTCCTTATCCCTTCTTTCAGGCTAGACCTTCCCTGTGCAGACCACCACCTTTCTATAACCTGGTGATTAGTAGGTAAGTGGAACCTGCTCCCACCAGTTTTGGGGCCCTGTGCCTATCTGCGCATGACAGATCAGCTATATGTCTCGTTTCAGTCAAGTGCCCTCCCTTGATCATTAGACTACCATTTATGTTACTCTACATTGCCTTGAAACGTTCAGTGGTGATTCAATTCCCACGAATTAAGAAGGTCCCAAAACCCTTATCAAGCAAGGGAATCTGGAATATTTATGTCCTATTTACATTTAGACAAGGCTGTTTCTGAAAAGCAGCCAACTCTGAACAAAAAGAAGTCTGACTCATTCTTATAAGGCAAGCCACACAGGCGCTAAAAAGGTATACTTACCCCATCAAACATGTCTGACAAGCCGATCTCGTATGAGAACTTCGTCAAACAATCATGCACCAAACGAGCACGTATTTGTGAACTTATTGATTTGTAAACTATTTTTGACAGTGTTCCTTCTGTTTAGAGTGCCTTCCAGCCACTCACCTATGATGAGTTGGTTATGAATTGGTTTCGGCTTTTGTTCCAACTCCATTGTGGTCAAGGATACTCAGAGGATGTTCTGGAGCACTTTCAAGATTATGAACAGGATATCATCAATATGGTTGGATATCCATCCTACGTGTGCTACCACGAGCAATACATGGCTGTTCTACATGCAAAATACAAACCAACTATGATTACTTCTACCAATGGTTTGACTGTTGGTACGACTGACCCACGCATGGTGAGCCCTTGAGTCTGCATTCTGCTATGTGCTCCTCGCTGATAATGTTTTTCTTTTGGATTGCTCTAATAATGCATTGACCCTCAACAGTGATGGAAGAGTGATGGCTATTCTTTGTTTTTAATATATGTACTGGGTCAGCTGTACTTTTCTTACTCTCGGTACACTTTGCGTTGTGCTATTGTTGCCTACAACATACATACCTGTACTTCTCATCCCTGCAAAGAATGTTTGATCTTTGAATCCTCATTCCTTATTTACTTGGATATGATTGGTCACATTCTCTCCTGTTCATGGCTAGCATACAGTTATTCTTGCAGTGCTGACAGAACATTGTGGTGAGCCTACTGAAAGACATATATATGGAACACAAATGAAGCAATGACTAAGCCGCACAGATGCACAGACCAGATACCGGAAAGGGTAAGCCTGCTTACACCTACTCGGGTGTTAGAATCCCTGCCAATGTGGCTGGAATAGATTGGAATAGATCAATCTGGGCTGTCTGGATGGCATTCCCTAAAATCCTGCTCAGCTCCGTCAGACCTCAGTATCTACTTTAAATACAAGTTTGCTGATCCTGCTGTTGGCCCGGCAACCCTCGGCCTCAAGGGGTCATGCAGGGTGACAACTGCACACCACGTGTAGTCCCACCTTCTCCCATTGTTGTCTCCATTCGTCTCTCCAGCATTGTATTTGATGTGTCCCATCGTATCCTGACCAATGTTCTTGTCTGTGCCAAGTCCTGAGCACCACCACAGTGCTAAGACAAGCAGTATCGGGATTCGGTAGGCTGCACTGTAATACTATGGTGGGTCTACTCAGTGGTGGAACTACTCTTACCCGTTATCCCGTTCCAGACCCTGAAGTAGCCCTCCCCCCTCCCTCTGGCCCCAACAGCCTTGCCCATTCCTGTTCTCTTGCAAACCCTTCTAAACGAATGGGATGCGCTTGCCTGTGAAGAGTGGACGCTCCCGTATCTGACAGACACAGCCACGCTGATTCAGACTAGTAGCAACACCATCAATCTTCCGTCATGGGCTTTGCATTCCACTGTCTCCCCAGCCATTACTCACATTCCTATCTCCTGGTAGATACAACACTCAACGGTATAAAGGTGCCTTCTTCCTGCAAGTTTTGCGGTTCTAACAGATAAAGCATTGTATACCAAGCTGTGAATTGGCCAAGTAAGTACTACCCACCGCTCCATCAGCAGTGTGCGTACACATTTAAATTTGTACAACTTCTTGGCAGTGATACACTTAAACAATGTCACAAGAATTTTACCAGTCCTGTGATTATTGCAGTTGAGTCTACACTGAAGCTGGGCCCTTTACAAGGCACACAAAAGTCAGCACAAAGGGCAGAAAACAGTTGGCTAGTGTGCTCGTTAGGGCACAAGAAATGTATCTTTCGAAGAAGCATCCCCGTGTGCAAGAGCCTGAAGCAGAGGAAAGTATACAGGAGGACGCTTCATGGGTGGGTGGAGAGTGCGCTGAGCAGGTCAGGGATCACGAGGTGAATATATTCCAGTAGTCAACCTCGAGTGCTCAATGTGTACTTGTAGGACTGTGTGTCTCAAGCAGGGAATGCGGAGTTGGATGCTAACTCAATGTCTTTGCCATTATCTCTGCGCCGGACTAGATGAATTACTCGTCTGCCAGAATGTTACAGAGACATGCTTCCCCAACCATTCATGCCTTTACCTCCACCAGAATTTGCACAGTCACATGGAGAGGCGACACATGTCCCTGAGCTTGCTGCCGCTTCCGCATCCAACGATTTGCAGGTCACACCTCCACCTCCACCGCCCTTCAGGATATTCAAGAGTCAGGCCAACTCCTATGGCTTGTTTCATCTGTACAACCACGACACCCTCCCTGTCAATGATCCAGAGGATACTTCTGGCTCTGCTGATTGTATAGGTGTCAACTCGGATGCAAATCCCTTCCATCCATATCCAAACAAAACCTCGCTGCTACTGGGAGACTGGTATTGGAACCAGGGGATGGTGAAATCGAGGAAGTGTTTTAGGGCACTCCTCGAAATTGTAGGTGGCTCAGAATTCAAATCAGAAGATATCCGACATACCGAGTGGACGAAAATCAACTGCGAGCTTGGAACTTTGGTAGCACCAGATGCGCACATGTCCACATCCCAGAGCTTGTTCGAATGGCTGGATCACGATGCTGGGTGGAAAAGCACTGCTGTAACAATTTCCGTACCCTTTCCTCGCCGTTCTGTGAAACCCGGCCCAGTCGCCTATTCGGTCGAAAACCTTTATCATTGTTCCATTGTCAGTGTCATTCGTGAAAAGGTCATTGATCCTCGGAATCATCACGCATTCCATTATGAACCATATGCGTTGCGTTGGCATCCGCCCCACAAAACCTGCGAGACGGGAGTGCATGGTGAACTTTTCACGTTGAAGTCTTTCATTGACGCGCATAACCAGTTACAGAGTTCTCCACCTGAACCTGGCTGTGAGCTGCCTCGTCGTATTGTGGCTCTCATGTTTTGGTCCGATGCCACACAACTCACGGTCTTTGGAGATGCGAAACTTTGGCCTCTTTATATGTATTTCGGAAATGAGAGCAAGTACACAAGGTGTCAGCCGTCAGCTCATCTTTGCAATCACATTGCGTACTTTCAAGTAGTATGTCATTATTGCACAGGCAAATGGTTGTTAACTGATATTCCCCTCAGCTTCCTAACGACTTCAAGGATTTCGTGTTCGATCATCTCAAAGATAAGCGGCCTAGTGATGCTTTCTTTGCACACTGTCATCGGGAATTTTTTCATAGCCAATGGCAAGAAATACTTGACAAGGAATTTGTTCAGGCGTACGAGCATGGAATCGTTGTAATGTGTTCAGACTCCATTCAGAGGCGCTTGTTTCCTTGTATTTTTACATATTCAGCTGACTATCCAGAGAAGTAAGTCTTGCCCCCTGAAAAGGGTCAACTTTTGATGTGTAATAGGGTCCTTATAGCCAACATTCGCAACCTTGGGATATGTCCTTGCCCTCGGTGTCTTACCCCTAAGAACCAGATTGATGATCTGGGATTGAACAACGATATGCAGCGACAGCAAATGACAGCACGTGTGGACACCGCAGAGTGATGGAGTAAAATAGTGGCTGCACATCACCTCATATATCAGCAGCACTATGTTGTTGATATGCCCCAGGTAGAGACACTGCTCAAGGAGGAGTCTTTGGTACCAACAAAGGTATTGTGTTTTTGTGCCATCTGTACTTGGTACTTATTGAGGTGTTTAGAATGCATTTTCTGAGAAGTTGAGCAAATTGGGCTTTGATTTTTTTGTGATGCTAGTGGTGGATTTCTTACATGAGTTTGAGCTTGGTGTCTGGAAAGCAATATTTATCCATCTACTTCACATTTTGGCCAGTCTTCCTGGGGACATCCTCTCTGAACTGGACTGTTGGTAAGTACACACTATTTGGTCGATGATGAGGTCAGTGGGGGATTCTGATTGCGTAGGTACCGCCAAGTGCTGACATTCAGGCGGGATACCATCTGTCAATTTGTGAGGAACGTCTCAGAGCTAAAGAGGACGGCTGTGCGGGATTTTGAGGATATACTACAGGTGAATACTCTTGTGACTGTCTGCAGCAATGGCTTACATTACTACTCTTACCTTATAGTGTGCCATCCCTGTCTTCACTGGTCTCCTACCCCAACCCCATAACCACCAGGTTTTAAAACTTCTGTTTATACTGGCACACTGGCATGGGCTAGCAAAGTTACGGATGCATACTGATGACACAATCCAAATCCTTCAGATGGTCACTCGTGAGCTGGGTAATGAACTTCGGATTTTTAGGGAGACAGGCACAACTTTCACGACAAAAGAACTCCGGCGAGAGGCTGAATGTTGCAGATGGAGGGAGGCTCGTACACCGATGGGGAATAGTGCCGTACCTCTGAATACCACGACTACTGGTACTATAAATGATCACTGACTGAAGGCACTGAACCTCAATATATATAAGCTCCATGCACTCGGTGATTATGTTTCTCAGATCAAGCTTTTTGGGACTACAGATTCATTTTCTACTCAGCTGGTGTGTGAATGATTCATTATCCTGCATGGAACAATCACTGAAGTTGTATTGGCAGGGAGAACTGGAGCATCGGACTAGTAAAAGTCGCTATGCATGCACAAGTCACAAAACCTTTGTGCCTCAATTAGCATTCATTGAGCGTTGCCAAGCTCGTATCCATCACATTCATGCCCAAAAAGAAGCACAGAAAAGAGACGACCCATCCCCAGACACGCCAGACCTGCACCATGTGATTGGAAAGTCACAAAACTTTCCTGAAGATATTGGCACTTTCATCCAAAAGAACTTGGATGACCCAGCTGTAAATGTGAGTCTGCTAGCATAGAATGAGTACCATGATTCTTGGCATTAACAGAGCCTGACAGGATTTCATGCCAAAGCTCAAAGCTCATCTGTTGCCTCGGATTCAGGAAATCCATTTAGGCAAGGAAAACGAGGATGGATTGGAACTGGATGGACCGCTGTAGAGACTGTCCTGTCTCTAGGTGTGTAGAGTTGCTGATAGTAGTACTGACACTGGACTCTTACCTTAGCTTATGTAGGCTTGTATTAGCTTACTAAGCAATCTCCCTCTTTCCTCTGTATATGTTTGAGCTCAGTCCTGGAGTGACTGAACACCTCTACTCTCCCTATTTCCTCTAGTCTCCCCAGTCCTTGGGAGCCTTGCCAGACCTCCAGAAGCTCCTGGGTCGAATGCACCTCATCTGAGGGAGCAGCCACCCAAACCCTTGTTTGTATTTTCAACTGGAGCCCACCGCGAGGGGTTTCTGTGTCTAGGCACTCCCTACCCTCTCTCTAGACCCCCCTTAACCAACCATAGTCACTCCTTAGCTTTTTCTGTCTTTTTCTGGGAGTTTTCAGTGT
>Ga0307518_10004213_pt1 | contig 10322 bp, 7 predicted proteins | sample 25_EM_MG_FD_203889 | JGI IMG/M metagenome (GOLD analysis project Ga0307518, IMG submission 203889) | Populus trichocarpa ectomycorrhiza microbial communities from riparian zone in the Pacific Northwest, United States - 25_EM | ecosystem: Host-associated > Plants > Roots > Unclassified | place...
AACCAAACACATTAAACTACTTTTTCTTCAACCTCAATTTCAACCACAGTTTTAACCAAACACCTATTTTTTCAAATCAACCTCAACTAAAAGTACTTTTTATAAAACAACTTTTTTTAAACCACAACCACAACAGCTACCGCAATACCAAACACACTCTAAATGACAATGCGTCCTGTGCAGGACCCAAGTCTAATGGGTCCTGTCTTAGGACCCAATTTGCTTGGGTCCTCGTCAGGACCCAAATAATTTGTGTTATAAATATTCTTTAATTTTTTTAATATAATAATATGTATTATAAATGTTATTATTTCTCTTATAATTCAAAGTGTACATATCAAAAATATTATTATTTGTGTTATAATCATCCTTGGAATTCTTAATATAATTATTTATGTTATAAATATAATTATTTTTATTATAATTAATATTATCAATAAAATAATTAATAAATTTGAAAACAAAATTATTATTAACACAAAAAAATATTATTTTTTTGTGTTATAAATTCTTACAGTATTTTTTATGAAAAGAAAAAGTAAGTCCGCTACGTAGCGCGGGCATCCAACTACAAAACGATATGCAATGTATTTAAATATTCTAAATGAATAATCAAAGTCAAATATAAGTTCATCATAGAAGTTTAATCCAAGATTTTTCAATTATTATACCTAAACTTCTTTGACATGAAGTTTTCCATGTCTTGTATAAAAGATCTTTAATTTTGAAAACTCCAAGACTTTTCTTTAACACTCTGAACTTGATATTGTATTTTCTAATTAAGCTATTCAATTCCACGTTCCACATATTGGATACAAATATTTTTAGTGCATGCTTAATCCAATACTGATTAATTACTGCATTTATAGAAAATTTAAGCACAAGTTAGTACATAATATTTTTTTTATCATTAAACATAAAGGTCATAAACCCTTGGAGCTAATATGAATGGTTTTAGATTAGAATCTCAATGCTATTGAATTACTTGGTTAAATTACTTAACAATCATCTCAAGCTTTTGACTCTTCATCAAACTTCATCACAAAACTTATAATCTGTTTGTTTTTATATTTTAAAAGTATTTTTTTAAAAAATTTAAAATTGTTTATTTTTTTCTTTGCTTCAAATTATTTTTTTTTGTGTGTTTTCAAATTATTTTAATATGCTAATATCGAAAATAAATTTTAAAAAATAAAAAAATATATTATTTTAATGTATTTCCAAATAAAAAACATTTTAAAACGCAACCACTACTATAATTCCAAATAGGATTTTAGTGATTTATGCTTCTAGCATACCATTACAAGAGTAAAAATTCGTATACACAACAGTGTGTTGAATCAATCTGCTTTTTTTGTTTCTCAAAGTTGTATTAGTTTAAAAACCTAATATAGAATTACTATATTTTTGTATTTGTTTGTAACTTAGTAATCTTTAGTAAATAAAGTAAAAACTTTTCAATCTCATTAATCATAACAAAGGAAAGACTCCATTAATCATTTTGTACTTCCTGTTGTTAAATAAAATCACATATACTAATTGTCAATCATTTTAAAATCGATATGATTTAATTAAGTGATACGGAAAAATGAAAACAATATAAAATAATAAAAATGAAAATGATATCAAATTTAATATGATATATTAGTTAATATATATTTTAATCTAAATAAATAAGATACAAGGTTGCGGAGGTGAATGATATATGCTTTTGAAGAACTAAAAGTTTTCGTCTATAAAAAAAATTAGAAACACATTTAAAAAGTATAATTTGAACATTTTTAATAATGATGTTTTTTTCATAGCACATGTACACTATTATAAAACAACTTATTATTAAAAAACAAATTTTCAAATTTTGTTTTCCCATTACCAATTCAGAATTAATTTACGTTCCAAATTCCATTATAATTGAGTCTTCAAAAGCAGAGAAACCTTCCGTTCTCGTTATGTGACTTGTCTAAAATCTGTCGGACAATGCTGAAACATAATTACAGACGTGCTGCTGTGGATTAAACAAATCTCCTTTGTCGATGAACATGTAGCTTAAATGACAATAGAGTTTTCAAAGATCTTACCTCTTCTCTGTAATAATAATAATACAAAAAAAAAAAAAAAAACCTGGTTAGGGGAATTGGAGAATTATAACCCATCAATTCCTTAGAAGTGTTACTTGTTTGTTGGGCTTAGGAAGATCCAATGGAGACTTTAAGCAACAATAATGGCAGAACCTAATGGATACCTGGGCCTGTGATACAAAATATACACACACACTCGATGCGAACCCATTAATGGTTTGTAATTTCTTCAGGTCACTTCTGTTCATCGTTTCCAAAACCACCTGGAACCTTTTTAACCTGTGAATGTGGCACATATGTAAGTTTAACAGCATGGTAGAGTCTTGGTAATGGGGTACCTTACTAGATAGCCCAAAACTCAGTACCTTTCAATGGATTAAAGAAGAAGAAAAACAAGTTTTTTTGGTTGATGTGGAAGTAAACTTGTCATCATTGTGCATAATAGCTTTTGTTTTACAGCTCGGTGGAATCCTGATGATGGGTTATCTTATCATGTAGCCCAAAACTCATTGGACCTTTCAATGAATATTAAAAAACAACAAAAATAAAATAAAATTAGTTGACGTTGAAGTCTAACTTGTCATGATTAATGCCTTTTAGATTAATGAATATCTCCCAACCAGGTGCCATGTTATTATATGCGTTTGGTATGCTCTTCTTTTTTCAATATTCTTAGATAGTTTTTTTGCATTCCAAAATTAAGATAGTGTCCAGAAGTATGGTAATTTGTGTTTTAATATGCATTTCACTTTAAAAAAACATGAAAATGATGATTTTTTAGTGTTTTTTTTTTTATATAATTTGATGTGTTGGTATAAAAAAAACTGAACAAATTATTTTAATATATTTTTAAATAAAAATTTACAAATCCAACCTAACATTACATGCTATGAATGTTATAGTCTAATAAATTGGTGGGGGACCAACCATCAACACCAGCCCTCCTTGTAGCTTTTTGGTTGTGTTTGACACATTAAGTAGGAGGTTGAGCGTTCAAGCAAGGCCCAAGAGAGGGGAGAGGCTCAAGAGAGGAATAATATCAAGTATCTCATGGAAAAAATTCCAAGTATGAAGAATTGTTTTGCACCCCCACCCCCACATTAATCAGGCCTCACGCATGCTGCAAGTGAAGCGTCCTTGCTGGCTAGTGAAAAGATGCGCATAGATATGCAAGGAGGTTAGGAAGCACTTGCGCTGCTGCTGATTCCTTTGTTGGGTTAGGTGGCTCATAGCCCATGAATTATTAACCCAATGATTTTGACAGCTTCTCCTAGATTCTCTTCACATGACAAGTACTCTAGTCCTTGCTGCTTACTCTCATTGAGCTTCTCTTTTCCTAGTTTGCTTTTCTCTGGTTTGAGGTTTTCATAGCCTTCCACTGCCAGTTGTGGCACACAGTCTACAGGCCACTCTATATTCTTAGCTCATTACCATTGTGACTCTTAGCACCAGAGACCTCTAAACTGGGAGAAACTATTAACTCAAATCATAGAGGGTATAGACAATCAGCAGTGCCACAAGTGATTTCCTCTTGCAGCATCAACTAAACCAGGTCATTATTTGCTAGTTGAGCACTACTATATACTGCTACAAATAAAGTATTGCCTTTGTCCCAAACCCATTACCAATTGTCCATACCTCTCCATGCATGGCCATCCTCCATGTCACATGGCTACTGTGCGTTGACATTATCATCTTTCACCACCATGGTGGCTTTGTCATTGTATTTTTTAGGCATTGCGTATATTAGTATTTTTTTCCTTCTCAACTTTAGATATACAATTAAGTTATTAGAATTCCCTTGAGATAAAAGAAAAATTTGGCTTTGGTTAAGGGTTAGTTTTGTCATTTTTAGCCTTGAGTTTTTTTTTTTTTGTTATTTTTAAGTGAGGTCAAAGACAGATTAGTATTTTAGTATTTAATAAATATTAAAAAAAGGCATGTGTTCAAGTCAGTCCGTGAAGAATTGTTGTGGTCTTGAGGCAGTACGTGTGGTGTTTCCTAGAGACCGAACAACGACTTTCAAGGTTGAGTTTGATTTCTCTCGTTCTCTCCTATATGACTCAAAAACGCGTGTTCTTCACAAACCTCAGGTTTGGTGCCAGTATGCCTTTCTTTCTTTTTTCATTGTTCTTTCTCTTCTTAGTTTTCACATCTAGCCTTTCAGATTTTCATAGCTGCCCCTTAATTTGTTTGGATTTCAAATTTGATGCATGTTCTTTTACTTTTTAATTTTTTTTCCTTAACCTTTTTGTAAAGTTCTGAATTTCTTTTTACAATTTTATTCTTCATCAAGCTCAATTTGCCATGTTTTGTTTTTTTCATTTTGATTCTCATTCTTTTGATTTCTGATTTTTTTCTTAAAGCTTTTGTGAAATTTCTATTTGTTTTCAATTTTATCTATCAATCCAAATTATGGTGTATTAGTTTTTGCAATTTAGTCCCCATTACTTTGGTTTTTTTGTCATTTTGTTAAAGTTTTTTCTTTCCAATTTCACCCTTCAATCAATAATTTTTTGTTGCCCTCTAATTTATTTTTTATTTTTATCTTCATTCTTCTAATTTATATTTATTTATTGGATCTTTTTGTATAAATGATTAATTTATTAATTCTATCCTTCAACGTTTGGTTTGCTAGGGATTGTGTTTCGTGATTTTTTCATGTGTAGTGTTTTTAGTCTAATTACATGGGTCACGGGTTTGAAAAGGTAATGTAGGTTAACATTCTTTTTTTAGTTTATTTTCTTTTATGATTTCATCATTTAACATTTTAAAAAAATTATTTTTTCTTAAAAGTGGTTTTGTGGTTCTCTTCAATTTCTTTTCTATTAGGTTTTCCCAATGTCATGAAATAGGTCACGGGTTTTGTAGATTAATACAGATTGACTTGTCCCTTATTACTTAGGTTACATGTCTATCACGCTGTCTTAGACTGTTTTTTTGTTCTTTTTTCATCCAATTTTGTACTTTGAATTTTTTTTCCAAGTCATCATGTTTTTTTTTCTATTTTGTCCCTTTACTATCATCATCTAATTTTTTTTTATCATCTCATTAAAAAAAAAACAAACTAATTAGACTCAGTCATGACCATAACCCAAGTCATTGGTTCTTTTTATTTCTTTTTATGCGTAGCACAAGCCCAACTCTAGTTATTAACATATAGTCCATGGAGTAATCTACTTCCATTGTTTTCATGTACCATATTATTAATTTCCATTCTACTTTTTGTTTTTTGAGATAAATAAAATCTAGTGACTAAAAGGTAACAACCTCACCAAAATATAACACACACAAGAAATTATGCAATAAATTTTAATTATAATATAAGCATAATTTAAATTCAGGGTTGGTTAGTTTAAGAAACTAGCAAAAAGCGCCCAATTTCCATTGGAAGCTTTGATTTTTCCTTTTTTTTTTCAAGAATGAATTTCAATATGTAGCTAGTTGTAATAGTCAATAATATAGATAAAGTTAAAACATCGGATTTTATTCTCAAAAAAATAAAAATAAAATAACATTGAGTTAAGTGGTTGTTTGTGAAAACACAATGTTGTTTGTTTATCAATAAATATAATAATATATATCAATCTAAACCGAATATTTTATCTCAATAAACACACTAAAAATCATTTTAGAAGAAAAAAAAATAAGGAGGAAGTTGGTTTCCTCCCATTGCAAACTATTATTCAAAAGCAGCTATGCATATTCTTATGATTATATCACGTATTCTAATTAAGAAGATGTGAAGTCATTTTCTAAGTTGCAATTGGAATATAACATTGCTTTTAATTGATTTTGTTTTCCATTTTATTAAGTATTAATTAAGTATAGAGCTAAAAGGTGTTGACAAAACATTGTTTCCCACACCCATTAGCATTGTGAATTACAATAGTAATCTACATTGTTGGTGTTTTTTTTTTTTTGCATTTTGACCCTTTTTTCCTTTTGGTTATTGACTTTTTTTTTCAATTTAGTCCTTATATGATGTGTTTATGAGAATTTAGAGTTGATAATTTACTTAAATTATCTTTTTATATGGTGATCGAGGTATCAAAAAAATATCTCAACATCAGGTTGGTATAAAAAAATCACAACATCGCGGTATGATCTATTTTTTAAAAACATTTAGTTAAATAAAAAATGATTTCTAAAAAAACTAGGTTATTAAACTTGTGGAGTAAATGACCCGATTTGCGAGTTTGGAGAGGTAACCCGTCTCGGTTTACGGGTTTAGCGGGGTACCTTTTTTTATTTTTTTCTAATTAAAATTGATTATGTGATCGTCTATTTTTGTTTCTATTATATATTTTAAAAAAATAGTTTTGGAAAAAAAACATGTTATTAAATTTTAGAAAGTCCATGGGCCTGTTGACGGGTTTGACAAATTTAACTTTTCTTTTTTTCTTATTATTTTTTATTTCATTCTTTGATATATGGCTGAGTGAAAATTGAGTTTCATAATTTGTTTTATTTTTCTTTCTATGAGGTTATCATAGTCTTAAAAAAAAAATTAAGTCTCGGTATTGATTTGACACTTGATTTTGTAATCGTCTATTTTTGTTACCTTATAGTTAAATAAACAATAGTTTAGAAAGAAAAACAAATAAGTTATTAATCTCAATGGAGTCCATCATCTTGTTCGTGAGTTTGGTGTGTTATCTTGAGTTACTAGATTCACGGGTTTAGCAGGTTTACCCATCAAACCTAATTTTTTTTTTAGTTTTTGATCCTTTAATTTTTCTAATTGTTTTTTTTTTTTCACTCTTCTTCAATATTGTATTGGTTGGGAAATGAAATTCATGATTTTATTTCCTTCTATATGGTTATTACGATCTCAAATAAACATCTTTTTTAAGGTTCGTGTTCAATTTTACAAGCATCTAATTTTACCATAGAATTAAATAAAAATAATTTATAAAAATAAAAAAAGTTATTAAACCCATTAAAGTCCATGATATAGGTTGCAAGGTGATCGAGGTCGATTCAATCTAGCATCATCTTAATATTAAAAAGCAAATTATCATCTTAAAGTTTTTTTAAAATATATGCCATGTTTTTACCGGTCATCCAAGGTGTCTTTGGACCCATTAAATTGAATTATCCACCTTAGATCAACTCCCACGCGGTTTAATTCAAAATTTGAGCTAAGTAAGGAGTTGGGTTGTCATGTTTCAAAATCAAACCGTTTGATCCGATTAATGATATATTCTACCAAAAAAATCTCCATACTCTTAATTTTTTTTAAAAGTTTAGAAAACAATAGTTTGACTAGCAACAGAGCGCGAACAAATGTATTAGTGTGTTCTAATTGAGATGTTGTCGTGAGGTAGTTTTGAAAATAAATTTTTATTTAAATCTTTTATAATGAAAAAAGATACATATAAGAAAGACAATGATTTAAATTCTGAAAAGAAAATAGATGAATTTTTATTTTTTCATTAATGTATTTTTTTGTTTTTACACAAACATGTTTTCTTTTTATTAATAACATGTTTTTTGAATAAAAAGTTAAGTGTTATTAAAATAAATACTCGTATTAATCTTAATCATAGAAAAAAATACACGTACGCAACAAAACCGTTTTCATTTTTCACTACCAGAATTTTGCATATTACTGAGAAATTATTTTGTCTATATTAAGACATTGATTCTATCATAAATATTTTTACTGATGGAATTATGGATGGTTACTGTTTGTTGGGAAACTTATCAACAATGGTTTTTATTTTGTTGTTCAGTTTGTAGGTAGTAAAATCACTAATGAATTTACAGACAGCAAAAGCACGCCAAACAAAAAAAACTTACCGGTATAATTCTGTTGGTAATACCATCGATGACTATGGCATATCGCCAATAGAAAAAACCGTTTATAATTGCATCGTTGATTGATTTTCATACTATCAATGGACTGAATCTGTCGGTGATTACCTATTATCAATAGCATTTTGTGTAATTGTTTTTTAACTTCTTGAAACTCTTCGAGGGATTTAGTTTGTTCGTGATTTCGTTTGAAATAGTGAACTGCATTTCATGTAATGTTTTTCAAATCTCTAGAACTCTCCAAAGGATTTAGTCTATTAGGAATTACATTAATAATTTATTTTAATTATTTTTTAGAAAAATTCAAATAAATAGACTATAAAAAAATTCAAATAAAAAACCAAATATTTATTTCAAAATATTAGTTTGAATATAGTTCATTTAAAGGACATGAACTGAAGGAGGAGATAGATCTTCGTCGGGACTAAGGGGCGAATAAGGTGGACCACATGTACCACTCATGTCTGACAATAACTCCATATATTATCGCCTAACTTCGGTCATCTCAAAACTAAGTCATTTTGTCTTAATACTAAATCAGGTTGTCAGAGCTTGAACTTGTAGTTGTACAATCACCTGGAACTCCAGAGATTGAGAGCTCGAACCAAATTTTGAGGAACTAATGGTCAATACACTATGACTCGTCCATAAATCCTCAGTTGTAGTATTTGAGATACTGTAAACCTGATTTCTATCAAGTCAACCAGATGATCCAACCTCCAACCATAAATTCAGATTAATTGTAGGATGGGTTGAATGATATCATCCCCTTATCTCACCTGTAATTGAATGATATATGTTTTATGAAAAAACATCTAGTCGCCTAATTTAAAAAATTAATAACTTAAGAAAAATTTTGTTTAAATCCAACTTACCATGAACTTCTAAGCTCGGTTATCCACGAGTTGTTGCATCCCATTCCGATGATCGTCATTTCGCACGTGAGTTTCTACATAAAGTTCTATCGGTCTTGATTCATGTCCAAGAGCCATAGCCTACAAAAAAAAAAAAAAACTGCTATTAGTTAATCATTTTCAAATAAAACAACAATTTTAATAAATAAATGTAATATAAAAAATCTTACCATTAGCATCACATGCGAAACAAATGGAATGGATCCGCCAGTGGCATTGTAATTCAACCATGAATCTCCCTGTTTCGGTTCTCCACACTAGACTATGATAACCACACGAAACGCTCAGATATCATGTGCTGGATCTAAGCTTCCTATATAGCCTTCAAGACATGCAAAGGTTTGGAATCTCTCTAAATTAACCGTAACGTTTCCCCAGCCCGGAAAGCCTATTTCTTTAGCATATATTTTTTTTACGCCTCATATAAAAAATCACGCAACATATATGGTAGAAATAAATTATTGGTTAAGATAATGAAAAATAAAATTTTAACATTGAAATAAAAAATATAACATTTTAAATTAATTCTTACTGAGTTACGTTGTGATTCTTCTATACCCTCCTGGTAATAATGTTGTCAGCCCTATCCTAGTAAAAGTTTTTCTTGCACTTCAAATTTGTTAAAGAATTAATTCATTAAAATTTAAAAACTAACCAAATGAAAATAAAATAAAAAATTGTTTAAGTATATACTAACTTTGAACTTTTCGAACCATGCATCAATCATTGGTTTCCATTCAGGATTTTTGAAAACTTGACTCTACTGAAACAATGACACTTCCATTAATGATTTAATTGTCAATGTTATTGTGTGATGAACCTTTACATTTGTAAACTTGACATTCCTTTTGTTAATTGAAATTAATTATTCAAAAAATATTTATTGTTGTCAGACTTTCACTAAGCAATCTACTTCCCGGTATATACATATTGTTTAGAATAGACACTCTTTTAGGAGGTGGTATTAGACTCAATGAGTATGCATAGAGAGAGGGTGCATATGCCTCAGGTGCCTGGTTATGGTCGGCACCTAGCGACTCATGGTTATTAGAAGCACTGCTAGAAAAACTAGCAGCGTTCCTGTCTGTATTACGTACTGATAACTTTTTTCTTGGTATCTACACTAATACCACTCCTAACAAAAAACATAATAAAATTTCAGCTAACTTTTACCACAAAAACACTAAAAAAATCCAAATCTAAATTCTTAGTTCTCTTACCTTTATTAGATTTAACATACAACAAGAAGCAAGCAAATTCAACAACTAATAGTAGATTGGGAGAAAACAAACAAAGCCCACTTTTTTTAATCCTTAAAGAACAATTCCTAGCACTCAAAGAAGTAAATAAATAAATAAAAAAAGATTGATCCATGAAAATCCAAGCTTGATGTAATTCTATAATTAAAAAAAAAAACCCCAAGCAATAATCCATATAAACAAAATAAAATGGCAATTAAAGAAAAAAGAGGAAGAAGAAGGAGATTTACTTGGCTGAAGACCTTGCTGAC
>Ga0307518_10004214_pt1 | contig 10321 bp, 7 predicted proteins | sample 25_EM_MG_FD_203889 | JGI IMG/M metagenome (GOLD analysis project Ga0307518, IMG submission 203889) | Populus trichocarpa ectomycorrhiza microbial communities from riparian zone in the Pacific Northwest, United States - 25_EM | ecosystem: Host-associated > Plants > Roots > Unclassified | place...
TCGCAGCGGGATCGGCTGGAAACCGAGCGATGCCTTCAGCTCCGTGAGCCCCCGTCCCATCGACAGCGACTTCCGGTTGCCCTCGATCATGTGGCGCACGTTGCGGATGACCACGTCGAAGTAGAGGTGCTTCGGCCGTCCCTCCTCCGGTGCGACCGCGGCCCAATGCTGGTGCATCGGCGCCACCGGGTGATCGAGCAGGATGGAGTACGCGAGCAGCCTGCCTTCGCCGTCGTGGTAGGTCGAAGTGAGCACGTCCGGCCTGCGCACGAGTTCGGCGAGGTATTCGGCGGTGACCGGGCCGCGCCGGTCGAACTTCACCGGCCCCATCCGTTCGCGGTGCTCCCGCAGCAGGGCGGCCAGTTCCCGTGCGTCGAGGTCGGTGCGGGCCGCTTCGGTGCGGACGATCACGTCCGGGTCCGCGGCGATCTTCCTCGCCTGGCCGCGCAGGCTCAGCCGCCTGCTCCGGCGCAGGGACGCCAGCCATCCTTCGACGTCCACGAACCGGTTCTCCAGCACCGATGTCGGCATCGTGTCGCACGCGCGCCTGCCCCGCCCGGACACCATGTCGAGCGATTCCGGCGCCACGGTGCGGTAAACGACACCGAGACAGCCCGGCCCGGTGAAGCGGCAGACGGCTCGCTCGAACCGGCGCACGATCTCCCGGCGGTCGGCGGCGTCGAGCCCGTCCGCGAACAACCACGGCGGATACCCCGAAAGCCACGCGTGCTGCACCTCGGCCCACCGCGGCCCCAGCCGCGCCGGACCGCGTACGGCACCGGGGCGATCCGGGGAGAACGGGGCGCACAGCATCGCCAGTACCGCGGCGACGATCTCTCCCCCGGCACTGATCACCGTGAGGACGTTGGGACTGCGGGAGAACCGCGACTCCACCCGCAGCAATCCGTAGTCCCACGGGACCGGCGCCTGCTGGACGGCCAGGAACGCGGCCCAGCCCTCGGGTTCGGGGTCGGTGCGCGGGTCGAGCACCCGCACGTCCCAGGTCATCGGCCCAGCACCGGTCTCGGCACGGCGACCGACACCAGCGGCCTCGTGCCGAAGCCGAGCGCGGTCTTGTTCTCCAGCATCGCCCGGCCCGCCGTCAGTTCGCGGCGCCCGTGCGTGATCATGTGTTCCACTCCCCTGGCGTAGAAGTCGACATAGAGACCCGGCCGTCCGCCACGCGCGCTCGGCAGCGCGGCCCACTGGTGCAGCACGCATTCACCCCACGCGTCGAACAGCGTGCCGAAACCCAGCAGCCGTCCGGATCCGTCACGATAGGTTCGGGTGACGACGTCGGGGCGGCGCACGAGCGCGTCCAGATAGGACGGTGTGATCGGGCTCCGCGTGTCCATGTGCAGCCCGCCGAACCGCGACCGCTGCCCGCCCGCCCAGGCCCGTTCGTCCTGCCTGGCGCGGTGGGCGTTGAGCAGGACGGCGAGTTCGTGGCAGTCCAGGTCCCGCCGGGCCGTGGCGGCCTCGGTGCGCAGATCCCCGTCTTCACGCAGTTCGTGCAGCGTCTTCCGGGTCTCGTCGCCGAGTGTCCGTTCCCAATCGTCCACAGTGGAATAGTCGTTGGCCAGCACGGCGGCCGGGTCGATCTCCCTCGACATCCGGCCCCGGCCGTCCAGCGCCGGGAGGAGTTCCGGATTCATCGCGCGGTAGATCACGCCCAGCAGCCCAGGGCCGACGTGAGCGCACAGTGCCCGTTCGAACACCCGGACCACCTCCCGTCGCTCGGCTTCGTCCAGCCGCTCGTCGAGCACCCCGGCGGGATAGCCGCTGAGCTGCCAGAGATAGGCCTCGGCCCAGCGCGGACGGAACCGTCCACCGAGGACGGACAGCGGCGCGAACTCCCCCGCCCGCCAGCTCCGGCACACCATCACGGTGAACGCGCCGACGACCTGCTCGCCCCTGCGGAGCACCGCGAGCACCGCCGGGTTCTTCGCCAGCCATGCTTCCCGGCGCAGGACCTCGTAGTCCCAGACCGGCAGCAGCTTCGCCCGGTGCAGGAATTCCCGCCAGCCCGCGGGTTCGGCCGCGGTCCTCGGATCGAGCACCTCGGCCTCGAACGCGGTGCTCTTCGCCGCCACCTTCATCGTCACCATCCCAGTACCGGTCTCGGCACGGCCGCGGAGTACACCGGGCGCGCCCGGAAGCCCAGCGTGGCCTTGAGTTCGGGCAGCCCGCGCCCGGCGGTGAGCTCCTTGACCCCGCGCCGCGTGGCGTAGCGCATGGCGTGGATGTAGGAGTCGAACAGCAAGCCCTGCCGCCCGCCTTCCTCCACCGGCAACGTGCCCCAATGCTGTTTCGCCGGGCTGTCCGGATGATCGAGCAAGGTGTTCACCGCGAGCAGCCTGCCGTCCGCGCCGGTGTAGGTCAGCGTGTGCACGTCCGGCCGCCGGAGGAACCGGTGCAGGAACGCGGCGGACGGCGGCGTCCTGGTGTCCAGCGGGAGCTTTCCGTGCCGCTCGCGATGTCCCTGGATGAGGGTCGCGACCTCGGCGCTGTCGAGGTCTTCCCGGCCGGCGCCACCGACGACCACCACGCCGGGATCGTCGGCGATCCTGCGCCGCTGCCGTCGCAGCCCGCCCCGCCGCGACTTGGGCAGCGAGGCGATCCATTCGTCTTCCGAAGCGAAGCGGTTTTCCAGCACCGCCACCGAATCGACGGCCTTCACCAGCCGTCCGCGGCCCTGGAGGTCCTGCGCGAAGTCCTGCCCCAACGCCCGGTACAGGACGCCGAGCAGGCCGGGACCGAGCCTCCGGCGCAAGGACCGTTCGAATACCCGGATCAGCGGACGACGGTCGGCGGCGGCGACCTCCGGCGCGAACGCGAGCCCCGGATAGCCGCTCAGCCAGGGCTGGCACACCTCGGCCCAGAACGGGCGCAGCAACCGGTGTCCCGGCGTCGGCGCGAAGCGGTATCGCAGCCGGGGACGGCACACCAGCACCGAAAACGCCGCGACGATCCCGGCATCGTCCGAGACGGTGGCGAGCACCGGCGGGTTCCGCGCGGTCCAGGCGTCGAGCCCCATCACGTCGTAGTCCCACACCGGATGCAGGCGCGCGGCGCGGAAGAACTCGGGCCAGCCGACGGGAACGGGATCGGTGCGGGGATCGTGGAAACCGGTCTTCACGTGAGCACGACCGGCGTCCCGTGTCGCGGGCACGGCGCGATCTCACCACGGACGCCACCGGCCGGGAGGACGTCCACGAATCGCGGGGAATCCTGGCGTAGCAGCGTGAACGCGAGTCCGCCCGTGGTCGGGCGCGCGTAGACACGGGGCCAGTCGAGGTGCCAGCGGCCGCATTCTTCGATCGCGCCCAGATAACCCAGCGCCGGATCGTGGAGCACCCCGTACGGGCCGGTGTCCATTGTGTCCAGTTCCCGTCGCGGAACGGATTCGACCCGGTACGCACGGTCTTCGGGCAAGGCGGCGGCGAAGACGGCCAGCTGCTTGTCGTCGCCGACCGCGAGCACGCGACGGCCGCGGCGAAGCGCGGAGGACACCTCCGCCAGCACGCTCGGCGCCGGGACGTCGGGATCCACCACACAGCAACGAACCCCGCGCGGCAGGTCCGACGGCGGCCGCGTCCCGTCCCCGCCGAGCACGACGACCAGCGCGTCCCCGCTCACCGAACGGGCCTTACGCAGCACGGGACCCAGGCCCCGGCTCGGCTCGATCCGTTGCACGCCACCGGCGAGCGGTACCAGATCGACGATCTTGTGCACCGCTTCGGCCAGCGGCGCCGCGCCGGAATCCGTCCCGGTGCGACCGGGAACCAGCACGGGATCCGTTCTGCCGTCGAGAGCCCAGCGTTCCCGGTAGAACGGCACCGTCGCGAAGGCCGACCGCACCGACCGCCGGTAGGCAGCCCGCCAGGCAGCATTCACCCCCACAGTCCACATGGCGCGCAAGCCTGCGTCATCGCCGGCGGTTTGGGAATACCCCGCGTCGGATTCATCCGGTTTTCGCCCGACTTCCCACCTTTTCGACTGAGCTGAAAGGACCAACTTGTGGAATCCGCTGGCGAGAGCAAAGCGAGTCTGCCTATAACACGGGAACTTTCGATCCGGCACGACCTGCCGGACGCCTGGGGCCAAGGGGACTCATGAACCGTGAAAACACGACGCGTGACGCTACGAACACAATAGCGTACTCACCGCAGGGATTCGACAGATGAGCCGGTCGGTCCCCGGCCCCGCGGAAAGCGGACTCACCGTAGTCGTCCCGTGCTTCAACGAAGTCGACAACGTCGAGCCCTCCTACCAGGAGATCGTCGCCGAATTGGGGAATCTCCCGCTCGAACTGCTCTATGTGGACGATGGGAGCACCGACGGGACCCTGGACGTCATCCGGGCGCTCGCGCAGACCGACCCCCGGGTGCGGTACCTGTCCTTCACCCGGAACTTCGGGTTCGAAGCGGCTTTTTCCGCAGGTTATCGGTACGCGGGGAAACCCTGGCTCCTGCACATGGACGCCGATCAACAGTTCCCCGCCTCCGAGGTGGGAAAGCTGATCACCGCCGCCGAGGCGGGCAACGACGCCGTTTTCGGTGTGCGCACCAATAGGCAAGACCCCTTACCAAGACGCTGGGGCACCGCCGTCTTCCATTTCCTCGGCCGCCGCGTCCTGCGCATCGAAATCCCGCCGGGCGCGACAGCGTTCCGGCTGGTGCGCACGGAACTCGCGCGCAAGATCGTCGATCTCCGGCTGGGCACCCCGTACTTCCTCGCCACCGTGCCGAGGCTGACCAGCCGCTACACCACCGTCCAGGTGGCACACCGGGCCCGCGAACGCGGAGAGTCCAAAGTGGGCTTCGGTTTCCTTTCCTCGCACGCCATCGAGTTGTTCGTCGGCTTCACCCGGCGGCTGACGACGATGGCCTCGGTCACGGCGGTGCTCGCCGCCGGGATCTCGGTGCTCGCCGGGATCGCGGCCGCCACCGGGCTGCTCGGGCTGACCGCCGCGTCGGCGCTGACGTTCGTCATGTTCTCCGTGCTGCTGACCGTGCTCGCGTTGTCGGTGCGCTATCTGGTCGTGGTCGGCGCTGGGCAGGCGCGGCCACGGCAGTTCTACATCAGGGAAGCCAGCTTCCCGGTCGACGAGGACGACCGGCTCTACGCCTCGGCCATGGCCGAGATCCATCCTGGGGAAAGGCAAGCGGGAGTGAAGAACACCGAAGACACGGCGGCGGTACGGAGCCTGGTGATCCTGGGCGGCGCCGACGGTTCGGTCAGCACGTATCACCGGGCGCGGGAGCTCGGTTTCCGTACCATCTGCGTCGACGTCCGCGCGAGCGCGCCCGCGGTGGCGCTGGCCGACGAGTTCGTCCAGGTCAGTGTCCGCGCGCCGGAACAGATCGCGGCGGCGCTCGACGGGCGGGACGACATCGCCGGGGTGCTCTGCCCGGCCAGCGACGTCGGGCTGCCCGCGCTCGCCTGGCTCACCCGGCACTGGAACCTGCCTGCCCCGTTGCCCGAAGCCGCCGTCGCCGCTTCCGTCGACAAGTCCGTGTTCCGTGAACTCTGCGACAGGCTGCGTCTGCCGACTTACCGCAGTGTCGGCGGGAAACCGGGCCCGGATCTCGCGCTCGCCGCGCAGCAGCTGCGGTTCCCGACGCTGGTGAAACCGGTCGACTCCTCCGGGAGCCGCGGTGTCGTCTCGTGCGCCAGCCCCGGCGGTCTCACCACCGCGTTCTCCGATTCCCTCGCGTTCTCGCCGTCCGGCAAGCTGGTCGTCGAGGAACACCTCGACGGCTCGCACTACACGATCGAAGCACTCGCGGTCGACGGCCGGATCGTGTTCCACGCGGTCACCCGGCGCACGCTGACCCCGCCGCCGTTCTTCGTGACGGCGTCGCATCTGCTGCCCGCCGGATTGCCGCCGGTGGTCGACCGCGCGCTGCCGGTGATGCTGGCCGCGTTGTGCGCCGAACTCGGTTACCGCACCGGGCCGCTCACCCTCGACGCCGTCCTGGGCCGGGACGGGAAGTTCTACCTGATCGAGATGGGCGCCCGGATGGGCGGGAACGGCCTGGCCGAGGCGATCGAGCACAGCACCGGCGTCGACCTGATCGCCGCGGGGATCGCCGCCGCGACCGGCGGCGAGGTCGTGCTCGCCCCGCGCGACCCGCGGCCGACGCTCATCCACATCCTCGCCTCCGACCGCGGCGGCCGGATCGTGCGCATCGAGGGCGTCGACGAGGTCCGCGCCATGCCCACCGTGCACAACCTGGAACTGTTCGCGGAGGAGGACTCCTACGTCAAACCGTACGAGCAGGCCGGCTACAAGATGGGATACGCCGTGCTTTCGGCGCCGACCGTGCCCGACGTGCTCGCGGCGGAGGACGAATTGCGCGGCACGCTGAAGTTCCTGCTCGACGAGCAGGGTGCGGCGGTACCGCTCCCTTGACCGGCACTTCGCTCACCGGCGCCGGCACCGCGTCGATCGCGGCGCCGAAGCCGTCGATGGTGCTCCGGCTGCTCGCCGGTCGTGGCGTGTTCCGGCTGGCGATCCAGGCGATGGGCCTGGTGCTGGTCACCGCGTGGGGCGCGCACGACTACGGCCGGTTCGCCACCGCGCTCGGGCTGATGACGTGGCTCAACTTCGTGCCGTCGGCGGCGGAGAAGTCGGCGCTGAAATGCCTGCCACGCCTGCGGATGACGCGGGACGCGGTCGCGGGGCTGGCCGTCCGCGTCGCCGTCGTCCCCGTGCTGGCGGTGCTGGCGGCGATGGCGGTCGCGTTGATCGTCGTGCCGGATTCGGACGTCGCGCTGTACCTGACGGCCGCGGGCTGGTCGATCTCCGGTGGCCTGCTGATGACGGTCTCGGGTCTGCACCGGTTCACCGGGAAGGCCACTTTGGACGCTCTCGCGTTCACTACGGGGGCGCTGGTGGTCGGCGCCGTGACGGTGGGGACCTGGTTCGTCCGCTGGTCGCCGTTGACGCACCTCGGCCTGTTGCTCGGCGGGATCCTGCTCATCCTCGGCGTCTCCGCGGCGCTGCTGCCGAAGAAATGGCTGCGCGGGGAGCGGATCGACGGGCACCGGCTCCTGCCCGCGTTCGGGCGGACCACGGTGCTGCTCGGGATGACCGAGGTGCTGGACGTCCTCGCGACGTCGACGGTGTTCGGCGTGCTGGCGCTGGCCGGGCGGACTGTCGACAGTGGACCGTTCTATGTCGCCTTGCTGGCCAGCAGCGCGTTCTGTTCGCTGCTGTTCTATCAGCTCCGCGTGCACCAGCCGGCGATTTCGGCGCGGCTGCGCGGCGGCGGGGCGGCGGCGGGCCGGGCCCGCGCGGTCGCACTGCTGAAACTGGTCGAACGGGGCGCACTCGCGTTCCTCGTCCTGGTGGGGATCGCCCTCGCGATCCCGGCGGCCCGCGCGGTGCTGACCGCCGAAGCCACCGTCGGCGCGTACGTGGTCCTCGGCGTCTTCGTCCTGGCCGAAACGGTGCTGTTCGCCGTCCGGCTCTACGCGGGCTTCCTGATCGAGAACACCAACAGCAAGGTCCTCACGCTCACGGCGTCGGCCTCGATCGCCGGGCTGTTCGCCACGCCGCTGGCCGCCGCCGCGCTCGTCCCGGCGATGGGGCCGGTCGGCGGATTCGCCGCCCTCGTCTTCGCCATCGGCGTCCGGGCGACCGTCCTCCGGCGGCTGCTGCGCCGCCACCACCCCGAACTCTGAACGTCGCACTGGAGAAGGAACATGTACGTACTGGGAATCAGCAGGGTCCACGACTCGGCGGCCGCGCTCGTGCGCGACGGCGAGATCATCGCTTTCGCCGAAGAGGAACGCTTCACCCGCAAGAAGCACGACGGGGACTTCCCCGCGGAGGCGATCAAGTTCTGCCTGGAGCGCGGCGGGATCACCCTCGCCGACGTCGACCACGTCGCCTACTACTGGCAGCGCTGGCGTGAGGGTATCCACGCGGCGAAGGTGTTCGCGAAGTACTTCCCGGCCACGCTGGAAGTGTTCCGCAACCAGAACGGCGACGAAGGCGGCTCGTCGGCCGGCATGGTGGAGACGTTCAAAACCGGTGGCGGCAAAGGGGTCGACGACTACCACGTCGGCGGCGCGGTGCTCGCGCACATCAAACGATCCTTCACCCTCGAACGCGACGTGAAGGAGGCCGTGGGCTGGACCGGCCCGACGAAGTTCAAGACGCATCTGGTCGACCACCACAAGGCGCACGCCGCCAGCGGGTACTTCATCTCGCCGTGGGAAGAGTCGGCCGTGCTCACCTTCGACGGCATCGGCAGCGACGGCACCGCGACCTATCTGGGGCACGGCAAGGGGAACCGGATCATCGACATCCGGCGGATCAAGTTCCCGCATTCGCTGGGCGCGATGTACGCGGGCGTCACCGGCTATCTGGGCTTCTATCCCACCCGTGACGAAGGCAAGATCATGGGGCTGGCGCCGCTCGGTAACGACACCTACGTCGACGCGTTCAAGCAGCTGATCCACCTCGACGACGACGGCGGGTACGAGCTCGACCTGAGCTTCTTCGGGCACCACCGCACCGGCAAGCACGTGATGTCGAAGAAGTTCACCGACCTGTTCGGCCCGGCGCGGCCCAAGACCCGGGTCACCGCGGAGAACCCGGTGCCGCAGCACTACTGCGACATCGCCTACGCGCTGCAGGTCACCTTGGAGGAGGCCGGGTTGCACATCGCGCGCTGGCTGCAGCGGGAGACCGGATCGCGGCGGCTGTCCGTCGCGGGCGGGGTCGCGCTGAACAGCGTGATGAACGGACGGATCCTGCTGGAAACCCCGTTCGAGGACTTCTTCGCCCAGCCCGCGGCCGCCGACGACGGCTGCGCGCTCGGCGCGGCGCTGGAGGTTTCGGTCGGTAAGTACGGCAAGCCCCGTCCTCGCGACGGCTACACCTACACCGGCCCGGACTACACCGAGGCGGAGATGGAACTCGCACTGCAGGACGCCGGGGTCCGCTACACCAAGGTCGACGACATCGCCGCGCACACGGCGAAGAAGATCTCCGAGGGCAAGATCATCGGCTGGGTGCAGGGCCGGATGGAATGCGGGCCGCGCGCGCTCGGCAACCGCTCGCTGGTGGCCGATCCGCGCGACCCCGACTCGAAGACGCGGATGAACGAGAAGGTCAAGCACCGCGAGGCCTTCCGGCCGTTCGCGCCGTCGTGCCTGGCGGAACGCGCGGGCGACTGGTTCGTCAGCGACTATCCCTCGCCGGTCATGCTGCTGGTGTTCGACGTCCTGCCGGACAAACGCGACGAGGTCCCGGCCATCACCCACGTCGACGGGACCGCCCGCGTGCAGACGGTGACCGAAGCGGACAACCCGCTGTACTACCGGATGATCAGCGAGTTCGAGAAGCTCACCGGTGTGCCGATGGTGGTCAACACCTCGTTCAACGACAACAACGAACCGATCGTCGCCAGCCCGGCCGACGCGGTGGCCTGCTACCTGAAGACCGACGTCGACGCCCTCGCCCTCGGGCCGTTCTGGGCAGAGAAGGACGACCTGTGACCGCCACCCTGCCCGAAACCGACGGCTGGATCCCCGCGCTCTACCGGCGGCGCCAATGGCTGTGGCTGGTGGCCGCCGTCCCGGCCGTGGTGACCACGCTGCTGATCATGGTGATCCTGCCGCCGGACCAGACGCTGGACAACGTCGCGGACTGGGCGTTCAAGCTGTGCCCGTTCGTCTTCGCGGTCGCCACGGTGGCGCTGTTCCCGCGTACCAAAGGGGGCCCGGCGCTGATCGTGCTCGCGGTGTTCGTCTACATGTCCTATTTGGACACCGAGCTGGTCATGCGGATCCAGGCGTTCGCCAGGAACGCCGCCACCGACGAGGACGCCTTCCAGCCGGTGTACCAGTTCGAGCTGTTCATCGTGACGTTCATCGTCCTGTTCGGGCTGATGGCGTACCGGCTGGGCGGCGGCCGGACGGCGAACGTGCTCAAGGCCGGTGTCGCGTCGATCCTCGTGGTGATCTCGGGTGCGAACGACCTGACGTTCTGGGCGCTCAACGACGTCTGGTCGGCCGGGACGAAACCGACCGAGCTCAAGTGGGCCTCGCATATGATCGTGTTCCTCGGCGGGCCGCCGAGTGTCCCGGTCGCGGTGATGTTCATGCTGGTGCATCTGGTGCTGGCGGCGGTCGTGGTGGCGCTGCCGGTCGGCCGGTGGGTCGACCGGGCGCTGGGGCTCAGGTGAGCCGGCGCACCAGCCCGTCGGCCAGCAACCGGCCGCGGTCGGTCAGCACCGCACGGCCCTGACCGTCCAAAGCGGACTGTTCGAGCAATCCCTCGGCGGCGGCGGCGCGGGCTTCG
>Ga0307518_10004216_pt1 | contig 10317 bp, 7 predicted proteins | sample 25_EM_MG_FD_203889 | JGI IMG/M metagenome (GOLD analysis project Ga0307518, IMG submission 203889) | Populus trichocarpa ectomycorrhiza microbial communities from riparian zone in the Pacific Northwest, United States - 25_EM | ecosystem: Host-associated > Plants > Roots > Unclassified | place...
TGACTCAATTGAATCGTATGTGGTTAGTTTCATCGACCCTTTTGTTTTAGTGTGATTGTCTTTTTTGTTTGCTTCGGCTTCAGAAAGTCGTGATTTTGACAGTTTTTCATGGGAAGTTCTGTTTGGTTTCTGGGAGAATATAGAAGTTTGGTGTATTAAAGATTGATCTGTAAGATTAAGTTCTTCCCCACATACGGGAGTTATTTGACCAGAGCCAATAAATTTGAAACAAACTTGAAGATCAATTATCAACTAATCAAATGTTAAAGGATAAAATTGAAAAAAAATTATTTTAAAGGATAAAAAACTGATGTCAATCCAAGTTAACATCAAACGTCTGTGATCTTATGGCATGGGACTCGGATAATCGCTCTAGAAAATATTATTATCTAAACTATAGACTAATAAAATATTGATGAATGAGCTGAGAAAATACATTTAATTAAAAAAAAAGGATGGAAAGGGAAAAAAAACAGTTAAAAGAATGAGAACAAAACTCAACATAGAAAAAGATAAAATGACAAGGGATAAAATTGCTAAACAAAAATCAGTTAGGAAAATAATATAAAAGAAATAACAATTAAAAGAATGACGACAAGATCTGATATAAAAATGAAATTAAATAAAATCTTAAGGGATGAAATTGAAAAGAAAAAAATAATTAAAAAAATGAGGACTACATCTGATATAAAAACTTTATCAAATTAAATTTCAAGGGCTAAAATTGAAAAGAAAAAAATAGCAACTAAAAAAACTAAGGGTCAAATCTCATATAAAAATCAAACAAAACTTAATCTAAAAAACTAATAAAAAAAGGATCCAAAACAATCAAAGATTAATCAAAAGAATTAGGACTATTACTGAAATAAAATTAAAATAGGAGGACTCTTTTTTTTTTTTTGCTTGACCAACATGCATTCCGAGACCATGAAAGAGAAATAGAAGGGAGAAAAACTCGATTGCTGCCAAACCGCTAAGAACCACTATACACGCATCAGCCCAATGGAAGCACTACAACTTATCAGATCTAGTGACACAACGATTTGGCCTTTTTGGTCACTAAAGCGTATTCCATACACCACTTGAATGTGACAGCTCCGCTCCATACATGCGCGTTCTCCCAGGATGCCTGACAATTTTTATTTATTAATTTTATACCTCTAAAAAGACTAAATTAACCCTCATTCATATTGTTTATAATGTAAAAATCAAGAGAAAAAATCTAAAAAGCCCTTAGATGGTAGGTAGCCTATAAAATTTCGTTCAAAAGGCATAAAAGTAATTAAACTGTATATTAAAAATGAATTTACAGAAAAACCCTGCAATTTTAATCTATAAAATTATGGCTATAAAGGTTTGGTAGTAATTATATCATGCAACCAAATATAAAATAACCGAAAAACCCTTGAATGCAAGCTATTTTTTGCTTTTCTTTTAAGGGTATTATAGTATTTTGATTATTAGTTTTTTGTTTGAAAAGCGTAATATGACCAACAAAAAACAACAATAGCCATTGAATCCTTATGAAAAGATAATCCAACCCCGCAAACCAAGGCTATTTTTTTATGAGTGAAGAGTAAAATAGTCATTTTATTGCAGTTGTAGAACGTGTGTACATAACATTGCGGTGTCAGGATCAAGAAGTCGCTACCTACTTGTTTGGTTCAGGATCAATAGGAGATCCGGGTGGACTGGTCTTATCTGAAATTCCAGGGTAAGAGACTGGTTGTGGTTATGAAATGTATTAACACCCCTAGTGGATCTTACCTAAGGTAAACTGTATTGTATGGTCTGAGTATGGTTTAAAGGTGTTGATGGGTTCTTAACTGGTGGTCTGTTTATGGCTCAGAACAAAGATTTACGCTCATGAATACATCTAGCATTTCAAATTTATTATGGCTTGTATGCCCAGGTAAATTCTTATAGGAAGAATTCATATAGATGCCTTAATAGGGCTTACCCATCCTAGAAGGTAAAAATGTTTTCCACCACTCATATATTATGGTGAAAAATACTCTCAATTAAAATTAATGATTATCCAAAATAATTCTGAGAATTTTCTAGTCAACTCTTGGTACTTGAATATCAGCTTACTGGTAGGTCCGACATTTCTACCAGAAAGTTGACCGTTAATTTTCAGGAATTAAAGTTTTAGGGTTATTGAAATATTAATCAAATTCTTAAGGAATTTTATAAACTTATTATAAATTCCAAAAAAAAATGCATAGAAATTTTCTAAAAACAATGGTAAAAACCATTTCTCTCTTTTTTTATATAAATAAAATGCAATTTTTATAAGAATTTGGTCATATACAACAAGCAAAAAACATTTTTTTTTTAAGGCCAAGTTTGGCAAAAACTTAATTTTTTTAAATCAAAATTGTCAAAATAGGCATATGAGATGTTTGCCAAATACACTTTTTTTATTAAAAAAAAAACCTTTAGCAAAAATATTATCAGTCAAATAGAGTCTTAACCTTTGACCAAATTTTAACCCGATCAAGTTGACATGAAATCATTGATCTGACCATAAACCAAACCAAAGACATTGATTTGACCAAAAAACTAAACCAAAACTAAAATTAAAACTTAAAATGAATCAAACTTTAAAAACAAAAAAATCTTGGACAAAAAACGGATCAAACGAAGAAAAAAAAATCAAGAACAACTTAAGAACATGAAGAATATCCAAGGGAAACCCAACAACATGGATCCCAAATCAGACCAGATATAATCAAAACAAAAACATTGACATGTTAGAAATCATGCAAGGATTCCTAATCTAGTATCCATTCACTTCGATTATCAAATAATCAACATGATTTTGTCAAAATTGGTTTCAGTTTAAAACCAAAACCTTAGGATTAAAACACCATAAAACTTGTTATTGATACAAATAAACCTTAGATTATTTACTAGTCAAGTTGCTTAAATGGTATAGTGTAATGAATTGATCCAAAATTGGTCTAAATTATAGGGCTAAGATAATGTTCTTTCCAAGAACATAAAAAACATTGCCTTAGAAGCCATAAAAATACCCAAATATACCTAGCACTATCAAACCCCAGAAAAGGTCTTTTAGGCCTCTATACATACTGTTTTTGGTCCTCACAAATCACATTATCAATACCAAACTTAGTTGAATAAAAAGAACTAACAAACAACATCAAATCATCAAAATTATGCAAGATGTTCCAATTTAAAAAATTGTGAAGTCTGAGCAGCTTATATCTTCATGCAATTTGGATTCAAAATCATGCAATTTGGATTCAAAATTGGTTTTCTAAATATATATTGATCATGAACAAGCCTTGTAAACCCAGGATTAATAATATTTCTTCACAATGCATTCATCAAACTAACAAAAACTAAAAATAAAATTCTTTTATAAAAAAAAAACCTAACTAGAATGCTTTTATTACATTGAAAACATCAAACACATAAAAAAAATGTGTTAGAAAACAACATCAAACCAAGAAATAAAAAAAATTATAGCAGCAAAAAAGCAAACAACTTTTGAAACATTCTAAACTTCATCTCCATGTTTGTAAACGAAAATGCATACCAAATAACAATAAAAAAAAACTCAAGCACGCCACATAGACTCCACTTTTAGATTATAAAGTATACCTTCAAGTCCCTAGAGTAGCTACTACCCTATTTGCTTTCCTTTGTAAAGTCTTATTTTCACAAGCTTGTTGGCCTTTCAAAGCTTAAGAAATCTTTGTGCTAGGTTCGTGAACCTTTACACTTAACTTCTTTATCAAGATTTTCAGGGAGTATTTATAGGGTTTTAAGCTAGAATTTAATCAAAGATTGATCCTCCTTCATCAAAGCATGACCCTCTAATCAAATTGAAAGAGTTTTTTGATATGTTTTATAGTTGTGAGCTTTATATCAATGTTGGTTTTAGAATGGTTGTTTTGCAACAAACTTGATTTTTGGAGATTTTGGTGGTTTTTTCAAACTTGGAGACCAAAAAGCTTGTTTTTGGCCTTTGGATCTTGAGAAAAATATGACCAACCTTTGGTAAGAACCCACTAAGAAGGCTTAAAGTGTGAACACACGAATAAGATTATTGGTTTTGTGAAATGGGTATCTCAGTTAAGGCTGCCTGAGTTGATCAATTTTAAGGCTTCGTTAGAGCAACTCCAATGTAAACATCATCGAAGACTACCTGAAATTGGTAGAGGAGAAGCATACCTTTCGATTGGATCTATTCTTTCTCAATTTGAAGCTTGTAGCTCTATATTTATTCATTTGAAGGTGTCAACTCGTTCAGCCGAGAATCTGAAAATATAGTGATGACTGATCAGGGACAAGATATTGTTGAGTTCGTTAAAGAAAATAGTATATAAACATTTGATATGAATAAATGATCTTTATAGAAGGGGAGTTTTTCAGTTGAATGGTGATTGTTACAACCCTAGAGGTGGTCGGAGACGCCACATTCATTTGTCTAAAAGTGTCTTCTCAATCAACCAAAACTGCCAAAGAAGAAGCTAAACAGTGGCCGAACGACCTATCGTCTAGGTTAAACCCTAAAAACTATGATTTTTCATTTAGGATTTGAAAATTTTCACTCCAGTCTCTATTCTTTTAATTTCTTTTAGTTGCACTCATAATTGTCTCCTAAACTTTTAATTTCATGCAATTTCACCCCTGTCAAACTCAATTGCCAAGACTAAAGTTGATCGCCGATTTTATTTTAATTCCTGGTTATGAAATTGTGCATTTTTACCCTCAATTAATCAACAAAATTTTAATTTCTTTAATTTGGCCCTTGATTTATTAGGAGAATTTGTTCGCGAATAGCACTGTAAGAATCATTCAACCCCATCAGAAATTATATCATTTTTCATTGATCTTGTTGTGTTACGTGTATTGTGTTGTTATAGGAAGCTAGTTCATCCCATAGACCCTTTAATTTCGTGTAGTAGATAGAAACAGAGAGTTGTTCTTGCCGAAGACAAGCAATGTCTCGCTGAATTTCAAAGATGCAAGGTGCATTGTTTTAGGAGAATCGCTTATGAAGATCTTCCCAAACTTCATGGGCGGTTGAGTAATAGATCACACTGTTTGAGATTTTTGGACTATAATTTTTGACAATCCAGGAATGAACCATATCATTGCACCGAAACTAGGCTACATAGTTTTCATGATTAATTTCTTCCGAGGGGGCTTTGATTGAGCCATTGACAAAGCCTAGTTTATTCTTGGAGTTTAAGGCTAGAGTCATGACCCTTTTCCAAGTAGAATAATTGTCTCCATTAAGATCAGAACTAATCCTAGATGATCTGAATGATGAGTGAAATAAGGATTCGAGAGATTTGCTTTTGAACTATCCATAGAAGTCTTTGTTTTTTCTGATAATTTTCTTGTTTAGGAACGAAAGGAAGGGTGCGGTGCTAGGATTTAGGATATTACTCTGCTTTGATACCATGTAAATATAAAGAGAAAATTGAATTTGCTGGAATGATTGTATAATTGATCACATCATATATTTATACAAAGAGACTTACAGTCATTCTCACAACTTAGAAGTCAATTACTACCTTATAGTTTATCATCGTATAAGTTAGGCTTTACAATTGAAAAGTTAATGTGTACAGATTATCTATTCCTAATATATAGCTTGTGAGATTCCTAACAGTTGTCTGCTGATTGGATCGCGTCACCTCACTAGGACAATGCCTGCCTTCAAATGGAATGTGATCCATATACCACAAACATTCTATTTGGAAGAACTGCAGACTGAGATGAGATAATGCAGTTTGATTGGAAGCTAATATGCCTGAGAAAATAGATTCCACTGAGGATTGAGTTTTTTGCAAATCTTGCCATACATGAATTACCATCTGAAAACATCTTAGTTTTTTTCTAAATTCAGGGCTGATTCTTCTTCACTCAGCATGGGGAAATTCAATTGTTTTACATGTAATACATTGAAGATACAGAAAGATCTACTAATGAAATAAACAAAATATGGTTGCAATTTCTGCTTTTAGTCTGGAAATGTGTCGAAATCTCAATATTGTCATGAAAGGGAAGTATAAAAGCAACAAAAAGCATTAATGGCAACCACCACTCACAATTCTTGACACGGTATTTCAACCCATATGACATAACCAATGCAAAAACCTGGAAGGAAGGCTTAATCCTCCTTCCCATCCCTTTCAACCCTTCCCTGTCTGAAACAAAAGAATATGATCTGAAAATGGTAGATATAAACCTTAGTCTACTTTGCAAGTAACCTAACCTATGCAATCAAACCAGGTATGCTTGTGCAATCCTTCTGGCCCTTCTCCTTTGCCTGGGAAAAGGCTGCTAGGAGGAGATACTGCAAAATTTTGGGCTTACACCTTTTCAGTAGAGCCCAAAAGAGACCATTTAGAAGTTGGTGGCAGACTTCAGTTTTTGTTGTATGTGAATATCATTCACTGACCGAAACAAACTAAAGACCAGGAATCCTCTGTTCCATCAGGAGATATCCTGGCATTCTGCAGAAAACATTAAGTTCCTCGAACTCTTGGGCCTGCGCTTGATGTGGAGTAAGTTCCCCTTCTCATCCTTGAGAAAGGGACCTGGATTGTCAAACAAATATACTGTGTCGATATTTGAAGTCCTGCTGTATTGTTAAACTTTGTTAAATGAGATTTTAAATTAGCTTGGAGCTAGGAATGACTAGCAAGAAAACAGATAGAACTTACCTCGTCTCCTGTTTCATGGTTGGTAGGAGGAACTTTACTTCAGAGGATCCTCACTAAAGCTCCTCACCCGGAGTTCCACTGTCCTAAGATCACGCAGATGCTGCAAGATCTCTTGGAGAAGATCCATCCCCTTGTCTCCCTTCTGTATTGAACTCATACAATGCTTTAAGAACTCCCTGTCTGCTTCAAGAGCTTGTAGCCTCTCATAAACATGATCTACCTCCTCTTCAATGGCTAGTTTTTTGCCGTCTAGATCAAATTCGGGAAGCAAAGAGTTTTCCATTTCAACAAACTCAGATTCAACATTTTCATCGAATATAAACCCTTCTTCAGTCTCATTATCAGCAGCATCATCCAGAAGAGGAAGGAGGTTCTTTGCCATGGAATTCATTGTTTTCCTCTCGGGATAACGTCCATCCTTTGACGTTTCAATTGAAATCCCATTTTCGTCTGGAGTGCTCATTTCATAGCTTTCACCGAATCCTTTAACGCTATAATTTGAGGAATGCTCTCCCGAATGCGCATCCTCAATATCGTCATTGTCATCCAAATGGAGTAGCTTCTCCTCCAAAACCTTGAGCTGATCTAAAATTGACAGCCTCTCTTCCTCAAATTCAACCAGGGAATCATCTAGAGCAGTCATCTGCTTCACACAATCCAGTGCTATTTCCTGCAAATTTACAACACCATCACCTGAAGTATTATTATTACCACTTTCTTGGTTTCCAAAGCTGCTGCCTCCATCTTCATCCCTTGCTTCACGATTAAGATCAATAGATAGCTCATCAAGATCCTCTGTGTTGCTGCATGTAACAGAAGAAGTTCTACTTCTTATACTTCCATCCTTGATTCTTCTAATCTTTCTCAGTTTTTCTTTAGCCTCATAGTCCAAAACCTTCTTGCGATACACTTCCAACTCTTTCTCAAGCTCTTGCTTCTCCTTTTCTCTCTTGATCATGAGCTCGTTTAGAAGTTGCAAGGCTTCCTGGTCATATTCAGACTGTTCTTCCATCATCCTCTGGTATTGCAATGCTTCCATCTGCATTGCTGCCTTCTCTTCTTGAAGCCTGTTTATCATAGCCATAGTCTGGTTTGCAGCTATTGCAGAGGCACTCCTCTCTTCCTCTAGTTCTGTATATAATGCTCCGAAAGCTTTTCTTTCAGCTTTAAGAGCTGTTTTCATCCTTTCAACTGTAAGAACTGAATCGCCAAAATCCATCTCACTTACCACACTTCCGTCTAAGGATTCCTCGGTCCCTGACTCTCGCTTCTCGAATAGCATAAGCTTCTTATGCAAGTAGTGAGCACTGTCAACAGAAGTAGGTGTCTCGGGAAACTTCTCCTCCTCAGCTTCATTAGACTCCAAATGTGAAGATAATATACCCACTTGGTTATCATCAGCTGACAACATTTTTTCTCCTTCGGTAGTTATTTCTGTGTCGTTTGGACCTAGTATAGCAAAATCGCATTAGATTTACTTCTTGTTTTGCAGATCGTTGTAATTACATTGAGCAAGCATTATTAGAGTAGGTAAGATATGGAATTCTGCTTACCAAGCTCATTACTTTCAAGGGCATCTGGGATCTCAGCTTCATTGTCGGTTTCAGAAGACTGATCTTCTTGCAGGCATGGCAATCTTGTTGATTCTTGAGCTTGATTGGTTCCAAAATCAGAAAGCTCTATGAAGTCCTTGGATTTGGTTTGATCGGTAAACAAGTTGGAGCCATTAATTTCTTCCTCATAAGCTGCTTTTGATTAGATAATTGCACAACGTTGGTTAAGCTAATAATGTTCATGAAAAAAATATAGATTGGACAAGCAAATGAACAGTTATTCTATACCTGGAAGCTCATCTGGTTCTACTGTTTCTTCCATGTCAACACTGTTTCCACCAAGCGATAATGTTAGAGCTTCTTCTGGAGCAGTAACTTTTTCGTGTTCCTTGGCGTCCAAATCTTTTTTCATCTCTGTGAAATTTGAAACTGAAGATTTCTCACAGCAATCCACTGCTATTCCCATGCTTTCAACTTCTGCATAACTTGTCATTTCTTCTTTATTCATTTCATTGTGTAATGCAGAATCAGAAATTCCATTTTGATGAATTTCCTCTGCAGGATCTTCCTTTAAGTTGTATGGTTCTTGATTTGCAGTGGTTGATGAATCAATCAAATCAACTGGGATCAAGCGACTAAAGTCACAGCCAAGATTTCTCTCCAAATGCAGATTGATGATTTCAAGAGAATTATCTTTATCAAAACAATATTCAATCATATTGTCATCAAATCCTTGATGAATAGAGTCCATACCATACGAGTCCTGCTCCATAATGTGAGCTTCCTTTTCATCATAATGCAAGTTTGATTCAGACCTTGAACAGTCTTCCCCCACTGCATCTTTGAGGCAAAAACTTCCGACTTCAGATAGCATTTGATGTTCATCTGTGGCCACTTCATCTTCCTGTTGTCCTTCTCTATCATCTCTTTTAATCTCATTGCTGTCTTCATGGTCAGTATAATGTGCCAAGCTATCAGGTTTGCTTATTTCCTTGCAGTAAATTCCATCATTTTCATCATCCATCTCTTCTACGATCAGATTTCCTTTCTTGCTATACTTCAAAGCTTCCCAGGAAGGCTTGAACAGCAGATAAGGAGGGTAGACATTGCTGTTTAAACTCTCATTGCAGCAAGAACACCTGACAATATTTTCACCATTTGCAATAGCATCCTTGCTAACCCAAGAAAAGAGAGCAATTCTCCTTGTCATCCCACCAGACTGATCGCTGTGATTTGGCCGAGAAGCCAAGCAGTCCATGCACATATTCTGTGTTTCAGCCAGTTTTTGATGATTTGAGCAATAACTCAGTTTGGAAATCTCAGTTGCATGACTCTCACACACAAGATCTCTATAAGAGTAGGTGTTTTTTCCGGGCTCCAACACATGATCAATCCTGGAACACCAAGGGCAAGGCTTTTTAAGACCGAAGTATTTGGCAAATTTGGTTATCAGATATGTGAACAAAGAGTTGAGGAGTAGAAGAATGATCAAGACCCATTCAAGAACTGCATACACTAGAATTACAGTGAGTTTGTGTGTGTTTCTTTGCAGCATGGTTGCAAACTTGTTGCCTGCCATGGTTTCCTACTCTTGACTTTTGTTCTTCACAGTGACCAGACACGGAGGGAGAGAGAGAGAGAGAGAGAGAGAGAGAGGTTAAAGAGGAAGGGAATGAAGAATGTTTCTGTTGTTTTGACGAGGCAACAAAGGCTGAGTTGTTGCAGAGAAGAGAAGCAGTGATGCTTTTTCAGAATGTATTAATTTTGCTTATAGTAACAGTAAATTAATTAATTAGATTTTATAATATGATGAGTTGTCAAAGTAATAATAGCATATGCCACATTTATGACATTAACATATATATATATATAAAAAACTCAATCAATTCTTGGATTTTTTTTTCTTACTCAGGTATCTTCACACCCTTTTAAAAAATAAAACTAGTCCCGTTCGAAGTTTGTGGCTATCTTTTCTAATAAATGAACTTTTTGGAGATCGAACTTGTGTTTTTATCCTTACAATAATATAACATTATCTTAAATACTAGACCAGC
>Ga0307518_10004217_pt1 | contig 10317 bp, 9 predicted proteins | sample 25_EM_MG_FD_203889 | JGI IMG/M metagenome (GOLD analysis project Ga0307518, IMG submission 203889) | Populus trichocarpa ectomycorrhiza microbial communities from riparian zone in the Pacific Northwest, United States - 25_EM | ecosystem: Host-associated > Plants > Roots > Unclassified | place...
AAGAAAAGGGCCTGAGAAGAAAGCTCGAATCCTTCTTATCGACGCATGTATGCCTTTTCTTTTTTTTTCCTTCTTAACTGATCATTGCCAGTATTGCTATCATCATCCAACCATTTTCATTGATAAGCAAATAGGATAGAACAGAAGCAATAAAAGCATGGTTTTAGTATTGACTGTTCTGTGAAGGTGAACATAAACGTAGGAAGAGAGAGCTTAGAGATACCAAAAAAATATGAAATCCCAAGTGCCAATCTGTTAATGATGTATCATCAGCTGACAAGCATGCTGATTTTTTCTGGCATATCTAGATTAGAGGAGCCGTGCTCCACATCCCGGTCTTCCTGCCTGAAAATTGATGTTGCCATATAACCAACTTTGGTAGATAAAACCCACAGGAAAATTGCATCCGATAGATGTGCAGGGCTGTAAGCTAAAAACAACGAGAAAGCTCTAAGTTTATTCAACTTTCACTACATAAATTTTCCTTGTTCGACAATTCATTATTAGCATTTGCAGACCTAATCCAACACAGCTTTGTAGCAAGTCGATCAAGCTTTCTATAATAAAAACCCTAGACTGACTATCCTCTCTCCCTGCAATTTTTATCTTTCGGAATTAGCAAGAGTAAGGGAAAGAGGAGTCCAAAAATGAACAGTGTAAGAGGCATCCACCTCTCCCTGGGTTGGATGAGGGAGACAGGTTGAAAGAGCGGTGGTCGTCAGAGATGGGAAAGCCGGCAGAGGTTTGGTGCTCTCCAGTATAGCCTAAGAGTGAAAGTAACAGCTCGTGTGACGTTTCTTTACTTTCTGTTTTTTTAATTTCTGGTAAGGTGGTAATTTTATACAGTCATTACCATTAACATAGATACATGACGCAATTTCATTGGATGGAGTGGTAGGAATCCTTGTAATACTGGAGTTATTTTCTTTATTAACAAACGAAAAAAATGCCTTATATATATATATATATATATATTAAACAACGAGCATGAGGGTTGATTGACGCGCTGCCGGATTACGGGGCTCATGTCACAAACATTACCAAGTAAAACTTGACTTGGCCTGATCTCTTAATTTAATGCCCCAAAAAAGAGCCACCTCGAGCTGCCTCAAATTCAAAAATATCGAAACTTCATGCATCCCAAAAATTGGCAAATACAGGAACTCTACACAAAATCCAGGACAGAGGAACCGCAATAATCTTAGCCTATAGAAAACATCGTGAGCTGAAAATGCGGTCAGTCTTCTTCCCCTCATCATGACTTTGCCACTACTGCCTTTACTCTGCCTTGGCTCCGATTTATCCTTTGCTTCTGTCCACTTTCTCTATGCTCCTCCCCTCTTTCATGGGAATCCACATCTTCATATCTGATTGGTTTAATAATCAGCCCTTGTTTTTTCACCACCTGCATGGGATGCCTTCCGGATTAGAGAATAGTTGCGGCAAAATAATCGAGCATCCACGAGATATAGAGAAAGCATAACATATACAAATGCATTTTAGCCAGACTCGTCAAATTTTTCATAATACAAAGACCTTCCACATCCAAAAATGAACAATCAAAGTTAATCATAAGAATATAGGAATGTGGATTTGTGAGAAAATCACTCACTTCAGGCCGATTAAGAGCTCTGACAGCTGTTGCAGGATTGAATTCAGGCCCTATAGGCATGCGGATGCTCTGCTCAAAAACTTCCTTCGATGTGAAGGGGTAAGGCAGTGTTCCTGTAAGCAATTTTTCTGCCTGCAAAATCCAAACAGGGTACAGATTATTTAACTACCACAACAAATACCAAAATCTTTGGACCTACAAGGTAAACAGCACAAAAGGGCAACCCAAGCTCAAGCTAGCAAACAATCACTTTGATACAAGAACAGGAAAACAGTCTTTCATCTTCACAGCATTTCACAAACGATGATTTTTTTCCTAAACAAGTAGCATTTCAACTTAATCAATATTACAGTCTCAAAATAATACTCTCGTTCAATTGAAAGCTTCTTAGCCAGAACTTAAAGGACACTGGTTTTTATATTCATTATCACAATGTGATTTTCAACACGAGACAGCAGAAAAAAGATGCCTGGTGAATCATACAACAAACATCACTAACCTTTTTATCCAACTTCTCTGAGATGATAACATGTTTAAGATGTGCATCCTTCCTTTTCCTCAGAGCCTCATCCCTTTTTCTCTTTGCATTTTCATGCTCTTCCAAAACCCATGAAGGCAAACCTTTCTTTTTCTGTACCCGAGTCCATTGGCCCCAGCCAGGAAGTTGAACAGGTTTTTCAGGTTCAGGATTTTCCTCGTTCATAATTTCCTCTTTATCTTTGCTAAATTCTTCTTGCACATCATCCCCTGCAAAAGCTTCACGTATAAGCTCTGCTTGGGAAGGAAGCTTGTAAGATGATTTGTGCTCTGAAGACAAAATCCCATCCAGCATCTGTCCTTCACTATCCGCATCACTATCCTCCCCTACTTCCTTCAGGGTTCCAGAGAAGAGTAAAAATTGTAAGAAGCTGCCAATTATAAGAAGAAGAAAAAGAGTACAGCAGATGAGGTCATACCTCTAATTCTATATCTCGATTATGGGTAACAGGTTCAACAACTTTCCGAGACCTTTTGCCATTGGTGTCAACTTCATTTCGACTGCTGCTCATCTGCTAGTTATGTGCAGTTTATTCTCAGGTTACCCAATCCATCCATATGGAAGAACAGATACAAGTTTTAAAAAAGAAGGCAAACATTACCTTTTTCCATGTGTCTGAATGAAGCATAGAAACCTCATATGTCGTCTTGGGACCTAGGTCTTTAACAAGTTCAGAAATCTGCAAAGAATTATGTTTTTCAGGTTTGCAGCCTCAGCAAAAGAGATACAATTTCATTATAGGCTGGAAAGAAACCAAAATCCATTACCTTCAAAACAGAATCCCGAGGAGTGTTGGCATCTACATCAAGCAAAACAGAATTGACATCGATATTATTTTGCACATCATCTGTTCTGCCTAAACCAACATCAATGTCTTCTTCAGCTTCCAACTCAGCTTCACTATCACTGGAATAACTGCTTGATCTGATCTTATTTTTAGGTTCTATAACCTGCATTTTAGATGCACCAAACACCCTTCGACCACTCACACTGCCTGTTTTTGTAATTTCTGCCCCATCTGCATCCTCCAGCTGCATCAATGACGATTCAAACTCTTGAATAGCAAGCCTACCTTCTTCATCAGCTGCTTCCTTCTTTTTCTTCAATGCCCTTTTCTATACCAAAGCAAATTAAAAAGAAAAATAATGAGAAAAGATAGAAAATTTATTTAAAGGATCCATAGAAAAATCTTAGGGAAGAAGCAAATGACTGGAAGAGTATCATTTTCAAGCAAGGTGTCAAAGTTTCTCCCTGGGAAGAGAGGAGCAAGAGGGGAGGGGGTAGTAAGAAGGCAAGCATCAGTTTAAAGAAGAGAAGCATATAAAAAGCAGACATTACCATGAAAGGTAAAGACAGGACTCCCGAATCAGGCACTTCATCATCTTCTTCTAATACTCGTCTTGTCTTCTCTCTTGCTTGTGCTAGCAACTTAGGTGCCTTGTCCTCTTCTGAACCACCTGCATTTTCGCTATCTTCTTCATCGCTGCTGTCATCACTGCTGCTACTGTCATTCATAGAGTTCATTTTCCTAGTCAAAAGAGCATGCTGATGGAGTTGTTCAGCCATAGCAGCTCGAGTACCTTCATCTTGGGCATCCAAACCACGCTTAACAATACGTTGTGCCCATTTCGATTGGTTTTTGTGCCTTAAGGTCATGCGTTCCTGCATCAAATGTACAAGGATAAGAGTGAGCATTTGAGTTTCATTAATTATCTTTAAAATTTTAGGGACATGAGGAATTTGTTTTTCAGAATGTTTTTGAAAACTATCGAAATTTGGATAGTTTTTTAATTATTTCAATGGTAACTATAAATTTTTTTATAGTTTCATTAATCATGATAAGAGTTTCAAGGACATAAACAGTTTGATTTTCCGAATGTATTTATTAAATATATAGAAAATGATCAATCACCTCTGCACGTTTGAACTCTTGCTTCATTGCCAGTTCTTTGGCTTCTTCTGCATCCATCGGCATTCCTACAGATCCTTTCAATCTTTCTTTCTTCAACAACCGATGGTATGTTTTTGATTTTATCTTCTTGACGCGTTTCATCTTCACCTCATGGCGGAAAAGAAGGCTCCGCATTTTTGCAATATGATTTCGACTGTTTACGTAATCTTCAAGGGATATCTTCCAAGCATCATGAAAAATATCAGTTTTGCAATAAAATAAAGAAAAACTGCAAATCATGCATCAATATGCATACAATTAAGCCTGATGAGACAAACAATTTTCAGGCACCCAGGCACCAAAACTATGACAACCGATTTCTCAAAGCTAAAAATTAAACAAAAATTGTCCAGATCACCCAACCCCTACTCTGAGCACCACCTCTTTTTTCCCCTACTGTTCTCATATGCAACTGTTATCTTGAGAATCTCTTTGCTGATCGAGAAAAAATACTCAAACAAATAAATAACATATTTAAAGTATTGGATGTTTGCTTTTAAAGACATAGAGAAGATCAACCTGAGTCAGAAACGTGTGAATCAAAAAATGGCAAGAAAACTGCAAAAATATGGGTAACAGAAAGAACACAGGAGCATAGGTGACCTGCATATAGAAAATATTAAGACACTAAATTGAATCAAGCAAAGAATATTTATGGCCTCCATACCTTATTTAATTCAAGAAGCCTTGAGCCATCTTCTTTATGAGCTGCCATAACCTTGTCATCATTAACTAATGAAGACATTTTCTTCTCAAACTCAGTTCTAGGCTCAAATTCGGACGCTATTGCCCCTACAGTTGAAAACCCTGAATCTGTATCTTTATCAAAAATAATGGTAGGTGCCTCCCTATTCCTCTTGACCAAAGGCTCCCATCTTGTAATATCTTTCTTTGATTGTTCATAAGCAGCGTTCCTTTCTAACCTGTCTCGATCCTCCTTGGGAAGTGGAGCTTGAAGAAGCTTTCCTTTTTTCTCCACATGACGAGTTATATTTCGAAGCTCTCTATAACCAGGTTTTCCTTGAATGCTTTCAAGAAGGTCTTCAATAGCAATGCGGCCATCACCATCCAGAACATCACGAGTAGGATTATATTCAGACTCTGGATATCCCTCGGATACAACAACTTTGTTTTTCTTCCGGCCTGGGAACAGCATAAGATTCGGGGCCATTCAAACCTCTAATTACTAAAACACAAAAGCAGCAGGCAGATATTTTATGAAGGCAAATATATGAGGTGAAAATAGTAATGCTGTAACCTTGACTAAGTTTATATTCCAAATATACAACACAATAAGAATCCATAAATGGATGTAAAAACAAGACACCTACTCAAAAACAACTGGAACCCAAAAAATAATTACATGAGCATGAAGAATGTTTTCCTCTCAAATGGTATCCCCTATACATAATTCATGTCTGCATCTCTGAACATGTCTAGATGTAAAAGATGCTTACACACATTTCAGCTTCAAGTACCCTAACTTCATTGGTAAACAAGTAAGCATGCATTGTACATGAAAAGAATATCATGTACCCTACTAATCTTGAGAAATGGAAGTGATACCTTGAAAGGCCTGACTTGGCATTCCAGTGATTCCTTGCAACATCCTCAGATGCCGTTCATCATCTTCATCTTCAACATCATCACCAAGTTGATCTAGGTCTCCCTTTTTACCCTTATGGTCAGCAATCTTTTTTTCGCCACCATCAAAGTCATAATCGTCGTCATCCGATTCAACATTCTCATCCTACATTAATTGAAAAAATATTTGAGATACCATCTAAGAAAACCAATGTTGGTAGATAAAAAAAGCCATCATTTTAGCAAATGAGTAGAGTTAAAAAAAAACAGTCAATCAGTATAGCAAATTCCGATGCCATCAAGAAATAGAACAACATCTAATAACACACGAAATCCACTCTTCTAAAGTAAAATCCAGCAGTCGTACTAGCTGTTAATTAAACAGAAAATAATTTTTAGACAAGCTATGCTATGAATAAATATATATATATATATAGGGAGAGAGAGCTAGAAACCTTAAAATCCTCAGGTAACTTATACTCGTAATTCTCAACGGAATCGAAGCGGCGGTTCTTCTTTGATTCCTCTTCAGGCACTTCTTCCTCGTATTCATAAACGTCGCCGTTAATACCTTCATCTTCTTCACTGCAGGACTGGTCATTAGGGTTGATTCGATCGAGCTCTTTCCTAAGAGATTGAGGTAAGCGTGGACCGGTTCGCCTTTTCTCGTCCTCACTCTTGCCGTATTTTTTGCTGAATTTGGACTTTTTGGTAAATTTTTGTGGTCTATCATGTTTCTTACCGTCTCTCGATTTTCTCTTCTTCTCTATCATCTTCATGGCTTTGTATTTCCAAATGCTAGATTAGTTCGGGTAACAGCGGCGGTGCTTGTAAAATCTCCACTCAAAGTTATACACGCCTGCCTAGTTGGGAATTGGGATGGATGAAGAGACGCCGTTTTGTAGAGGAAGAAGGTTAGGTTTCTTAAGCGACAGAGGCTCCAAGGTTTTGGCCTTATGGGTTTTATATAAACTACGTCGTTTATCTCCTGGGCATGAGAAGGAATTGTCGAGTATATTCATTTATTGTACCGTAAAGGCACGAACATTTAACTAATCATCTTGTAATTAATCATGATTATTAAAAATAAGAAAGGTTCAATCAATTTTCAAATCAGAATGTATTTTTTCTATTCCATTGAAGAAAAACATGCTATTTAAGCTGTAAAAAATATAATTATTAAATTCGGACTGGTCCAGTGGATCAATCCAGAATCTGGTGAATAGACCGGTTCGGATAAGGTAAAAGACCGGGATGAGCAAAAACCCGGCAAAATCCAGTTGACCCGCCAGGTTGACCCATGACCCAGGTGACCCGGCAAAACCCGGTTGAGACTCGTTTTTCTTTTTTAAAATGTGTTTTTTCTCCTAGCCAGAGACTCTTTTTTTATATATATATTTTTTAGTTAGTTATTATTTTTTCAATATGGGATTTAAAGCACTTTAGTATATATATTTTATGTTCACAAGAAAAAAAGTTATGTTTTTTCAATTAGAAATAAAAAACATTTTTAATTTAAATACTTCAACTTAAAATGATAAAACATACTAACAAAGTATCTTTTCAATGTAAAATAAAAAATCTTTGGAAATAATCTTTAAAACTTTATTATTTATAACATCTATAACCTATATTCACATGAATTGTTTTTTTAATTTTTTCATATGAAATTTTAAAACTTCAATTTTTTTTTAATTTTTTCAGATTGATTCCGGTGGACTCGGGTCAACTCGTATAATCCGGGACCTGGCTCCTTGGCCGGGTCAACCCCGGATCGGGTCTGATAACAATGGTAAAAAGTCATTGCGAGTAATCATGAACTAAATCAAACTATTTATATCAATCGCTCTAAATTGAAGTTAATTTTTAATATAAAAGAAAAGAATATCCACATTATATAATATCATGGATTTTTTTTAATTGAAAAAAATAGATATGTTTATTCTTACTAAAATAAATTAAGAGAGTTTGTGTATGTGTGTGTATATATATATATATAAATGGATTAATAAATAAATAAAAGGTTATTAATGCTAGTTAAATACTAAAATGAGAAGATAATCTTCTTAGTAAAAACAAAAGATCTTGTACATGTAAATATTTCAACCCAATTATCTTTTTTATTTTATACATTTTTATTTATTTTCTATTATAGGTTAATTCAAGTTAATAAGAACAAATAATTTTTATTTTTATAAATGCATCATAAAAATACAGCTTATTTATATGAAATATAAGAAAAACATTATAAATAAATTACAATAATCTCTTTGAAGCATTATGAAATAAAAAAACAAATTCAAATTATTTTTTTAAAATAGTTAAACTAAACTATTTAAAAAATAGAGAGAGAGAGAGGTTGTCATTAAATTTTAAATAAATAATAATAATGAAAAGTTAAGCTCTATTAGCCCTAACAGGTTAGGCATGCGCCTAGCTAAACTGAAAAGTCTAGTCGCTCTTGATTTATTACCGCTCTATCTTTTTTTAACGAACTATATATCATTTATTGAATAGACAACAAGTCTGGACAATTTCTGATCACCTTTAATAATTGAAAAATCAAGTTTCGAGTTTTCAAATCCTAAAAACTCATTCTTAACTTCTTTTCACTTTAAAAATACCTAAACAAAATCTCATAAGCCTAAATAAATTCATTCTTAACCCCAAAACAACCTCTAATCAATAGAAAAAACTTAAGAAACCATGATTTATTTTTCCATAATGGTTGAAAGGGCACATCACCTCCATTGAACTCCCCTTGCAATAGACAAACCCATTGAAACTAAAATCAACATTTTTTATTGCTAGAATATGGCTAATCAAACTCTTTCTCTCCTCTTAACCTTTTTCTTTGACCTTTTCTCTCCTTTCTTAGCGTTTAGAGACCAAAACATGAAGAAAAAAAAAATTAAGCTTGGAGATAAGATGTAAAATGCTAAAACAATAGGGACAAATAATACTTAAGAGACCAAAGTGAAGTTTTATACACCAAAATTAAAAAAAAAAGGCTTGTTTTTTTTGTTAAATTTGGTCCTTGTTCTTATAATTTTTTTTTAAATTGCAAACTAAAATTTTATTTTGCAATGTCGATCTTTAATTTATCAACGAAATATTTCTTAGCAATCATATGTTGTCGCTACCCGACATGAATACGAGACCTCTGAAATTAAAGGGAAAATAAAAAAAAATGGAGTTGTCACCTAGTTTTTAAGAAAACTAAGAATCCTGAAACATGAACTAGTTCTAAAAATTTGAGTAAGGGGTTTGTTGTGTTTAAAGAAAGATAAACATCACCCTTATTGCATCTTTTCTGAAGAAAATGTTACCTTAGTCATGTGTTTTTTCCGAAACTTGTTTTATGCATGCCATTAACTGTCTAATTTTTTTATAAGCTTACTCACAAGTCATTTATTATTGATCAATTTTTTCTAGCTAATGTTGGACCTTGAATCAAGAGTGCCGCAACTCAATAGTTTTTTTATATATCTTTTTTCAATTAAAATCAACATGTTGAGCCTATGTCAGTCTCTAAAACTAGGAGACTCATTAATCTAGTTGTTAAAACTAAGTTTAAAAATGCCATTGATTTGATGAAAAGTCACTGACACATTTTTGAACTCATTTTAGGGTTAAAAGCATCATACAAGATTTACGTTTGTCCCTAAAACTAGGCGACATGTCAACCTAAATATTAAAAACATGTTTAATAAAAATGTCCTCAATTTGACAAAAACTTGTCGATGTAATTTTTATTCTTCTTCTAAAAAAATATTTACATTGAAATTATATACTAAGACCATAAACGTGCAATATAAAATATTAAAAATGACATCAAATTCCAACAAAACAAATAAAAAAAAAATTCACACCAAACATAACAATTCAAAAATAACATCCACACACAACTTAACAATTCAAAAACAACATTAATACACATTAATTTTCATATCGAGACCGAACCATTACGCCTTAGATAAACCTGTTGCAACTCAATCCTATTTTTCCACTCCAAATTTTTTCTTTTGATTTTCTCTCTATTTTATTTCACTCCATTTCCCCCCCTAAAATTTGTCCCCTCCCCCTCTCTTTCCTCTTGATTTCCCCCCGTCTTTTTTTTCCCTACCATTCACATATTTATATAATCCTATCTAATAATATTCTTATTCTTTAATACCCTTTTTCTTTTTCTTATCGTCTCATTCTCTAGAATGTTCTACTAACTTCTTTTCTCTAATTTTCTATTTTCTACCAAATTAATGTTGAAGGATAAAATAAAATAAAATAATATAACCTGTTAAACTCGCGATCTAAATCATGAGATCAAAATAACTTCATAAAGATAAAATAAAAAAATACAAAACTCAATTTCCAACAAATCCAATGTTGAAAGTTGAAATCGAGAAGAAAAAAAACGTAAGAACGAGACATCTCCATAAAAAAAATTGAAAAAAAATTAAGAAGCTCAATTCCCAAACAACATAATATTGAAAGAAAAAAAACCATAAAAAAAGAACATTGAGTTGTTGGAGGGTGAAATTAGAAAAACAATTCCAATTAAAAGGGACAAAAAAAGGGGAAATGAGAAAACCCGAGCTAACCTGCTAAATCTACGATTTAGGTTATGAGATC
>Ga0307518_10004218_pt1 | contig 10316 bp, 10 predicted proteins | sample 25_EM_MG_FD_203889 | JGI IMG/M metagenome (GOLD analysis project Ga0307518, IMG submission 203889) | Populus trichocarpa ectomycorrhiza microbial communities from riparian zone in the Pacific Northwest, United States - 25_EM | ecosystem: Host-associated > Plants > Roots > Unclassified | place...
AGATTTAATTCTTGATTTATAGTGGCTAATCAAATATTAATAATAGTGAAAATTAATTTTAATTATTACCAAAATCAATTATTTGACTTTTTAGCTTCCAAGACCCACTATAAAAAGAGGGTGAAAGAAGAGTTTCCTGCAACTTTTTCTATATTTTTACGCATTCTTTCTCGCCTCACTTTTAATGTTTTCCTTCTTTTTTATATATTTTAGTTTTCCTTTCAAATCTAGAGCTTAAGTTTTCTTTGTTGAGAGATAATTGAGTTTTTTTTTTAGTTCAAAGACTTTATTTAGAAATGTATGTAAATGAAGATCGTATTGTTGGAATTTAAAAGATTTATTATAAGAGATAAGTCATAAAATCTTAAAGATAAAGGATTCATCATTAACAACAATAGAAGTTTTATTATTTTGAAGTACTAGCAAGCACCTTTCATTTTATTTTAAACTTAGATTTATTGTATGATTAATATCCATATTTGAACTTTATTTTTATATCAATTGCAAGTTTGATATACATGCTAGAATTTTTATTTTTATTTTTCTTTTATGTTCATAGTATGTTTGTCATAAATTATGTTTTTTTTATTATAGTTTTAAACTTTTAAAAACTCTAGTCTTTTCTTAGATGATTTGTTTTAGCATGTTTTTGTGATGTCAACCTAAATAATCTATGCTAAATTTTGAATTGCAGGCATGTCGGACCGCAGGAAGCCACGTGTCAAACCAAAAGAAAATGTAACTTCTTTAAGCAAATTAAATCCATGCATAATCCCTCTCCATGGTGGTGACGCGCCGGAAGAAATAACATGAGGCCACAAATCAGACCCATGAACATATCTAGCACCCATAATTTTCATGCAGAGCTCATCATACCCGCTCACAAGCTCCCAACTTAATTCACTAATCAAGGCTGTATTAACCTCTCCAGCCTAACGAACATCCAATCCACCAAGCTTCGTAGGAAGAGTTACTGTATCCCAATTCAGAAGATGAACCCCAGGACCCCTACTTTTTTTCCCTGAAGAAAACCTCTAGCCGGCATATCGATATCATCACACGCCGATAAAGGCCACACCGTTTGCATCGCACGAATAGGGATCGATGTAATTGTATTCTGCACCGAAGTAGCTCGCTCAGCACAATTAAGCAATTTGCCCTTCCAACCTGCAAAACGATTCTTAGTTTCATCGAGAATATCAGCAAATGCTGCCTTATTGTGCCTTCCAGTACATAGAGGAAGGAACCCCGAGGTATTTACCCGTATCCAACTGGAAGGAAATATTCAGGATAGTCTTCAGCCGATCTTTCCTCCTCCGAGTACAAGCTGGACTGACAAAGCCTTTAGACTTTGGATGAATTAACAGCCATCCCTAAAGCATTACAAATCTCTTGAAGAGTCAAATTAATTACCCGAGCTTGATCAATAGAAGCTCGAGTAAAGAATATGACATCATCTGCAAAGAATAGTGAGATATTAAGGGACCGCTCGGAGAAATCTGAAAAGGCTTCCATTCACCTCGCCTCACTCTTTAGATACACCCGATTATAGGCTTTCGCTGAATCCACTTTTTTTAACAGCCATTCCACCACAGCGACCTTTATGTGTTTCCTAGCGGAGTGAAGAAGCTCCTGGGCAATAATGTTATCAGAAGCTACCCTTCCTGGAGGAAAACTTGCCTGCATAGGATTAATAAAATCATTTAACAAGGGACGGATTCTGCACACAAGCACCTTTGTGATTAATTACAATATTCTATGCTTGAACAATCAAAACAATCAAGGTCTCAACAATAGAATCAGGGAAAGAGCCAGTAGCAAAAACCTCACTGACAACACGGGTAAACTCCTCTAGTGTTAGCCAAGCGGCCTGGAAGTGAAAGGGCCTCTTATAAGAAGGGGGAGTGGGCGTCCACATCTTGAGCAACAAATGACTGTCGGAATTAAACCTTGGAAGATGAAGCACAGATGCTTCTGGGAATAAAACTCGGCACAACTCATTAGATAATCGTCTATCCAGGCGAACATGAATATAATAAACAACATGGCACTTGCGAGGATAAGTGAATATATTCCCTTCGTAGCCAATTTCAATCAAGGAGCACCCATCCTCTCTCTGAATTTCAATGCACGACCATGAGCCCTCCCCTATTCTCTGCGGTATTAAGATAGCCGTTGAAGGCCCCTGTCAGAGCCCAAGAAACTTGCAAACCAGACGAGAATCCATATAGAAGCTTCCGTGACTTTTTCTTTCAAAGCAGAAACCGGACTTGCGTATACAGCAGAACACAGTTACACAGCCATTTATGCCCATCAAGGTCCGCAATTTCTAGGGTCAAACATCGGGAATGAATATGATGAACAGACGCGTCAACCATTTGGGAGATCGATAAGGCCCAAATCCCTCCTGCAAATCCGTTGGCACCTGATCGAATCATACCATCAAAACCCAAAATGGTAGAACCCTCATCTGCTCGAACACCTGAGATATGAGTTTCCAAAAGGAAAATAATATGGGGCTTATTATACACACGCCTTAGCTCACCTAAAGTACACTAAATCTGTTTTCCCTGCACCTCTGCAGTTCAAGCATTGAATATTGTAATTAATCACAAAAGATAAAAGGATATCAAAGAGAAAAGAAGGGGCACCCGAAAAATGCTTAGCACTTCAAATTCTCCATGGCAGTAGACATGTCACCACGCGAAAATGGGCCGATGACTTTGATCTCTCTATTGCCCATTCTACTACACGCAAATTTCTATTTCAAACCTCACAACCAAGCAGAGTAGCAGACTGCATCATGTTGCGGGTTATTGGGTTTTCCGACAAAAATACATCCGAGCCCAGGGAGGTCAGGCGAGTGTAAACAGGGGTTACTAAGAGCACAAGAGTTCCACCCTTGAGCTTAACAATAAATATATAAATAAATAAAAAACCCGCACCAGTCAACCCATTTTACCTGTTATATTCAACAACAAAATTCCAACGATTATCTTACAAACAAGAAAAACCCTTTTAAGAAATAAAAATACAAACACTACAGGTTGATAAATAATGGCAGTAATCCAGACTGAAACTAATTTATTAAAAAACTATGTTCGACTTCTCTTCTTTTCTTTCTTTTTCTTGTTGCAAAAATAAGAAATGCGCCACGGACAAACATAAATTAAAAATTCGCCCCAGCAATCTCAGAAATGACTCGGCTAACAATACATTCACTTGCGCACACTTTTCTGTAACCCCGCCCACGAAAACCAAGCCCTCCAAGTCTTCCAATGCCACAATTTTTTTGAAAAAAAAAAACTATATGTCAAAAGCTAAAAAACTAACGGTGTCTCGTATTTGTGCTACGCAGTGTCACACCATGTAAAAATTTTGCATATCCAAGTACACTAAGCTTGCCATCTGAGCTTCTGATCCAGTCTTTGATTATTGTATAGGCAGAAGGGCCTACATTTAGTTCCTGCAGTGCGGAGAGATTTAAAATTATATTCAAATAGCAACGAGTGTAACACAAATCAAACAGCAGCAGTTGTATATACCCGCGCCAATTCTTCAACAGAGATGACTCGGTTACCCTCCTGTTCAAAATGCTCAAATGCAGTGGAGGCAATCTGCTCCCACCCCTCAAGAGCCTCTAATTGATATGTGCTGATCGCAGCAGCACAAAACTCTTCGAAGTACATCTTCCTATAAGAAAGGGATTCCATCTGAAAGAGAGGTACATTTGAAAAGGGATAACCATCAACCTTGAGGTGAAGAAAAGGGAAGAAATTAAAACAGTTCCTAATCTTCAGAGCAACTAATATGTTTTAGTGGATTGACTATCAGAATAGATTTCGGTTAACATCATCCAAACGCAAATAGAGGCAGTGTAGCTATTGAAATTCAAGTGGATAGATGCAAAAATCTCTTTTGCCCAGGTAGAATATTGCTAGGTTTAGGCCTTATTTGTTTCATAAAAACCACTATCCAAGCTTTCCTATATTTATTTACCATTAAAAAAATTGATCAATGAAACACTTTCCAGTCAAAGAAAAATTTTGTTTGATTTTTAGAAAAATATTTTTCTTTAATTTTAGACGGAAAACACTTTTTAGTTGTAAAAAATCAGAAATATCATATTATTTGTTGATTTCATTTAATTTTTTTATAAACTTTGATCATCATTCTTTTCATTGTTATTTGTTTTCTCAAATCATTTTCTTAATTGAAAATTTTTATCTATCATATTTGGTCTCTATTCTTTTAATTGTTATTTATTTTTATTTGAAATCATTTATGAAATTATAATTTTTTTTAATTTCATCATCTTTCAACTTTTTTATCTATCATACTTGGTTTTTATTATTTTAATTGTTATTTATTTTATTTGAAATAATTTATAAAATTATTATTTTTTAATGTCATCCTCCAAATTTTGTCTGTAAGATTTAATCCTCCTCCTTTTAATAAACTTGAAAAAAAAAACATTAATAAGTTATTTTCCAGCTCATTTTTCATAACTTATCCAAACAATAGAAAATATTTTCTAACTCATTTTTCGTAACATTATCAATCATCAAAAAATATCTCACTTTTCAGGAATTCACTTTCCAAAAAAATCACTTCTCAAAATGAAACTACTTTCCAACAAACAAATAGGGTGTTATTTAACTTAAAATACAAAGATAGTAACTGCTGGTTATAATATTATTAGCAGAGCTAAATATGATTACCGCATTGAGAATTTCAGGAACCCTCGACTCTCTCATGGCATCAGTTGCATTATGTACTAAAGCCTGCAAAAAATTGCATTTCTTTTTTTTGAGAAGTCTTATATTATCATTCCTACTCCAATAATAAACCTGTAGACTACAGAGATTGATTGAAATAGAAACGGTGACTGACCATTCTGAAATTGTCCAGTGAAACACTTCCATCACCATTTGGCCCTAGCAGATTGAATTGAGCTCTAAGATAGAAAAGCTCATCCTCAGTCAAAGCTTTTGAGAGAGCCTGCAATAAGAAGAAAATCCAAAGAAATGTCAGCTGACATACAAAAGAGAATATCAACTTTAACTCTTCAACCATTTTACTTTTAATCTTCAGCAGAATTCAAATATTCAGCTACATTGATGATTATGCCTTTTGCATCAGAAACAGCAATTGAGTCAGTAACTAGGTCAGAAATAGAGTCAGACAAATCTTCACTTATACCTAACAAATAGTAGCGACTTTCACTTGAAGCAGCCTTAATCCAAATGCAATGGACGTGAACACTGCTATTAATTTAACTTTTAGACAAAACAAACCAAATTTAATTTTAGTTTCAGGTTCTGTTTCATTAAAAAAAGATATTCTTAATAGTTTAGATAATATCAGGGGGTTTCAATAAAAAATTGGGTTAGGAACCCCAACAAATGATCAATGGATTTTTGGTAATTAACAAAAATAATAAAATCCGCACAGCTTAAACCTTATCAGCAACAGATTTTGTATGACTATACCCCCTCCACCCCCAACCCCCTTACAAAAGAAAAAGGAGTAAACGGGGAGGGGGGGGGTCCAAACGTTTGAAGGTTCTCTGCAGAAAGCTTTGAATCTCCATGGTGAATAATTTTTGCATTATCAGGATTGAGATACAGTATAAAATCCTTAAGGCACGGCATGAGGGAAAAGAAAAGGTACCTTTAGTGCTGCACGTTTAAAAGGTGTAGCATGTAAGTACACCTTGACTAGCTTGTAGATCAATATGTCTACATGTATAGGACGACTATCATCCCTCAACCATGGGTGAGCTGCAATAATAGAGGATTTTGTTAGCTAAAAGAAATCAAGAAATAAGAAGTGTCAGATGTGAATTTCTCAAGATCATGTTCTGAATTGTCAATAAGCACGTAAGATGCACAATGCAAATATAAGATGATAGACTAATTTTGTGCACGTGTCAAACATCCAACTATTCCAAGTGATATATGTTTCCAAAATATTTCAGCCACTTCCACCTCCAGCTGACACCTTTAAACAACATGGACACAACCAAATAGCCTATGCAATAGTCCTTTGTTCAACTTTATTTGCATGAGGGACTTTCAAAGGGGACAGTTCATCATCCATCATCCATTAAAAATGAAAATCAAGGATCCTTCCGATCTAACATACTGCTATTCATCCACTGCCAATTCTCCATGGACGCTTTCTTATCATAGAAAAGAATGCCACAACCTTGTGATAAACTTGCAAAACCATCCTCGCTTATCCATTGTTTTGTCAATGTCATGGGAATGTTTTCTCCAAGTAATAGAGGAATTACCAACTTACTTAGAGCTTGGACAGCAGTCATTCTTTTCCTGTAGTCCTTGTTCAGAAGTCTCTTCACAAAATCCTTGGCCTCTGGAGTGACAGAAGGCCAGGGTAGATCTTCAAAGTTGGGATCAGATCTCAGCACTGCACGAAAAATCCCTGATTCAGTCCGTGCCCAGAAAGGCCTGCTTCCACATAACAAGATATAGGTAATAATGCCAATGCTCCATATATCTGCTTCAAGACTGTAAGATCTATGCAGGACTTCAGGAGCAACATAATATGCACTTCCAACAATATCATTTAATCTTTCATCTGCAAACACCACACAGAATTAAAACACTAAAAACTCTCTCAGATATCAACTAATACATACAAAAATCATAAAGATTTATACACCATGTATTTTAAACCAGAAAAGCATGTGATAGAAAATAGTTTATATAGTTTAGTTTAACTAGCATTTTTCTTTAGTTAATATTATTATCGTTGTTGTTGTTGTTACCTAAGAAAATATTGAAGTTCCCAACTTCATTTGTTGCCTATTCAAGTGCGCACCTAAACGTTATTTTTGGGCAGTACCATTTGATGAATCTAGTTTTTCTACCTGGTAGAGCTCTAGGTTTTCTTCTATTTTTCCTTGTGGATTGGAGGAAACCCTATTGGATCTCTACGATTTGTTTACTTCCTCCACTGTCCTGTATCATCATGTGCACAAATATCACAGAAATAAATAAAAATATGGCAGGCATGTTCATGCTCTTATATTATCAAGGTTACTAATTTTCATAGCCTGCATCAATTTAGCTTAATAATGTTAAACCCCAAATTAGCACAATCAAATCTAAAATGCTGTCACAACGCGCATGGGAATCCAGTTATCAGGCATAGAACAAGTAAATATGGCAAGGAAATAACCAAATCCTGTGAAAACTTAAAATCTCAGTGCGGGTAACAGACCCAACCCATTCAGTGAAAGATAACTAAATCAATCTACAGGTAAAGCAATGGAGGCAAGGATAGTAATTTATGTAAGTTGACCAAAAACCATGGGAAGCTCTGCTTATTACCTGGCCTAAAAAAGTCAGAAAGACCAAAATCAATAAGCTTCATGTCAGCATCTTCACTCCCAGAAGTGAAAAGGAAATTCTGTAACAAAAGAGGATCCAGTTATGAGTACATAAACACTGTCAACCCCCACGTCACCAATGACTGCAATTATTTTATGTAAAACAATAACAAATCAAGTTTAACGGGAAAACCTCTGGTTTTAGGTCACGGTGTACAACGCCTTGAAGATGACAAAATGCTACCACACACAAGATTTGCACAATTATAGCTTTTGCATCTTCCTCTGTGTATCTTCCTCCTCTGCAGCAGAGGAAAATGTGACATTAATATGAGTACATAACAGTTCAACCATGCAAGAATCATTTAACAAAACATAGAATTTGAATCAGTTCTACCCAGCATAGATGGATGAAAAGGTTCACATGCAACATCCATCATGGTTTTAATTTGAGGCCAAGGCAAGAAAATAAAAAAAAAAGTTCATAGACCATGCAAACTTATTGCATTACCTTGCCAAAATTCTGTCTAAAAGCTCCCCTCCCTCACACAATCTGAAAAGCAAACAGCAATCCCCAAAACATTAGACATCAAAGTTTAAAATGTGTTGACAAAATCATACAACATAAACAGAAGTTAATACTTCTAGCAGAAAAAAAATCCAAAAATTGCCATTTTTAAATACTGCCAGAGAAAATAATGACAAAGATACAATGCTCAGTTATGTTCCTTGCATAAATTTAAACAAAAAATAATAAAAGACATACTCCATCACTATGTACACGTTATTGGCATCCTCAAATGCATCATAAAATTTGACCAGATGCCTATGTCCCGATAGAGCTTTCAGTATTTTTACCTCCCTACGAACATCTTCAATTGATATAGTGGAAGTCATCTGCCAAATAAGTCTTGTGAAAATATAGATGTTACACAATACATAATGCAATTAACCCTAATTAAGAAAATAATTCAGAGATTTCATAAATCTGATCACTGCACATAAAAGAAAAGAGGCAATAGCCAAAGCTATCAAGGAAAACAATTAAGGATACTTCTTAGGAATTAGAAAATAGAAGTTTAAGCAGAAAACTTCAATCATCGGCATATACAGGAAACATTTAATGAAGGAAAAGGCCGCAGAATTCCCATTATGCCTTTGTGTCATACACTGGCACAAACAATGGACATTTCCCAGCTCCAGAGATTGTTACACATATTTTAGGCGTATGAAGGAGGAGGAAGGGGGGGCTTTGGTTTTGATTGCCTTGAGCGGACACATGCGCCAATGAGAACATATTCATGCATATGTGAGGGTACGTTCGTATTTGTACTGGCACAAACAATGGACATTTCCCAGCTCTAGAGATTGCTACACGTATTTTAGGCGTGTGAAGGAGGTGGAAGGGGGGCTTTGATTTCGATTGCCTAGAGCGGACACATGCACCAATGAGCACATATTCATGCATAAGTGTGTGTACGTTCATATTTGTACTGTGTCAAGTAACTGGCAAATTGGCAATTGAACCTTTATATAATTCCTACAAAAAAAAAAGGGCTCAATATGATTTATAAAATAGGGTTTGAAAGGATTATGAATATGTAAAAGAATAGGCTCAACAAAGTGAAATTATAGTTTTAAATAAAATATGGCTAGAAAGTCATTTCAAGGTACAGCATGCATTTATAGAGGGTCAAATGATCACTTTGCATAATAAGTGATTGCCGTTTAATTACCAAATGATTTTCCATGTAGATGAATGTAAGATGTTAGAGAAGATTAGAAGAGGACCATGAAATATAACATTTATATGGCATTTTCGCATACTCAAACACATACATGCATATCTTATTACAAATGACAAATTAAAAAAAGCTACTACCAGAACGTATTTGATGGTCCAAAGAATGATGCCTAAAACCTATGAAGCACAATACTTAATGCATCTCCATGAAAGTATTATAGGTATCTGAATTCTTTCTATGAATACGGACATTGGATAGATTACTCAAAAACTTCATATTCCAATGAGATTCAGTTACAGCTAGTGAATGGTTGATCTCATTAATAGAACCCGAGTGATGAAAATAATTCCACACACATATTGTCTTCATTTTTCACAGAAGAATCAAGAGTTTGATATTTATTTATTCTATAATGCATAGCAATATAAACACAGTCACACCATATCAAGTCCTTTTCATCTTTCCAGGGTCATCATAACTGACACAACTAAAGCTGAGAACACTACCTGCAAGTTGAATATCCATTGTTTTATACTTGCAGTATTTGCATGCTTATATGCTGCAACGATGCCCAGTGAACTCAATATGTAACATCAAATTTGAAAACTCTGGCAGAGAAATATTATCATTAATGTTTCTCTCTTCAATGACAAAATTAGGCTAAGACATGAATTAACATAAGAGCTAAGGAAGTTCCTGTTGCCAGTTGCATAAATGCATATCAGGCACACAATAGCATCATTTCAGCTCATAGGATGCTTTCTTATCAGTTTCAGATGCTGACCACTATATCCGTGTATGTCATCCTCTTCGATGTACGATTTAACATCCTCACAAGTAAATAAATTCAGGGACAGATTACATCGAATGAGAACTGAACGATCTGTAACCCTTTTTTCTTAAGGTCTAACACATACATAATTATCTGGTGTGTTTAGTTATTGTGCACAGTTTTTTAACTTTTTTTCTTTCTATGCTGACTTCTAGACACGCAAAAGGAAATATATCAGTATAACTACAGTCAGATTCCATTTATTGAATTACAGATCTTTAGATCAATATCTTGCACATTCTCCTGATACTCGCGTCATTAAAACCCATGTAATATCCTCTCTGATCCTCTAAATAATGCTTATCAAGGAGTCCCTTCTTGTGGTGCCTTCAGCTACATTCCAGTTTTTGGACACAAGCTGACCTAACCAGATACCTCGTCT
>Ga0307518_10004219_pt1 | contig 10316 bp, 8 predicted proteins | sample 25_EM_MG_FD_203889 | JGI IMG/M metagenome (GOLD analysis project Ga0307518, IMG submission 203889) | Populus trichocarpa ectomycorrhiza microbial communities from riparian zone in the Pacific Northwest, United States - 25_EM | ecosystem: Host-associated > Plants > Roots > Unclassified | place...
AGATTTCTCTCATGAATTAAGATCTTCATATCGGTAAAAAACAGATGAATGCGAAGGACATGCAAACCAAGCAACACCACCATTCAAACAAATAGAGAAAAGGTCTTCCTTAATAGAACTTGAATTAAACCCATATCAGTCAGGATTTACAGTGGCAGAACCAGCACTTGAAGGTTGTTCCCGATGAGCACAAAAGCACAAGTTTTTGTTTATAAACAGAGGAAACACATTTGAGAATAGTTTAGTTTCCATGAAAAACAAAAACATATAAAACACATAACTAAACTTTTTAGAAGCAGCGTATGGTGTCTTTCCCTCCTGCTTACCTGCTTTTGAAATAATGTTTTTTTTTTATAATTTTTTTAATATTAATAAATCAAAATAATCTAAAAACATTAAAAAAATTAATTCAAAACAAAATGCCTCAAATTTTGCACTAACATTTTAATTATTTTTTTCAAAGTGTCTCGGATTTTGCACTAACCTTTTTAAAAAATAAATTTGTTCTATCAATTTGTATTCATATCAATCTTGATTCTTATTCTTTTCGTTGTTATTTGTTTTGCTTTTATTGTTTTTATAAATTGATTTTTTTTTAATTTTATCCCTTAGTATTTTATTTTATTTAATTTTTGTATTCAATTTGGTTCTCATTCTTTTGATTGCTATTTTTTTAATTTTTTTCTTAATCTATTTTATTTTTCAATTTAATCCCTCATTATTTTCTATCATTTATTTTTTATACCATATTTGGTCCTTATTTTTTACATTACTATTTCATTTAACTTTGGATGATTAAGAATTTCTATTTATTTGCACAGTATAATTTTTTATATTGCTATTTAAATTGAAATTTTTTTCAATTTTATCTTTTATCATTTAGTTTGTTCAGGAGTTAAACTTCATTGTTTTATTTAATTTTTCTATGTGGAGGTTATCATAGTCTTAAGATCATGTCATAAAATTAGCAAGCTAGGTTGACCCCACGTGATAATTTAAAAAAAAAAAGTTAAAAAACTGAAAATACCCCTTGAAATTTAGCAAAAAAAGGTTGATTCCAATAATTATTCGGTTTATATATATTATAAAGACTAGAAGACCTCTGAACCCACGTGATGATTATAAAAAAACTGAGGTTTGAAAAACCAAATGCCCTTGCCCTTAGAAAAAGAAATTTGACCCCAAGGCAATTTGATAATTACATTGGGAAAATATGAAAATTTAATAATGCTCTAGACATAAGTCTTTTTTTTTTTTTCATGGATGCAATTATACTGTGCAACAAAATGTAAAAAGTACTATTTCATCTTTATGTGTAATTTATTTTTTAATATTTTAAAAAAATAAATCAATTATTTTACTGTGAATTGACAATCAATAATAAAATACTAATTCTTTTTAATTATATGTTAAATAAGATGGATTAAATCATGATAGCTGGTTGTATACCATCTCAAAATTGTCGAAAGGTTTAAAGTTCGAGAACAATTGGCGAATTAAGCCATTTTAAATCATATGCCACAAAATAATCAACAGGAATTTTGTCTTGTATCAATTTTCACTTCCTAGGCATGTATCTATCCATAGCTACTTTCAGTTTCATTTACCTCTTTTTTTTTTTTTCTAAATAAACAAAATTAAATCTTACAATTTACACAAACCCTTTTCTTTTCTTTTCCATTATTGTTAATTTACACGCCTCCTTTAATCATTTCTAAAAATTAAGGTTTTTTTTTATGGTGCTACTGTTTACATGAACAGTAAAATACTTTAATATATTTTGTTCGATCAGTTTATAACAATTTTTTTTATTAATATAGGTGTTCGGGTCAGTTTATCTGCATCTCGACTAATTTTATAAGCCATAAAGTTAAAAATTATATAAATTTTTAGTAATTTTAAAATTTATAAAACTTGAATTTAAAATTTTTTTAAAATTTTTTTTTATAATAATTTTATATAATAGCTGAGGTGGCTGAGGTGCGCATGGTTGAGCGGGTATAGATCGTGGGTTTGAATGCTGTTGGCCATAATATTTCGTTCCTGTCTAATTCTTCTGAGTCAGGCCCTTTTGTGTCCTTTTTTTTTTTTAGGTTTTTGTTTTGGCAATCAAAATTGTTTTTACACTTTTGCTTATTTTTTAGTTTAGATATAATTTTTAAATACTAATATAAATTTTCAATAAAAATTTATTTTTATTTTTAAAATTTTTAAATAGATTTTTAATATAATTTTATCATATTTGTGATATTTTTAACTTTTAATCACATATAAAATAAGAATATGCTATTTTAATATTTGTAAAATTATTTTAACAATCATAAAATATTTATTTTTTTAATAGAAACAATAATTTTAGTTAAAATCCTTGTATTCATTAATAAAAATAAAAAATATATTAATAAAAAAATTTGATTTTTTTTTAAATGAGTATATTTTAGAATTTAATAATAATGCTAAAAAACTCGTTGCGTTGACATACAAAGTTGCGAACGTTTTCACCGTTCACTCTTTTGATTGTACCGCTTTCTAGGAGAGAAAAGAGAATCTACCATAACACCCTCCTCGTTAACCATCTCTTTTTTAAATTACCAAATTTACCCTCAACACCTAAACATTATTTCAATGCCCAACATAGGACACCACTGCCATCAATCAACCAATGATTATAAGGGCAATTCAGGTCGAGAAAGTGAAGGAAAAAAAAAATAGATTTTGTTGTCTTCGGAGGTGAATCTGTAATTAAATCAGAGAGAATTAGCAATTGAAAGGGAGAGAGAGGATTAACAACAAAAGTAAATTGATCTCCTAAGTCTTACTACAAAGTAATCACGTTAATCGATGATTAGAACTGTCTCTTTATAAAATCTTAGAATCTCTGTTTCTGCCTCTTGTTGTCTTTCTTGAGCTCGGTTTTGCGACTTTAGCGACAGATTCTCCCATTCTCGGTACGTCTCTGTGTATGTCTTCGATTGTAAGATGTTTGACTTTTTTATGTTTGATTGTAAGATCTGTGGGAAGCTGGGGTTCTTTACTTGATTTAAGAATTCCATTTCTTGTTTTCTTTTTTCTTTTCTTTTCTCTGTAATTCGAGCTTAATTTGATATGATTTTGATAATTTCCCATTCTCCTTTTCATTTATTTTTTCTCTTCTTTTTAAAGTTGAGAGTTGTTCAAATTAGGGCTACGAAATGCACTGGCATGTTAATTGAATTGGGTGAAATCATCAATTAATTGAGTGATTAAGCTGTCATGCTTGGAAATGTGAAATCTTGGGATTTATGAAATTCTTGGGAGTAACAATTTTGTAAAATTTCACTGCTTTGTAAAAACTGAAATGGGTTTTTGAAATTGTTTGTGATCTCAGCCATGCATGACTACTTATGGGTGTGCTTTTTTATTCATGGGGTGTTCTTGTTTCTTCAAAATTTAGGGAACTGAGGAAACTACTTAGACAGTAGAATTTATTTACGGTAGATTAAGAGCAGTTTTTTATTAAAATATTTAGATGGATCTCACTGTTGGAGAAATTATCGTGGGAAATTCGACTGATGGGACTCACAGCCATGGTTTTAAATTTTGGTTAGGATCGCTATGCTGTGGCGATTGCGGGTTAGGTAATGGTAATGGCTGTTGCTGAGTTGTTTAGTGCGTAGGTTTTAACAGTTTTACTATATAAACGACAATTTTGATACTTTAAATGAGTAAATACCTTAGTTTTCATGGAACATACGCATGTTACCTTATTACCTGATTATTGGCAACTGAGCTTAATACATGCATAGCTAAGAGATTCTTTCAATTCTCTCCCAGAAGTAATACATCGATAGTTTTCAAATGAAATGGCCACAACATGTTGAGCAATCAACGTCTGTTACTGGCCATCAATGGCTGTTAGAGGTGTTATTCTGAAATCGTTCCTCGTTCACTGAATAGTGGAATCCCACCCCTCTGATTTCCTTTCAAGGCAATTATTTGATTCCATGCTCACAACACATGGATTTTATCAACAATGAGACCTGTAGAGTGTACAGATAGTTGTTCTTGACGCAACTGTTCCTAGCATGCTACTAAAATTTCCATATCAGGTTTTCATAATTTATTTTGAGCAACCCATTGGGTTGTTGATTGTTTCATATGTGTTAGCTTTTATGTCATCGCCTGAAGGAGGAGATTTCTATGCATGTATGAAATGTTTCTTTTAAAGCCAACTTCTTTTATTAATAATGAAGCAGTTTCCTTGAAATGCCATGCTGAAATGTTTGTAATTATGTTCCAGTTCTAAAGCCACCTCAACATGCTAGTGCATATATACAACACTGATATATTTGTGTAATTGCTTTCACGTTTCAGGCAAATGGATGGGTCATCTTACAGAGGCAGCAGTAGTGTGGATATGTATTTAGCAAATTATAAGCTTGGTAAAACACTTGGAATCGGTTCCTTTGGCAAGGTGAAAATAGCAGAGCATGCATTGACGGGGCACAAAGTTGCCATCAAGATACTTAACCGCCGTAAGATAAAAAACATGGATATGGAAGAAAAAGGTATGTATTGCCTGTGACTCTTTTTCAATCAAAACAAGTAGATGTGATTGGGTAATCTGCTGTTCCATTAACTTCAATGATGGATGCTCCTATTTGTGATGTGAATGGATGATTTCTTTCCATAGTAACTGTAATGGCATTTATATGACTACAAGGAGGCCATTTGAAACTTTAAATGAAAAATGCTATACTGAGACCATCAAGATTTATATATGAAGTTATTTAAACATTTTTCTAGGGAGTTTAAGTAAGGTTTTGTTCTTTTCCTTGTGGGTGATAGTTTTGTTCAAATTTTCAAGGATTGTTGCAGCTCAATTTGATGGGCTTATGCCCTCTGTTGTCTTCCCTTTTGCAGTGAGAAGAGAAATCAAAATCTTGAGACTGTTTATGCATCCTCACATTATACGACTTTATGAGGTTATAGAAACACCGACTGACATATATGTTGTCATGGAGTATGTGAAGTCTGGGGAGCTCTTTGATTATATCGTGGAGAAGGGTAGATTGCAGGAAGATGAGGCACGCAATTTCTTCCAGCAGGTAGTATTGCCTACTAATATGCATCACAAATTTCTTATAATTTATCTTCATTTACAGTATGCCAAATTCTTTCTTGGTGCAGATAATTTCCGGTGTGGAATATTGCCACAGGAATATGGTTGTTCACAGAGACCTTAAGCCTGAGAATTTGTTATTGGATTCTAAATGGAATGTGAAGATAGCTGATTTTGGGCTGAGCAATATAATGCGAGATGGTCATTTTCTAAAGACAAGCTGTGGAAGCCCAAACTATGCTGCCCCAGAGGTATGGAGTTGTGGTATTACTTGTTAATGGATTTATAAACATTTAATTGATAAAAAGAAGACACCCTTCTTTTTCATGTAAAATACAGTTGTCCCTTGTATTGGTTTAACTTTAAGGTTAATTTCTGCATTATTTGTTGATTTATTTATTTTGTAGGTGATTTCTGGGAAATTGTATGCTGGACCTGAAGTAGATGTATGGAGCTGCGGTGTTATATTGTATGCTCTTCTCTGCGGTACGCTACCTTTCGATGATGAAAACATTCCCAACCTCTTTAAGAAAATAAAGGTATTGGGAATTCTTTTCACTAAGATCAGTGCATGCCTAATAATGACCTTTCACTTAATGCTTTTCATGGCTTTAGATCATCAACATCTTTGGAATATTGTCTAAGTAGTTTGTAGACTTATTTCTATTTATTACTTATCTTACAGATCCAGTTATGCATGCTTGGACTTGAATTTTGCATGCTGACTGCTCTGGATCCCAGAGTTCATTTCTGTTTTTTGAAACTTTTTTCTTAGAGTTGAAGACTCTGCAATATAATTTGCATGCATGGCTTCAATGGACCTCACTTGTTTTGTTGGTTTTTTTTTTCCTGGATGACATGACCATCTTACTTGAGCAGCTAGTTCCCTTCTCATCGTTTTTCTAATAACAATTTACTGTATAGTAATATTGTCATTTTGTTAACTTTATTTACTGGTCTTGGAATTACTGATTTTCTAAATTATTAGGTATTCAGATAAAAAATAACACAATTTAAAATAAAGAGTATTGGCATGGTTTATAATGTGAAGGGGAAGTGCCCATCTTAAGCTTTTGAGTTGGTTATAAGTTCTCTAACATAGTACACTGACTGTCCAGCTGTGACCCATGTCACATTACTTGTTCTTTATGGCTTGTTCTGCCATGTAGATTCTCTTGCATTCGATGGCTCACCTAGCATGTGTCGGAGTTTGATTTAAGAATATAAATCCCGTCTTGTTAAGAAAAGTAGTTTGTCCATGGCTTGTAACATTGAGGAGCTTGTCATCAAACAACTTCCGTTAATGGGTGATCATGAGATCTCTAAGACTAGGATCATTTTATCATATTTCAATGGTCCATGGATTTAACCTATTGTGTCCTCTATCTATGTCTTTAGGGTGGGATATACACTCTTCCCAGTCATTTATCACCTGGAGCAAGAGATCTTATACCAAGGATGCTTGTGGTTGATCCAATGAAGCGAATGACCATTCCTGAAATTCGTCAACATCAATGGTTCCAAGCTCGCCTTCCCCGTTATTTGGCCGTGCCCCCACCAGATACAATGCAACAAGCTAAAAAGGTTCAGTCTATATTTTTATTGCATATGTATGAAGAGATTTGTCAAGCAATTTATTGAACCATTGACTGACATTGCTCAGATTGATGAGGAAATTCTCCAAGAAGTGATCAAGATGGGATTTGACAGGAACCAGCTAATTGAATCTCTTCGCAACAGAATGCAAAATGAGGTTTGGTCCTTCTGAAACTCTGTGATTGGTCTCTTAAAACTCCTTTTGTATACAATAATTGATATGGTCTCATCACTTACCATGGATTTTTCAGGGTACTGTTGCTTACTATTTGTTACTGGATAATCGATTTCGTGTTTCCAATGGCTATCTTGGAGCTGAGTTCCAAGAAACTATGGTGCGTTTGGTTTCCCAAGTCTACTTTAGAGAAGAAGAAAATGTTTCCTCATTGTATTTTATGTATAGGGAGTCATATTGAGTCGATAATGATTTTTTAAAAGAGACTTGGGACCTCTAAATTTTGGCATGCCATATGTGGGTGTGATGGCGGAGGTGGGATAGTACACTGTGCACTGCTGTTTCAATCATTTTTTGATCAATGGTTACATTTTCCTCTTAACAAGTTTTCCATTAGACTTGTTTTTCTTCACTTCCTTTTTTCATTTGACCAGGATAAAAACATTGGACCCTTTTTTGTTTCCATAATCATTTTGACCCTTTTTGTTCTGAATTTTATAGGAATGTGCATTCAATGGAATGCATCAGAATGAATCTTCTTCTCCAGCTGGTGGATACCGCCTTCCAGGATTCATGGATTATCAAGGAATGGGTTTGAAATCACAGTTCCTAGTAGAGAGGAAATGGGCTCTTGGACTCCAGGTTAAGTTTCTTTGCTCTTTAGGTGTTTCCAATGGTAGAATGCTAAGAGCCAATTTCTAGTATGAATCAAGGGGGTTTGATCTGGAAAAGAGTCCAAGGTCATATACAAGTGACATGATATTTGAGGAATGTGGAGTTTTACTTGTTTAGCCCTTTTTGTTTGGGAAGTCTAGGCAATTTTTCAAGCCATTTAGTTTGTAGAACATGTGAAATGATGGAGTGAACAGCTTTATTAAGACTACCTGTGGTTATGTTACAATTATAATTGATGATATATTCCCCCTACACTTTGACAGTCTCGAGCCCACCCTCGTGAAATAATGACAGAAGTTCTCAAAGCTTTGCAAGAACTGAATGTATCCTGGAAGAAAATTGGTCAGTACAATATGAAGTGCAGGTGGATTCCAGGCACTCCTGGTCACCATGAAGGAATGGTTAATGATCCAGTGCACACCAATCATTTCTTTGGGGATGAACCCACCATTATTGAAAATGATGGAGTCACTAATTCACCAAATGTGGTCAAGTTTGAAGTGCAGGTAATGTTAACCATTCTGATTGCTTCTTTGACTATTGCATTTCGATCCTCCTAGAAAGAACTCGTAAAGAAAAAGTTTGTCATTTGTTGGGTTCAGTGGGTGGACAAAAGACAATAATGGAGATTGCTTTTTTTTTTTGTTAGTTTTAAGATGCTCTAACTATTGTTTTGATATAGACGCTGTAAATGTGCACTGCTGATAAAGGATCATTTTTCATGTCAGTAGCTTTGTAGATTATTGTATTGAGCTGATTTCCAGAGTTTGATGGCTAAGATTGAAGGTTTTACTAATATTTGTGCTCTTGCAATGGTTTTGAACAGCTATACAAAACTCGTGATGAGAAGTACCTGCTGGACTTGCAAAGAGTACAGGGCCCGCAGTTTCTCTTTTTGGATCTTTGTGCAGCTTTTCTTGCTCAGCTCCGGGTCCTGTAGGTAGGCTTTTGAGAGGACCATTGCCCACGGATCTCTTGTCATGCATGTGAATAGGAATTCACTCGTGATGTATATAGCTTCTCGGCCTGAGCCTGTCTTTACCTTTAAAATTTTCCCTTGGTTTTATGTGGGTAATAGTTGTTTGAGGCCAACATCCTGCTGTGCTGTGGGTAAAATCACCAGTAGTCTTTGTTACATAAAGTGGTTTTATCTTAACTAGGATTTCCCTCAAAGTTATGTGGCCAATGAGGAATTTTTCTTTTTATAATTTCTAGGAAAGGATTAACCAAATCTAGTTGTTTTCCATGAAGTTATGACATTATTGTAACAATAATTGTGCATGCAATTATTTTTTCAAATTATATGTTTCAAACTATGAGCTATGACTTTGAGGTCCTAGTTTCTTCACCCTAACTTCAGTGCAGGATGATGGACTAAACGCCTGAACAAGCATGCAAATTTGGGTGTTCTGCCATGTCCAAGCCTGTAAAGTTGCGAAGTTTTGAAATTAGGGTTTGATTGCACTTGTTAATTCATTTTTGCCTGCGGGTAACAGTTGTGCTGCTGCTGTTCCAGTGAAATGCAGCATTCACTTAACAATTTTACTTGCTGCCTCGGTGCTTTCTTTTTCTATCCTGTTGTTTTATGTGTTCGGATGACAAGAAATACTTTCTTAGAGTCTTGGTTTGTCAATCCAAATGTTCCAACCTACCAAAAGAAGATAGTGGAGATCATACAGAATCGGTTTTGCTAGTGGCAGTTTGTTTTCATCAATTGAAATAATATGATACACTTCATTGCTCTGCAATCTTCTTAGAAAAGAATATACCGAGGAAAAACTAAGATCCATAAGCTTTCCATTAGGATTCAACTTCATGCTCTTAGCTTTCTTGCATCTTGATGTCAGCTAAATCTTTATTCGAAAGTTGAAATAGTTTCATGTTCAAGTGCTAAAGTCCAGATTCCTGAACTCTTGCAAAACGTTTTCCTTTGCATCTTTAGATTTTCTTACTAGACAATAAGAACTAGAATTCATGACAGTTATCCCACTAATCCTTTCGAAGTTATCACCGGTTAAGAATTAAAAGAGCAAAACGGAGAAATGGTTTTTTTGCTTACAGTCTGGATGATGCGATCAAGCCTCAAATGCATCAGGGCTCTATACATCTGAATTTTCTTTAACTGTTAATGACTTCTGAAATTGATGTAAGATACTTTCTGTTGTTGTCCAGAAAGCTAATATAACGTCAAAAAAAATCTGAATGTTGTGTAGTTAATTAGAGCATGAAATGCGTATGGAATGAAGATCCTCGACCATTTAGTTGATGAAACAGATTGGTGGTAGATCAAGAGTGCTCCAAAGAGAATTCCCCCATCATTGCTCAAAGAAGAGGAAGAAGAAGACCCCATTTCGATTGAGCTTTGCAAGTATTCATCCTGTTTCTGCATCATTTCCATGCTTTCTTCTTTTGATCTATTCTCCTCTTTCTTCTTGTTACATGCATTCCGAATTTTGGCTAATTGATCTGAATTTCCTTTCCCCTTGCCATTTCCTGTTCCAAGTTCCAACTTTAAAGAAGCGTTCAGGAATCCATTAAAAGAATGAAGAGAAGCTGAGAGAACTTCCTCTCATACTTCATTCTCTTCATGGCTGCTTTAAGCATTGAAGGCTCATCTGCTTAGTACTCTGGCTCCACTGGCTCCACTGGCTCTTCAATCTCTTCAGCAATCTGGAAAGGAGAGTTGTAACAATAAAACTCAACATTATCAACAAAATGGAAATCCAGAGCTCCGATATCGGTCCCTTCTTACCCTTCTTCTTCTCCTTC
>Ga0307518_10004220_pt1 | contig 10314 bp, 16 predicted proteins | sample 25_EM_MG_FD_203889 | JGI IMG/M metagenome (GOLD analysis project Ga0307518, IMG submission 203889) | Populus trichocarpa ectomycorrhiza microbial communities from riparian zone in the Pacific Northwest, United States - 25_EM | ecosystem: Host-associated > Plants > Roots > Unclassified | place...
CCTCTGGCAGCATCTAGCGCCTTATTCGCTGAAGTGCTCTATGTGCAGCACAGCGAGGGGGAGTGTTGAAGTCGCACGTGCACCCGGCGTAAACCGTCGACGAAGTGCGCACAAGACTGCGACCCATATTAGTGTAGACTTAGTAATAGTCCTCTTTAGAGTAGATGTTACATGTCACACGTCACGCGTCACAGTCACGTGTCACAATGTTTGTTGTATATAAACAGCGTTCATCGCTTATATAATACAACAGCTCTTGACCAGCTACCGCTATCATCTCAGCTTGTCCCTTCCACATAACAGGTGAGCAGGAGTAGCAGTTCCTCTACGTATATAGGTATTGCTTCAACAAGTATTTCGAACCTTGTCGAGCAGCAGAGTCACACTGATGATATGATAACGCCTCTTACGACTGTATCTACATATACTAATCAGAATCCAGAGCTTTCTCCCAGTGTATGGCTGGTGTCATGTGGGTTGCTCACTTTTTTGTAGTGGAGGACGTGACTGATTGTTCTCTTACCAGGTACCAGGAAGTTCGCTTCATCGCACGCGAACTCGCGCGTATCCGCAAATGCTTCATCGTCGTCCGTGTCCTCGTACACACCCAGATCTGCCAGGCCAGTCTCAGCCAGAAGAAGGCACACCTCGTGGAGATCCAGGTTAATGGTGGTTCGGTCGTTGACGAAGTCGACCGCTCGGCGCCTTGGGGAAAAAACAGCGATGTTCGCGCACTGAGGCTTGACCCGCCGTCTCCCGAATTTCGCAAACTGAAAAGCTTTTTCAAATTAGCTTCGAGCACATGAAGTGTAGGTATGGTTTTGCCCTCAGCGTATACTCATCGCTGATGAACGATTGCAATACTATCGCGAAACACACAGTATTCATTTGAAATACCCGGATATCATGTTGTCAGGCAGCAAAGAAAAGCCCCTGTAATCCCTGCTGAACTTCGCAAGATTCCATTCATAATTACGGCTACTCGCAGGACTAGTGACGGTAATATTAAATGATTTTATCGAGCGGGCTTATAAGCTTACTGAAGCTCTTTACAGCCGCTCCAATACCCTCCCAACTGTCACTACTCACCGCGTCCCAATGCCTCGACAGACAGCCACTCGCTCTACTTCTCGCAAAGTCAAGATGACTGTATTGGGGCCGAACGGCCCAAGAACGACCACGGCGGGTCTCCTGCGGATCAGACAAGACCGATTGGACGCTGAGCGGGAGCTCGACATGCAGGCCCAACGTATGTGTTTTTGTTATATTCTCTGATAGTTCTTTTCATTTTCACGCCAATAGAACGACGTGCTGCAATTTTACCTGTAGAAGCAGCGTTGGAGGTGGGCTTTGAGCCCACCTCCCATCATGACTCCGAGTACTTGATGACTCCTTACCTCGACCACTCGGAACCGGCCCACTATGACAACGGATGGAGCAGTGAGGACAGTAACTCAAGTATTGAAGATGAAGAAGCTCCAGCTACTCCCACATCATCAAGACCATCGATCAACGTATATTCAGCGTACTCACGGCTTCAACAACGGACGCAGTAAGTTGTACTATTCACTAACTGCAATACGCGTTACATGGTTTACTTTAGCACTTGCAGAGCACGTGGAGACCGCCGTAGACGTGACCTACGATATGCAAGTATGCATTCTTCGTGGGATGCACAACTTTCTTCCCTTGTTGACGCTTATCTGCTTTGGAAACACCCCCTTGCAACTGCGTCTGAGGAATCTCAGGCAAGAGTGGAGCATGATTTCCATGTCACCCGTGTAGGCGTGTTTGGTATGTTGTATTTCTTTCTGTCGCATGTGACAATCTAAACTAACTCATGGTAGACTCGGATCCAAGGTTTGCAGTTCCCCAGCGGCATGATGAACTTGCAAATGTATCTCTTATTCGCAATGGCTTACTTGGATGCACTCCAACGTCGCCTGAGCTCGCAATCACATTCCAGTGCTTGGAACTATACCATCAATTGCGACGGCGCCAATCTTCATTCGGCATCCAGGCTTACACAAAGGTCCTCTGTGTATTGCATGGGGTGAGTGGATTTCAAATCATACGTGATCGCCACTGATTTGTATCGAGGTTATATATAGGCCTCACTTTCGCGATCAATTTTCCATGGCGTTCGATGTGTATCTCATGATTCTACGTGCTATCCAATGCCGCATCAACCAAGCACTTCGCCGAGACGATCCTAACTGGCGCCTACAACATTACTGCCCTGCATGCACGTTTAAGGTTTGTTTTCAACCTCCCTGCCATTGTATCTAATAGTTTTATTAGCAACCCGGTGAACCCGTCCTTGTTCCCTCAAGCCTCAAGGCAATGGATGGCAACAACTCTGCCAAGCGGATGGATCATGCAGGTCATGCTGACTGTCGTGTATTCCCCAGTACGTACATGATCCCAAGAGCTGATGTAGACATGTTCAAAGACGATGTGCGCACGCGAGCGGGTCAGCGTGGCAATGCTGAGCACCGTGATGATGGTGGTTGTGCTGACACATGGCAGGCTGCTAGTGCGGTGGATGAAGATACCGTCAAGGTGTTCGAACAAACTGGCATCTTCCTTGCTGCCTGTAGACATGGCATCATATTGACATGTGCAGAAATGGTGCGCAGTGGAGAGCTGTATGTGTCCGAATGTAACGTCAAGCTCATTGTCGCTGACTAGTTTTCATAGCGCCAAGTATCCCCTCGCAACAATCAGCAAACTTATTAGTGTGCATGGTAACGATCAAGCGATTGGAAGTGACATCGGGTGCAGTCTTTCTGCCACCTTAGCTGCGTGCTCGATTGCACAGACGGCTAGGGCTGCGAACATGCAACTCGTCGTGAATGCATTTCATGGCCATGCACACAACCGTATGTGCCAACTCCAGTATCACCCCCTTTATCTTCCTGGGACAGGTCTTGAAGACTTTGAGACCTGTGAACGTGTTTTTTCCAGCTCAAACGCCACTGCGGCCCTCATCCGTCATGCTTCTCACTATCATTACGTCCAGTACCTCGAACTTCATTTCAGTCAATGGGACGCTGATAAGTATGCAGAGCTGAGTATGTTGCTTCTATTCGCTTGGCCTGACAGTTAATTTGGCTCCAGGTCGCTTCCTCCTTAACAACTACAAGCAGGCTCTCAGGCTCATCTCCACAAATACGGCAGAGCTCGATGCATATCGTGCACTGCATCCGAATGAGAACCTAGACTTCGGATCATGGGCGGCAGAAGAACTCGCCTATCTGAAGGCGATTGAATCTGAACCAAAGCAAGATACACTGAGAGTGACGTATGTAGATGAATTAGAGAAGCTTGCTAAACTTGAGTATGAGTTTGTGAGGTCTGCAGTGGCAATACTAATACATTTCACAGAAATGCTCTCCAGTCGTCTCGAGACGATAACTTCCTCTCCTATAATCAGTTATCTTTTACGCCAGGGTCAGGTCTCAGTCACATGGCCTCTGCAGCTACGAAACAAAGTCACGCAGCGCGACGTGCAGCTGAGCGCCGAGTTAGGAGCCAACAGGACAGAGTCGAGGACCTAGAGGAACAACTTGGCATCGAGCCAACAGATCGTTGGACCCCGGAGATGCACGAATATGTGGAGATGCGCGAATACAGTCGACATCGCCAATTTATTCGTGCAGTAGAAGAACTCGAAAACTTAGTTGTCCAGCGTCTCTTCGAACTCTCCAAGGCAAATTTAGCATCTACAGGTGAGGTTGTCTCATTATCCAATATAGATGCTAATACTTGGTAGGTTACAAGCTCCGTAAACAAATTTCTAAAGCTATTGTTCGACGGTCCGTGGCTGTGCGACATGCCCTTGAAAGGTACAACAAACTTGCCGTGAAACAAAGCCCTCCGCGACCCGTGTTGCAGTATAGTGAAGTGTTGTCATATGCAACTCTGGGTGATTTTGATCTACTTAAACACTCTTGGCATGACGTCCTAGCCAGGCCGTGGTCGAATACCATGCACCGCCAGATGGCAGTTAAATACTTCAAGTTGCTCAGAGCACACGAAGAAATAAACCGGCTTAATGTTGAGGTTAGGCGGCTACAAGCTTGGATAGACAGCGAGACCACAGAAATCAAGCAGATCGCGGCAGCACTTTCTACACAGAGTCCCCTGCTTAGTGCTGAACTTTGGGCTTTATTTTATCGTCAACAACGCGTCAATATTCAACATCAACTGCGGCTACAATGTATATATGATCTCGAGGGATATTCAGGAGTGCGGCCGGTCATAGAACATGAAAGGGGAGGGGAGGACGAGGACGAGGAGGCTGAGGGAGACGAAGCACAGAGTCTAGATGCCTGCATCAATGTAATGTCGCGCTAATCAATGGACTGTAATCCGTAGTCACTCCAATCGAGTCGATGTGAGACCACAACGTTGTATAAAAATTAAAGTGGATGAGAACATGCCCTATGCCACATTATTCTGACATGTGGAGTTGTATCAATCATATTGTATGATCAATGGTAGCTCTGAAGGTGTGAGGGTCTGTTCCCGGCTGCTGCGGTTCGTACGCATGTCTTGGGCAGTTAGGAAAGATATTTGAGTTAAGAGACATACGAGATTGACTCACCCATAATGTGACACCGATCGTTCTAATAGTGAGCATGTGCCAAATATTATATCGCTGTCGCAACATTATGATACTATGGCTCAGCGGTGTCACTCAGTCACTCAGCAGTGGCCTTGTTCGTGTTCTATCACAGTCAACTCGGATGTTTCCATGATTCATCTGGTAAGATGCTTCAACGCTTAGTCGCACCTACAACGTCACACCACCGCTGCATTGGTTGAACAACCAAACACCTTTCCCCTCTTCGAACGTATCACGACCTTCAAAGTACTCAACTCATTCAACGCAGCGGCAGTGATTAGCTGTGCCGCTCACTGATCTAACCATGTCGATGAGTAAACGGTTCAATCTACACAAATGATTTGTTTGACTCCAGTGCTTCAGGAGCTTTAGCGCATCAAGGTCTAATGATCTTAATTTCGTGTAGTGATACATTGAACTTTAAAAGAACGGTCCCAAGTAGATGAACCACACCACATCCGTCTTGCATACCAACCTCTAGTATGTCCCAGTTCGTGTTACTCCCATCTAAACGTGCAAAGCACAGATTGCCGCGACCTTTCGACAAGCTCTATTACTTGGACCTTGCCCTTCCGAGTGATGATGACGCGGAAGTAGTAAGTCGACTTGCTTCAAACACATCCGGCGTTGACTGACTCCCCCACCTAGCACGATTACTTCAACATTCAATTCCATGCGACGTTCGAGTTCCATCCTGGTGTCAAGACATCACAAGAAGAAAATGGCAACAAGAACTTGTTCATCAGATCGCCAACCATCACGCTCGTCAGCACCACTTCGCACCCCGCTGACAGAGAAGTCCAGATGATGATGAAAGGTTTTAGTGATGTTCTACTCGATCGTACGCTACCAGGGATCCGGCATCAGTGCTTTGCTCGCTGTTGGGACCGTATTGACTATCCACTCGGTGAGTACATTCTGTGCTAGTTCGTTAGTGCTGAGCTCATCCGTCAACGCTGCGCTCAAGGTTTAACCCCTCACATTGGTACGTGTATCAAGATAATACATGTTTTGTTTAACAAACTTGCCAGCAGAGAGAGAAGTACAACAGTCCCGTGGCGTGTCTGTCACGCAGTCAGAAGGTTTGCCGGACCACTCGAACCCTGTAACCCAGGACCCCGAATCCAGCGGTAAGTAAACTAAAAAAAAAGCTAGATTACTGGCTAATTATAATCACACTCTGTAGCTCCGTCATCACCATCATCATTAGCTGGAGACCACTTCGAAGAAGAGCAAGGTATAATTTTAACCTGTTCCATCAGTCCAATTACTAATGCGCCCAATTATTTGGAAAGAAGATCCGTACAAAATCGGAGAGCTGATGAACCACGCATTTGAATTTTTCTGCCTGCCACGAGGCGTCCTCTGCGAACTGGAGTGGTGCATCTATCAAGTGTCTGGGTTTGAAAGGGCTCGTTGGGATGATGTGTTGCACTCTAATTATGTCCCTGAGGACCTTAGGCCAATCGTTCTTGCACGGATGGATGAAGTGGAGCGATACATCTCCCACGCAAATGGTATGTAGTATCATGCAACTCTAACTTTGTTACTAGCCTAACATTTTTGATGGTGCTTCTGGTTGCTATCAGCTTTCGAAAGCGTGCAATCCAAGCATGCCCTTGTCAACCCGCTGACAGATTAAATTGGATTCCAGAGCATCATTACAATGTTTTTCATTTCATTTCAACTCCTTGGTACTTACCAATTGGAATGTGGCATGTATTTTTTTTATTCCTTAGAAATAAAAGTGCTTCTTCACTCTGGGAGGCTTTACAGTACCCCCCCTCCCCTTGCTCATTGACCCATGGTTAAAACCACTTCCCCCAAAATCAAAAAAATCCGGCCTCGACTCACAGATGAACAGAAGAACACCAGAAGAGAAAAATTCGTTGCATTGACGAATGACATTGAGCAAGCACGCACCGTGTACTCAAACAAGATCGAGAATATTTCCAAGAAACACGGACGGTATGTGTTCCAAAGTGTTACATGGACTTTAATATACACTGTTATTAGGTCTGAGCGCTGGACTTCTCGCCAGCTATTCATCAGTACACGTGCTCGTCGCCGACCCACTGCATGGAACGGCTTCGTTCGTGAGCGCTTGAATGACATAAATGAAAGTAAGTTGATGGATTTTCCTAAGCTTCTTCTGCAGCTCATCACATGCGAGTATTTTAGAGCTGTCAAAAGGCTCGCGCTGGAAACTTACTGAATTTATAGCCGCATACCGGGAGACCCTTCAGCATGACTTCGCACAGCTTACAGAGGCGCATAAATCTAACTACATCACCCGACTTATACAGGAAAGTGGCCGGAGGCAGGCGATCGTTCGTGACCAACCAAAGGCCGTGCAACGTAAGATGTCCACAGCATTCGAAACAATGGACAAAGAGGTGTGTTTCATTCGGTGTCGCTAATCTACTACCTAGCTTACTTGACTACAGTGGACCTCTTTGTGTGCGAGCCTCGGAATTGAAGGGTTCTATATTGCGGTTCGTGGGGGGGTGGAGGACCTCAGCGCACCCAAAATCTTCTTCTCTCCGGGGGGCAACAAGTTTGTCCGCTCGGTGTTGGATCTTGAACCTCGCCGCTTAGCTCTTAAATTCGAATCTTTTGTCGTCTCAGGCCTTGGTAATTATTTTAAAGTTTCTGCAAAATTGTTTGATTCATTCTTCATCAGCTGACGGAATTGACTCTCCTGCGCAGCGTGAGTCCCGTCCACTGAACAAGTTGATCAGCGACTGTCGCAGCGCTATTCAGAAAGGTTTAGGTAAGCACCATCTCTACTGTTCAAATCACCGAATAGACTTCTATCCAATGTTTCTAGATGACGTTTTGCGCGACAATGGTATCGCCAGGGCTGTATGCATGAACTATGGCAACTACGAACGCAAGATCGTTGAACGTTTCGGCGTGGAGCTCATTGGTTGGCCCAATGACCTCCTACCTATCTGCAACCCTGCACAGCTTGGTGGACGTGACCGAGTACAAAAGCTACTTAGCGCATTAACTACTAAGGTCTGTCACTGGAAGAAACTTAGTGAAGAAGACACGGAAAGGAGGATTATCCTGAATAACGAGCGCCACGCTCGGGGGGAACAGGTCTACAAGCCACGCAAGAGCACTTCGCAGGGGACCAAGAAAAGTGCTGCAACTGTCCCCTCTGATGCCGGTGACAATGACAACAACAGTGATGGTGATGACGAGGGCGAAAGCACGGCATAATCATGTCAACATCATTTCATTTCATTCTATGACTAGTAACTACCATCAAGCTTGGTATACGTTATATGTAGATATTTTTTACAGTTCATTGTTGAGGCGTCACTTCTGCATTGTCGTTGATAATTGTCCAATCCTCTTTGGTCCATCTCGATGAGCGCCCAACCATTGTTGATAACGTTGCACTCGCCCTCTCAATAAAAGCTGCCAGTGTCCAACTGTTGGGACTCAATGTAACCGTGCCCCAGCACTGGGGTCCTTCAATCCATGACTGCTGGTCAGCACACGGTGGTGGCTAGAACACGTCGATCGGAGCGTGTCCACTGAACCAAGATTCAATGTATGCTGAATGTACGTTTACCGGCGCTCTCGAAGGTGCGGGAGTAGGGCGTAGTGCAAACTTTATCAACATCATTCTTCCTTCATGTATTATCCTCACAGCTCCAGCGGCTGTTGCTGTGTCGGACAATCCTTTTAGAAACATAATCATATTCTTAGTAGAGTGCTGCGTGCGGATGCGGAATGTATGTTTACCGGCGCTCTTGGAAGCACGGAAGCAACGGTCGTTGTCATGTCTGGCAGTTGTTTCCGATTTCAAAAGGATCTTGTGAGTTTGGCGATAGTATTGGCGATAGTTCATCAGCGAAGAGTACACACTGAGAACAAAGTCGGTTTCTTCAGAGGAGGCGAATGAGACGGCCTTCGAAGTCACGTGCAATGGGGACGATGGTGTCCAGGGAATCCGACCACACCATGAGGACGCGCTCGTCACACTGGGGGAATGTCGAGCGAGTGCGCTGGATGGACGAGAACGAGCACTCACGATGAAGGCGGCATTCTGCTCCTTTTCTGCCTGAGGAAGGAGGACCATGGTGTTTAGCACCTGTATGCGGGTATCTGCGTCGACATAGATGCAGTCTATCTTTTCGTCGGACGGGCATTCCGCGAGTGCCGCATGCACGGCAGCACTGCGAATTTTGACGGCTACGAGAAGGTTGTCCGCTCAATAAACCATTTAATATTACCATCACTAGTCCTGCGAGTAAACATAATTATCGGTGGAATCTTGCAGAGCTTGGCAGGGATTACAGGGGCTTTTCTTTGCTGCCTGACAACGTGATATCTGGGTATTTCAAATGAATATTGTGTGTTTCGCGATAGTATTGCCAATCGTTCATCAGCGATGAGTATGCACTGAGTACAAGGCCATACCTAGATTTCGTGTGCTCGAAGCTAACAAGCACGTTTTTGAAAAAGCTTTTCAGTTTGCGAAATTCGGGAGACGGCGGGTCGAGCCTCAGCGTGCGAACGTCGCTTTTTTTCCCCAAGACGTCGAGCAGTCGACTTCGGCAGCGAGCGAATCACCGTTAATCTTGAATCTCCATGAGGTGTGCCTTGTTCTGGCCGAGACCGATCTGACGGATCTGGGTGTGTACGAGGACACGGACGACAGTGCAGTATTTGCGGATATGCTCAAGTGAGCGTGCAATCTTCCTGGTATCTGGTAAGAGCATGATCAGTCACGACCTCCACTACAAAAAAGCGAGCGACCCACATGCACGTTATAAGTAGTTGGTTGTATGCTGGGAGAACGCTCTGGATTCTGATTAGTATATGCAGATACAGTCGTAAGAGGCGTCCTAAAACTCTATCATAATGTCAGTTGACGCTGCTGCTCGACAAGGTTCGAAACGGTTCGAAATACTCACCAGCGTTATCAACAGAGGGCTCCATCTCCACCCCCAACGGTGCCTCTATGGGTAAATTTGTAGTACATCGGTCTGTGGGGGGAAACAATGAGGACACTCGGTGAACGCAACGAAAGGGCGTACACTGCGCCAAGGTGTCGAGCCCGTCTGATTCAATCGGTTGTCGTAAACCAGTCCCCCTGGTTAGAATCGTGCCAGCACGGCAAGATGCGTCTGATGGTCCTAGAAAACAGTCAATGTCGACGCTGCTACTACCGACTTCACCTTGGTATCCATTTCACGCGGTCGCATGTCATCTGTTGCCTGCGTCGATTCTTGGATCTAAATGTTGCCTGTGGAGGCATTGAGAAGCAGAGGGGAAATGAGGACAGCGGGGGGGGGGGTCGGGGAGGACAGCGAGGACAACGGGAAGGACAGGAGAGCAACGAGGAAGCCAGGAGGTGATAAGGAGCTTAGTAAGCTGACACATGTTGATTTGCACAGCCCAGTCAACAAATTAATATGACACAAATGAAACACGTCGAAAACATCACGTGCCAATCAACCGTCGCGCCATACTGATACTTAGGATCACGTGTCGATCAACTGGAAGTGGTCGGAACGTTCTTCCGACAATTGCCCCATACTGGGTCTTAGTTATTACACTTTTTGTCACTAACCACTACAAGGAAACTACATAGATAGCATGGTAATACAATGTAGTGAAAGAACAGAAAAAACCGCAAGAAAAATGAGCGAGAAATGACGAAG
>Ga0307518_10004222_pt1 | contig 10314 bp, 8 predicted proteins | sample 25_EM_MG_FD_203889 | JGI IMG/M metagenome (GOLD analysis project Ga0307518, IMG submission 203889) | Populus trichocarpa ectomycorrhiza microbial communities from riparian zone in the Pacific Northwest, United States - 25_EM | ecosystem: Host-associated > Plants > Roots > Unclassified | place...
ACGGTAACATAAACAAATGAAACATTTCCATCTTAAACGAGGTTAGAGATTTGAGTTAAAAGACAATATATATAATATAGCAGAAATTAATGGGTTCGGATTCGAACGCAGTCCCATCAGCATCAGCATCAGCATCGACATCGACATCGACATCGACATCGACATCGACATCAACACCATCGACACCAAATGGGAAGCGAAGTAGAGACCCTGAAGATGAGGTCTACCTTGACAATCTCCATTCTCACAAGCGTTACCTCAGTGAAGTTTGTTCCTTTCTTTTCTGTAATTCTAATATTTAGCAGTATGGGTTTTCTTTTCTTTAATTCTTTTGCTGACAACCGGCCACCCTTTCCCTTCCCTTGAGGCTCTTGAATTGGCTTTTATTTTAATCTTTCTCGTTATACCTTTTTTAATTTTCTTCATCGTTTCTTTGGGGTTTAATTTTGGGCTGAAAAATTGTGAACTTTTTTGTCGCAGATAATGGCATCTAGTTTGAATGGATTAACGGTCGGAGACCCACTCCAGGACAATCTTATGGAATCTCCTGCCAGGTCTGACACCATGTTTTTTGCCAGGTGATTTTTTTTTACTACTCATAATACTAAAATGAAAAAGTTTTCAAGTACTAATACTTTGGTTTTGGAACTTCTGTGCCGTTTCCTTAAATATTAGTCGATGGATTGCATAACCACTGTACTAAAATTACAACTTGATAAGTTCATATTTCCTGAAACAGGAAGTTGTCATTTGATAGCCTCATAATTTGAAGCTCTTTTATAGATATCCTATACAAATCTGTGGATTATGGCAATAATCATTGATGGACTCAGGCTGCTGTTTTTATCCTCAAATCATTATACTGAGAGATGTTTGTTGACCGTGGTTTATAACAGTTTTGTGACTTAGAGTAAAGAGATTCCTTTTAAGTAAATACTGGTAGGAAATTTTCGGTAATGAAATTTGCAGTTTGCCTAGGGATTTGGCTGCATATTATCTACTATTTGCTTATGCAAAATCAAATCCCGGGGATCAGGTGCTGGGGTATGCTCTATGCAATCTCTGTGATGGCAATAGAGGCATTACCCTTCATCCTGGCCTTCAAGTTGGACTTGAGGTTGATGTCTGTCATGTGCTTTAATAGATTTGAGTCACCAAATTCTGTTCTTTTGGTTCAATAGCTCCAAGTGGGAAGTATTGTTTCATTGACTTGGGAACAAAGAAGTCTTTAAGGGGGTGGTCAGAATGCCAAATTGTCATAGAGTTTTCGTAATCTGAAAAAAATGTGATTGATAGATCAAACCATTGGCTAGATAAAATAATTGATTTCATATTTAAATTGTTGGGGCCTGCCGTCACTACTGGTAAGCAGGGCTTGATTCATGTTCTTTTTTGGTAGATAATTTATTCGAAAGATTCGCTTCTACCTTGAATTGTGCCATAGGCTGATAAGACTCTTCATTTCTTGATCTGGCTGATTGAGAGGAAAACCATCTATTTTATTTTTATTCTGTTTTTAATACTTGTTCACTTTGTTTCCTCACATTTATCATTTCAGGGATGAAATGTCCTTGCAATATTCACCAATGTCAGAAGACTTTGATGACTCTAGATTTTGCGAGACCCCTATAAATGCTTGCTCGCCTCAATCTGAAAGTCTACCCGGCAGTCCAGTTTCTCCATATAGGTACCAAAGACCACTTTGTGGATTCTCTTCTGCTCCTTATAGCAGCTCTTTCTCTTCACATGGATGCAGTGTCACTTCTTCACAGCCTCGTCAACGAGGCTCAGATTCTGAGGGCCGGTTTCCGTCATCACCTAGTGATATATGCCACTCAGCTGACCTGAGGAGGGCTGCTCTCCTGCGTTCTGTGCAGATGAGAACACAACCTACTGGTTCATCATCCTTTGAATTGCCATTTAGTTCAGGACACGAGCCTGGATCAAACATGGAAGCTGAAGAGCGGCCATGCTCATATATGAAATCCTTGGTTGAAGAGAGGGAGTATCCACTCGAGGAGTGTTCTTCAATGAGCATCTCAGAACCTGAATTTAATGAAGAGAAGGCGTGTCGGGTTTTAAATATGAATATAAAAGGGGATGACTCTGGAGGTTAAATACTTTCGGATTTGTATTTGCAGACCCAACCACCAACTCTGACCATATCTTGTGCACCTATACTGAAGTGGTTTGGAGTAACTTATCAGTGACTAGCTTGCCATGACAGATTTTGGTTAATAACCATATCATGGATCGCATTTGAGCTCATATGAGGTCCAATGCTGAATAGCACTTCCGGTTTAACTGCTGGCTGTTTCACTATCCTCCACCCTCTCTCCTCCAATGGGGGCCTCTGATTTAACTTATAAATTGCTGTGTAATATCTGGTGTATACATATTTGCTAGTGGAAAAATCTGGCCAAAGCTTAACTCATGAAGCTATTGACAAAATCTGGCCATAGCTTAGGTCAGTGCTGCTGTAACTTCTGATGTATACATTTTGTATTGGCGACCCTTTGCTCCGCTTTCCCTTCCTTTTGTCTTGGTTGTATAACAGTTTCGAGATTTTGATGAATTGCAATGCCATTGGCCATACAGGCTAGAACTGATGCTTAAACTGTTACGTTGTCCATTTGTTTGTCCTGTGATGGTGTTTCAAAATCCAACATATATAAATAACAAGTTATTTAGTATATTTAGTATATGAGATAATGATTAGTTAATATGTTGAAGTACATGAATTTCATTTTTTTAGTCTTAAGATTTTTAGACTTGTGGTAAAAATTTTAATATCTACAAAAATAGTTTCATTCAGGGAGGTTTAAAGATCATCCGATAATAAAATCAGTATATATGAGTATATATGGAAAAGACAATAAATGTTTTAAGATAATAAATGATTTAAAAGAGTTTTAAATTCAAGAAACAAAGATATTTGTTCTTGAGTTTTAAATAGGCTAATACTTTGAAATCTATAAGAGTTCATCTTACGAATTAAAAAATTTTGAACCTTTATCTAGATAGTTCAGGAGGTATTTCCACATCTGAATCTTGTTGTTTTTAGAGAAGGGAAGGACAAGAAAGTCCTTTCCTTTTGACGGTATTAATAAGAGACAAATATCTCTTACATATATTAATGAGATAGTAAGTATGGTAAGTCTTTTAAGATATAATGTATACACCTATGAGTATAAGAAAATCATTAGATCAATACGAATGATTATTCTAGATGAAGAGACATGACGGTTTATCATACATTCAATACTTTTATTTCAAGAAATCATTTAGGATTGGATACATAACCTTAGAATTTGGTAATGGTAGAATCCAAATACTTTGGATCTGGTATATTTACCAAACCCACGCTACTTTCAGCTTTGTTAACTGTCAAACTCAAGTTCTTTGAGTTTAGTATGTTTGTCAGACACATATTGACTTATTCTTGACTGATTGTCAAGTACAAGTTTTATTGTCTGTCATTATTATCAGACCAGACTACTTTAAACCTGGCTAACTTCCAAACCAAAATTATTTTGCATGCCAGATCCATTTTATTTTATTAAGATTTTTTTCTATTTATAAAAAGTCATCATCCTGCCTGCGTATACTTTTGTCTTTACGATGCTTAGCCAGTGTGGCCTTGCTCTTTGGAGTTGCGGGCTTTGGTGGATTTGAGATCTTGATTCAATGGAAAGAGGTCGGGCAGATACCATCACCATAGGCTGTTCACGCTCAGCGTTTCATGTCTTCCAGAACTAAAAACATAAAGACCATTGTCAAACGATCGATAGACGTTGCTTGATTCGTTTGGGGCAACTTACAATTGAGAACACGTGTTATAACTTGTACTAGTGGACAATAGAACACGCAAGGCAGCCAAATAAACAGGCCAGCTACATAATTATTTCCCCTCTACAGAGACAACTTTTGTGATTGCAAACTAAATGTAATTTTTCTAAAATACAGGGACCAAAACAACTTCAAGTAAGGAACAGGTGTAAATAAAAACCAAATGATCTTGTTCAGTGCATGATCACTTAACAAGCAAGCGCAACTTGGGTCGAGCTCTCTACAGAAAAGGGATGATTTTAGGTGTAAACATCAATACGATCATCGCCAGTTAACAATGGCGAGGGCTTCCAAATTATTCCAGAACAGACACAATTCATATAATAGCCAACAAGGAAGATCCATACAGGCTAAACTTGCAGAGCATAACTAAACTTCTCAAGATTCTTGATCATACGTTCAATCGATCACAACAGATCAATTGGCAGATATTCACTTGTCTAATGCGAGATTCATTTGAAAATTAGAAGTTTCTCCACTGAAAATAAAAGGTACAAAAGTAAAAATTAAGGCATATAAATATACTTCACGAGCCAGTTAAGGTTTCTCAAAATCATTTCGTTATAATGAACCTGCTCAGTCGAAATCCAAGGGATACAGATTTTAACTGCGAGAAGAAGACTTGCCCAGATTACTTCAAAGTGAAGGTTGGGGTTGGGTAGCTGGATGATGTTTACCCCCAAAATATAGACGAGTGAAACAAAAGATCAGGAGATCAAGCAAAAGTTGATAGAATGTTCTTCTTCAGGGTGAATTCATCTGCCTTTGCCGGGCTTATTGACTGCACCATCAACAAAAGAAAATATAAGATCAATTAACAGTCATCACAATTTTCACGTAATTACTCAAAACTCATTTTCTACTCATGCAAAAGTTCTTATCATGATCTGTCATCCAAACCTCCCAATTGGAGTTCTCTAAAATATCATGAAAGCCCTACGGTATGATTATGTATGATCTTATTATGAATATTGTTCATAATATAGCTGTTCGACTCCCTTTACAAACATGGCATGCTTCAACTAAGAGAGACAATCTATCAATCTTACCTTTTCAAGCATACGCTGCAGCCGCTCAATCTCATTCTTGGCATAACCAGCACCTTTCACCATACAAGTCTTGGCCGCCTTCAAATAAATCTTTCCATGCCTATAAACATGGAATAACATGTGGTTAAGTTTTCCATTCACCAGAGATTTAACAAGAATAAAGTCAATTGCAAAAGACATGACAGCTTTGAGTGATTTTGTAAGGATATCAATACAAGCCAAAATGAATTTTAAACACTAGCGTGACCATGCCATGAAGTACCTTGCTGTGGAACCCTTGAGTTTCTCAACTTCCTCTTCAATTCGGGAAAAGACTGCTTTCTTCTCATCATCACCAGCAGCTACAAACTCTTTTACCAAGGCATCCAAACTTTCAACTATACCAGCCTATCAAGTACATAAACATAACACGATTAAAAGATTCGGTCAACAACAACAAAAGGATTAAACTTCCATATTTTGTGATAACTAACCTTGGAGGTCAGTTGTCCTTTACCATCGCGACTAGTTCCAGCCTTTTCATTGATGAAAGCAACAAAGTCATCCAAATCTCTCCCACCCTCGTACTCTTCCCCGGCTTTGTTTCCTTTTGGAAAGAACTTCAATGTAGGGAATCCACTTACTCCATACCTGAATGTAGTGTAGATCATTAGCATTGTCCGCTCCTAATGTGGAGAACCCTTTTCACAAAAAAATAATTAGCTAACCGGAAAAGTTTGCCCTTACTTTTCAGCTAGATCCCTATATTTGTCAGCCTCTAGATTGGCAACCACGACATCTTCCTCAGATTTAAATGCTGTGGCTACCTTTTCATAAATCTGAAGGAACAAACCAGCAAATTCCAGATCGTCAAATTGTGCAGGAAAGACCCAGATAGAACCATGAACAACAATGGGCGCATGAACACGCACGCACTCACCCACTCATGTGATTTACAAACTTGCCTAGTATTTGGGCAAGTTAGCATTATGCCCACTTTTAAGTTGGATGTAATACATCCTTTAACTTAAAACTCTTCAAGGCTATACGTGTCAAACCATTAAAAGCTAAAAAATTAGACCTAAACTCTCTCCCAGATGTATAGTGTTCGATCATCTCTCTCTTTCTCCACCACATCCTTCTTATCTCACATTATGGCTTTTCACATATAACCTTACAGAAAATTAAAAGAACTCTTTCAATAGGCAAAAGAATCACAGAAATAGACACAAGCAACAAAGAGCAAAGAGGTGAGAGAGAGAGAAGATAAGTGAAGAGGAGAGAGTTGGCTTTTATTTATTTGTTTATTTAGTGAATCACATATTCCTACATACGTGCATGCACACACACACACACACAAATTATAAAGGGAATGGAAGGAAGAAGGAGCTGTACATACAGGAGCTAGGTTTTTGCAATGGCCACACCTGTAAGAAGTAGAAGTTGTAAATCACCAACATATAACACCTTCAAGACTGAGATAAAGGGAGATTTAACAAAAACTCAAGATTACTATGGTTACTAACAGTGGTCAGCATACAAAAGGATGGGAGCTTACCAGGGTGCGTAAAACTCAACCAAAACATCTTTGTTTTCATCCAAGACAATATCATTAAAATTATCAGCAGTTAGCACCACTACACTGGATGTAACTGCCGCTATCTTCACATTTGACCCTGTAAATAACATAGCCCATGAGAAACCTCTAGTGTTTTTTTCCAGTTCACATGATGCTGATGGCGAGATTACAGAAGTATTGCTTTTGTAAAACAATTCCTTGAAGATGCAATAAGTCAAAGACTACAGCAGATAGACCAGTTTTATCAGATACGCTTAGGGGAGAAGGGGGATTAATTTAAAAAAAGAAGAAAAAGCAGTACCTCCTTCATTATTGACAAACTCAGCTAGTGCTTCTGCGGTTCGTGGTCCTTCATACCTATTGTATATAAACCACAAATTCGCATTTCATGTAAGGCATTAAATTTGGACATTCTATCGGTGAAGTTTAATAAAATTCTCACTTTTTAGGTTCGAGCGATCCTTTAGGAAACCATTGAAGAGTTGGGTATCCAGAGACCCCATATTTGCTGCATACACCTTTATGCTCATCACAGTCCACCTGCACCACATCATCAACAATTCACACAGTGACGAAGTAAGGTGAGGTGTCAATAAATCTCTGACAAAAACAGCAGCTCCTATTTTCCAGCAAGGATCAAAATAGTTATTTGCGTTGACCAATATGAAGAAAAATACAATGAATAATAACAAGGCTGACCTTTCCGATCAAAACAGCCTTTGCCTTCTTAAAGCTGCTTCCAAGCTTCTCATATTCAGGAGCTAGCTTTTTACAGTGCCCACACCTATTACATTCAAAATTACAATTTCGTCCTTCTCACCAAATTCTTGAATGATCCCGCTAAAATTCATTAATCATTTCTTTAACTAATGGCTAATCACATGATTCGTAATAATATGAAAAAACTAGATTAATTAAAATAGCAAAATCACAAACAGATCTATGGATCAACCAATCACGATCATTTCAGCATCTAAAGAACTAATCTCAGCTTAATAAAAACTAGGATGATTTGAGAGATCAACTAAGAATCACTGACCATGGAGCGTAGAACTCAACGAGAGCGCCTTTGTCCTGACCGACTTCCTTCTCGAAGTTATCTTCTGTTAACACAACAACATCGTCTGCTAAGGCTGAAACGGCTAACAAAGCCATGGTGCCAAAGGCATACCAGATCTGATTACACCTCTCCATTTTCTTCCTCGTTTCTTTTTTTCTCTGCTTTTTGTTTCTTGCTCTTAGCTAAAAGGGAATTAAAAGAGGTATTTATATGCCAATTCCTGCAGTAGGATTTTTTAAATGAAAGTTGATAGAGGAAAGCCATTTATTTACCATGTGCTTTATCCGAGGTGGAATAATTTGATTTGTTGAAATGACGAACCGTGATATTTTCTTTGAGCCGTACATGGTTGAATTTCTTGTTTTCCTAGGGTGACGTTTTCTTATTACATGGCAGGGTATGAGAGGTCGAAATGTTCAAATCCACGTATAATATTTTTTTCTTTCCTTTTTACGAAAAATGATGCCGCATTGATTCTGTTTTGAGAAGTACTAGATCATTGGCTCTCCAACGGAAGAATGCCATCAAAATAACATGGATTATTAGGAAAAATTAAAAAAAAAAAAAAATTCAAAACAAATGATTTAGGTAAATTTATTTTAATTTGTCAAATTTATAATTCAAATTATAAAATTAGGATAATTTTATAAAAAATAAATTATAAAATTTAATTCTCAATCAATTTAATATTAAAAGATAAAAAAGAAAAACAACTCAAGTTGGTCATGGTTAACACGCCAAGTTCATGACCTGAGTCATGAGACTGAAATAACCTTATAGAAAATAAATTAAATAATAAACCCGAGTCAACTCAGGTTAACTTATTAAATCCTTGATTTAGGTCATGAGAATAAAATAATTCTATAGAAAAAAAATTAAAATAACTTATGAAGCTTAATTTCTAATAAACTCATATTTCTTGGGTTGTGAGATAATAATAGTTTCAAACCAAAATAAATTATCAAACTTAATTTTTAATCCATCAATATTAAAAAATGATACTGAAAATATACCAATTAAAAAAAAATTGAGTGAATCAGGTTAATTCATTAAACCCAAGACACATGTTATAAAATTAAGAAAACTTTATAAAAAATAAATTATAATAAATCATTAAACTCAAGCTCCGATAAATCAAATATAAAAAATAAAATTTTAAATTTAATAAAAAAATTAAAAATAATAAAAATATATATTATTATAATAAATAACAGAGGTAACTTAAAGAAAAAACACCTTCTCTTCTAAAAAAGGCTAATCTTAAGGGTGTCGCGATCACTTCCTGTTCAATTTTTGGAAACAGATAGAAAACTTATTTCCTTTTGCATTTTTTCCCTTAAAAAGATAAAAATAAACGAACTATTATCACAACTTGAACTTTTTTTCAAGAACAAAATAAAATAAATATTGCAAATAGCACACGTTCGTGAGGTATTTGATCCGATCATTGAAAAAACCTTTTTTTTATTTTGCAATTATTGAATTGCAGCAAGCTCATTCCCCTTGAAGTTAAAACAAGGTGCAAAGGTTCTAAGCATATTTACTGAATCATATGTTAGCGCATGCTGGAACGTAAAAAAAAAACACCCCTAACTTCAACAGGTCGATAAAATCTTATGCCCTGAATATATATATGGATGGCAAAATTGTTTCTCATCATCTCTGTTAGCAAAGGTCAATCTGCAGCTACAGAAAGAGCTAAAAAAAACTCAGGTACACATATTGCCCTCAGAAAATGGAGCTACCATAAGCTTTTGATATAGCTGCCAAACCAAGAATTCTCTAGTTTGTGAACCTCCATCTAATAATGATTTATTAACTGAGCGTACCCTTCTCTCTCCTTTTCAATTTAGAGGATGAATATACCAGAATGTAAAAGCTCTAGTTAGTGTTTATTGCCGGTGCTCGGATGACTTTGAAGGTGCAGTAGCGCATGATACAGATACTCAAGGTCTTCTGCAAGCACTTGTGTCAGTGAAATTTGACTCTTCAACTCGTGTATTTTACCGCTAACCTCCAACCCCAAGTGCAGTTCAGCATTGTTGTCGTTGTTTGTGACCACAGCAGTGGGCATTACAGTTTGCAAACAAGCTGACCATTTGCAGGCATCCACAATTGTTTGGTTCAACCTAACAGCACAATGAAGAAATATGCTATTTTGAGCTGTTTGATTAATAAAGATAACATAACAACATCAAGATAAAGTAAATTTCATAACATACACAGGACACAGGAAAGTTGGCCTCAATTTAAAAACCTAATCAGATAATATATAGTGAATTCTTTCCCATTGTTAATTTGAAATCGCATTTTCCATTTCCACTTCAACTTCTTATAACACACCAGAAAAGAAAGTTTATGAGTAGAGGAAATCTCCCTGTGAGAGGGAAAAGCGAAAGGACTATTTCGTTATGCACTATTACATAAAATAATATTGCTCTAAAAAGCAAAGTTGTACTTCAACAAAATTAAATCATACATTTAATTGAAACAGTCACTATATAGTCCATTTAAACAGTAGTTTCATACACAACTATTTTGGGGAAAAAAAACACCATTGTATAGTAGATTAGCTAAGGGCTGAGGCACAAGTTTCAAGGGCAAACGTCTAAAAAAGGGGGCAAATTTTAACTTCTAAACAAATAAGGGTTGTTATGAATTTTTAGGAAAAACTAAGGGGAGAAATTGCCCCCCTTCTCTTGTCAAGTCCATTATACAATAATAGTTTGGTAGATGCAGCAACTGCAAAAGGTATCAGCATCATCTAAATTTTTCTCTTTAACATAGGGATTTCAGGG
>Ga0307518_10004223_pt1 | contig 10313 bp, 12 predicted proteins | sample 25_EM_MG_FD_203889 | JGI IMG/M metagenome (GOLD analysis project Ga0307518, IMG submission 203889) | Populus trichocarpa ectomycorrhiza microbial communities from riparian zone in the Pacific Northwest, United States - 25_EM | ecosystem: Host-associated > Plants > Roots > Unclassified | place...
TAGGCTGAAGAGGAGTCAATACCATCATCAATCGCATTCCTTCCCCATCAGAAGCCCTTCCCTTCCCTCCTGCACCTTACCTGAAGGCTTGCAGCACATCCCCCTGTGGAGATCATCTACCAGAACCGCAGAGGAATACCACCACTCGCTTATTGTTGTCATTTGGTGTTGGTTGTTGGTTGTTCTGACCTCTTCCCTCACTTAGGCACACAGCGGGCATGCCGAACATGCACAGACATGTGCAGAGCGTTGCGGACCATGCGAATACGGCTGGACATACACAGGAAATTGTCAACATACACTCAGCAGACCAAAAATGGCCAGACCCACCTGGTGGCAGCACAAGGTCATGCACAGATGAAGCGGATGGGCTCGAGAGCTGCCCAGGCATGCTGAGTGCCCGCATACATGTACTTGGTGATGTGAGCAGCTTGAGAACGACTGCAATCACATCAGTAACCCTGGACTTACCTGCCAGAGGTGCAGAACTACGTACAGACAGCCTGGAGAGCCTTGAAACTGTTCAGATGGATTGAGGGGGCACAGACATGTGCCAAGCATTGGAAACGACTTGGAGATACCTGGAAACATGTCAGAAATCATCAAAAGCCCCCAAGATGAACCAAATGACCAGACTTACCTGGTGGAAGCGCAAGATTGCACCCAGAGGAGCCAAAGAGGCTCGGACATGCTTGGCACACACATACATGCACACAGTGTTCGAATCAGCACAAAAACAGCAGAAGTTGTCAGCATACCCAAAACAGGCTAAAATTGCCAAACTCACCTGTTGGCGCAAACATATGGCATAAAAGTTAGGCAGATGGGTGAGGAAACCGTGCGGACACGTTGACCATATGCAGGGATGCACAGAGCATTGAAGACAGCCTGAAAATGACTGAAAATGCAAGCAAAAACATCAGAAAGTGTCGAATGAGGTCAGCATGGCTGCTACCACTGGTGGTGTAGCCGTTGGGTCTGCCATTGGCCATGGCATCTCAAACATGCTCTTTGGAGGCTCTAGCTCTCATGCACCTGCACCTGTGGAACAAGTGATGCCTGTCCAACACCAGGCATACCAGAGGGGACCTTTGTGTGAAGTACAAGCAAAGGAGTTCATGCAATGCTTAGAGAAGGCAGACTTGCAGTCCTGTTCCTGGTACCTCGAGCAGCTCAAGGCCGTAAGTCAATTTTCAGCTCCACTTTTTTTTCGAGTGTGCTCACTGGGGGCGCATAATGTAGTGCCAGTCAGCTGCTGCACCATATTAGTTGCCAATGTATACCAGTGATGGGATGATTCAAATGACATGTTATATCATTAATCACCCCTTACCAAATTCATAACACACGCAGTCTCGACGCTAGCTTCCATTAGCCTTTTGACTTCTTGAGCACTCTGCTCACCCATGAGGCGAGTCAGCGCTTATCATTTGGGCTGTATTATCCCCGGGTAGAACCATATCTTAGACTGGAAATGGCATGCATGGAGAGTCCCAATACTCCCAAGAGTACTTGAGGATGAGACAACAACCAGTATTCATGACCTAGTGCACATTCAATAGCAATGAGTGCATTGAAATTTGATAAACCTATACATTATTACAACAGCAGTCCATCACCCAACTCTAGACAAAACGGATGAAGGAGCCAACGACAAAACGAGGGCAGTGCATCGAGTGGATGGCCAATGAAATACATTTTGTTACGCATAGATTGGGTTAGTGTGAATGAAAGAGGAAAGAAAGGAGGGAATACAGCTACTTTGCACCAAGATTACACATCGCACACGCATACATTGGATTGAAGATTGGTGTGAGATGGGAGAGTTCCAAGTAATACAAAGGGTATGGTGTGAAATTCAAAAAGCTTTGCTTGTCTAGAAGCGCAAGCCCAACGAACAGGAGTCAACCCTTAGGTTATAGGAGTGGGGAGGAAGGACATGATCTCCTCGTAAAGCAACTCCTTGAGCTGCTCGCAGCTGATATTGTCCTTGTGCACTATAATGTAATCAGCAAAAGTAGAAGATATTCAAAAGAAGGTCACCTACAATCAAACTCAAAGAACTCGGGATCAAGGGGTGGGGCGACAGGCTTGTCGTCAGGGTCATGCTGCAGCTGCCTTGAGAGCCAATAGGCTAGTAAAGTAAAATCCACTCACATATGCCTCTAAATAAGGATGAGCCAAAGCCTCCTCAACTGTTAGTTGTTTCTTCGAGTCGAATGTCTAGTGCAGATTCAGAGACAATCCTCCAATTCTGGCAAACGATTAGCCCTACCAGAGTCTTTGTCAAAAAGTCGATCGCCAATGGCATGGCATTGGGAAACAGTTGTGCAAAGGGTCTATGTTTCTGGAAGGGTAATGCCTGAATATAATCCCGCGATCTTCGCGTTGTGATCGCATAGAATTCGTCCAGCATTGGCATGCCCAGCACGTTGAGAATGAGCAATAACTGATGATGATAGTTGCGGCCAGGAAAGAGTGGTTTACTGGAGAGCATCTCCGCGAGGATACACCCGACAGACCATACATCAATAGCTTTAGTGTACTGCTTGAATGTGAGCATGATCTTGACATATTCAGTCATGAAGCCAGTTTCTGTACCCAATGGCTCTGCTGTCTTCACTGACTGAGCGAGACCAAAGTCACAGACTTTTAGGTCGCAGTTGGCATTGAGGAGAAGGTTCGACGGTTTAAGATTGCAGTGGATCACGTCCGTGGAGTGCAGTGCTTTGAGAGCACATAGAGTCTGGTATACAAAATATTGGGCATGGTCGTCGGATAGATCCTGTGTTCTGATGATGCAGTGCATGTCTGTTTCCATCAACTCCTGAATCACTGTGAGAACACTCGGATTAGTTTGTCATTCCGAGATTTGTGCGTCCGATCACGCACAGTAGACCTCCTTGAAGGCCTCCAATGAAGGAGGTTTGATAATGTCCAGAATGGAGATGATCTATGGAGTACATCAGTATTACAGCAATCAAAATGTTGACCTAGGATCGTGCTCACATTCTCACACACGCCAGCCTCACTCAAGAACTTTAACAGTTTGAGCTCCCACAACGTCCGTAGATAAAACATCAAATGATCGAAGGGGGCAATTTTCTTGATAGCAACCTTTCTCCCGCTGGGACGGTGGACCGCAGAACATACAATGCCATATGCACCCTCTCCAACAATGTCCAGTACCTGATACTGAGTGCCTGGGATAAAAAAAGGATTCACTCTACATCTGCCCTGTGCAGCACACGCCTCTGCCACTTACCGATGTTGAATCTGACCTTGCGGGGTGCAGGCTGGCTTCATGACTTTGATTGTGACAATTGGGTCTGTGCTGGGGCCTGCTGAATGTTTTCAGTCATGGCTGGGTGACCATACGGTGTGAGGGTAGTGGTGTACAAGAAAAAGGGACGGCAGGCTGAAGACTTGCACTCGGAAGCCTTCTGTTGTTTGAAACAAGGATTGCAGGGGTTTTTGAGAGTGAGAAGGCTGGCTGTAGGGATGATGAATGAAATGGAGCCATTTACCACCAATACATGGAATTGATGGCCTTGGATAGCTCTGCGCTGCTTCGCTTGTTAATGCAGCACAACCACTCTATCCATCCTTCTGAGCCTGCTCACAGCTCTGAAGGATCTTGATCTTTCAGTGGTCACCATGCTGACAAATCTCATCTCTCTCTTCCAGTTGTCTTAGCGAGCTCAACGATCTTGTCATGGTCCACTTCTTGCCTGACCCACCAATGGGACAGCATCACATACTCAGTCGCTTCGTCATCGCCGAACTCGAGGACTTCAGCTCGACGATCCACTTGCTTTCTCTTTCTAATCAACTCCTCCCTCTCAAGAAAGGCCGTTACCCTGATCGGGTGCGTGCTGCACAAGTGCGCATCAGTCTTGATGTGGTCATTAACTTTGAATTGTGTCCATACCTCCTCTAACCGAATTAGTGATGCCAAAAGATTGGACATGGTTGCTGGATCGAAACGGTAGGCATGTAGCTATGGTGAGACAGTCAGGTTGGTTCCTTTTGGTTGGTCGGCGTCTTATGGACAGCAGAATGATGGCACAGGAACAACACTTACAGCTACTCTCCATGTGATCCAGCTTGACAAGTATCGAATGTCTCAGTTGGCTGCAATCCGTTCATGGCAGGTTCGTCATGACTTAACGACATGTCCACAATCGTGCCCCGTGCACCATTGGTTGTGCAGGTGGGTGTGGACGACGACATTGTGTTTCTGCAGGCTGTAGGTGGATGTCGTCGTCGCTATTGATAGTGGGGTGGGTGGCTGTAGGCAGACGTCGTCATCATCCATGTGAGAGTGGTGGCTCGTCCAGGCAGTGGCCACTGTCATCGTCATTGGATCATTGATGCTGGCGGTCGTCGCCATTGATAGGCTCCATGTAGCAAAACTTTGGCATTGTCCATTGTTGAGGCAGCGATGGCAAAGCCAATGATACTCATTGATATAGAGCCGGTAAGGTGCCAGAAACGTTCTCTAGTCATGTCCGAGTGGCTATGAAAAAGCTCAAAGAGTCATAGAAGGCAAGGACAGAACAGAGAACAGACCTCGTTACAAAGAATGACACTATTACAATCAGTATTTGCGGGGAGGCAGATAGCAAGAGAGTGATTGATGGACTGTATCCCATAGTGGCAACTATAGTGGGGAAGAAGGTCAAAAATGACTGCAAGACTTCTAAGAAGATCAGTGCAGTAGCTATCCACCATACTGTCCAGTCGGTGAAGGCTTCCACAAGGCCAGATGATTTACTGCTCTCCAGTGAATGATCTTGCAAGTCTTCGGTCACCCTTTTCTGTGCTAACAGGGCGTTATTATCATCATGGGGGATGGTACCTCTACGAGCTGCAGGGCCACAGCGCGGTCTCCGTCCTGTAAGTCCCCTATAGCTACCACACCACTGCTAACATCAATGCCCACCACCTTCGAGTCCCCTACCTAATGTCGGGTACACCCAAACGACTACCCTTACTACTTGTACTTTGATCACAATTTTACTACTATGTTTACTTACTTTTGTGAATGTAAACCAGTCGTGTTGGTGCAACTGATGTGCTATGCAGCACTGGTACACAGTCCACAGTCAACAATGTACAGATCAGTATGAGAGATGGCCATAACATGACGTCAAAGAGTATACCACTACTGTGAGACCGCTGGACCATGGGTGATAAGATGTGGCAGTCTAGTTGTAAGTCCATATTTCATTGAGACGTGATTTGTCCCAAAAGCCTCCACATGCTCATCACAGATCCCGAAAAACCAATCCATGAGACGTCTGATATTTGCTTCAATGTGTTTCCAATAGATGTTGCTGGCATGGTTGATGTCATTTGCAGCTGCGCAGTTTTTGATCAAGCTCAATGACACTTGTTCGATCATCTAGAGCTGGTCAAAACCCCTACAGTTTGAGTGAGTTAATGTGAACATACACATGAAGTCATGAGGGCGATGTTGTAAAAGCACGGATAACGGATAGTTCGCCATTGATGATGCACACCATTTGAACAACTCTCGAGAATGCCGAAAAAGCACTCACTCTCAGAGTCACAAAGCGCCACGTTGAGGGCGGTTGTGAAACAGATGTTGTTGAACCAACCGGTGACCTAGGGGAAAAGTTACCAGGGAGAAAACATTAATAGATCCATTATCACACACCATGCCATCTGGTCCATAAGTATGGAAGAAAGAATATCTGGTCAGGTTGTTCCATTCAATCATCTTTGTGAGAATAGCTTTGTAATTGATGGTCGAAAGGAAGTTGGGAGTGATTAAACCAATATGCTGGTGTCCATCACAGAGGAGGAATGCTGCAAGTTGGAGGCAGTGGGAACGGAAATATGGGATGCATTCGGGAAGGGTCGACTCCATCTTGTGAAAGAACGTGATGTTTCGTATAGAGGTCTTATTGGTGGAAATCCCAACAGTGATGTTGACTGGAAGTAGCAGAATGAATATTATGACATGGAAAAGAGAGAAACGAATATGCACGATATTCCAGAGGCCGGTCAAGCTCACACCTCACCCAGTACTCAAATGTACCCTGGATCAAATCCTTCCAACATGACGACCCAGAATAGCAAATACCCGTGCCGAGTGAATGCCAAACCATTTGCCACACTTTGGAGTACATCGCCGCCCAGTTCATGGCATCGATGTCGCAAAGAAAGGCGTGAAAAGAGTCTACATGCCACGGAATAAGAAAATATACCCAGCTATAGAGATTGAATCACTTACTCATGCATTCGTTTTGGAAATGCTCCAACGCCTGCGCATCCTTGTCAAACCCGGTGAGAGGGACAGACAGCGTTTCGGGAATGTACACCCATGGCTCACTGGCCAAAAGAACAGACGGTAGAGTGGTGTTGAATGAGTCGAAGGGCGGTGTGGGGACGGACGCATCGCCTGTTGACTGCCATGCTCCGATATAGCGATTGAAGGCATGAGTCATGCCATTTTCGGCAACAGGGTGGGAACCTGGATGCCATCCCAAGTCATCCAAGGGGTGAACGAGGAAGTCCCAATTTCTATCGTCTTGCTCCCACTGTCGAGAGGGAGTGTCAGAGTCCATCATGACTTCCCTGAAGCATGACTCGGGTGCACATTATCCTTTATATCATCCTGATGAGTCGCTAAGTATAATACAAACTTCTCAAATCGGCCTGGTCAGCAGTCATGCACAGCCATGATGTCTGTGATCAATTGCCTTCTGAAAGGTCCCAGGTCAGCTTCTTGCATAGCCACGATGTCTGTGATCAATTGCCTTCTGAAAGGTTCTGGGTCAGCTTCTTGCACAGCCACGATGTCTGTGATCAATTCTCAATGTATTATTAGGGTTACGCCCAATTCTACTTATTTCCATTCAGGACAAGGCTTTTGCCGAAAAATGGCTAACTCCAAAAGACCATTGAAGTCCGACTCACCCTTATAAGACAACCCATAGGTGCTAAAAAATGCTCCCCATCAAACATGTCTGACAAATCGATGCCTTCATATGAGAGCTTCACCAAGCAGTTCTGCGCCAAACGAGTATGTATTGCCGAACATACTGACTCACTTGAACCAATTTATGATGTTACTTCTGTTTAGACTACCTTGCAGCCACTGACCTATGATGAGTTGGTCATGAGATGGGGGTAGACTTTTACTCCAACTCCATTGTGGCCAACAGGAGGTTTTGGAGCACTTTCTACAATATGAACAGGATATTGTTGATGCAATTGGGTTTCAATCCTATGTGCACTTCCACGAGCAATACATTGCTCTTCTACATGCGAAATTGAGTAGCAACCCATCTTGCGACCTGAAGGAGTTCACTTCTACTAATAGTCTGACTATGGGTAGGGCTTATGGCAAGGTTGACACATGGATGGTGAGCCTCAAGTCTACATTCTTATAATATGCTCCTCTCAATGTTTTTTTGGATTACTTCTAGTAATAGTACATTCACCCTCAACAATGGAAGGGGGGCATTATTATTCCTTTTTTTTATATTTTATCCACCGAGTCAGCACTGTTGTCCTGTACTTTTCTTACACTCTCAGTGCGCTAGACATTGCTCCGCATTGTACTATTGTTGCCTAGGGTGGTGATTGTATTTCTCATTGATGCACAGAGTGTTTGATCGTTGAATCTGTTCTCATCAATTCCCTTGATCTGAATGATTTGTCACAATCTCCCCTGTTCATGGCTGGTAGACATGCAGTTATTTTATGGTGAGTATGGTGAGCTTAGTACTCGGGTGTCAGAACTATTACTGGTGCGGCTGAAGTCAGAATGCATTTGTACTACGAACGTCGGACCATATCACATTTAACATGCAATCACACAAATACCCAACAAGACCCCCCCTATCGACCGCAGATACAATTTGATGCAGGCAATGGCATGCTGGCATCTGTGAACGCAGACCCTGTTACCCGGAGATTTCTGGTACTGGCTTGCAAACTACTAGTGAAAAGACATGACTCTGGACATCTGATTGGACAGGAAAGGCTTGCCCATTGATTGTGGCATTCGCCACGATGCGGTACCTTTATTTTCGTCTTGTTAATACTGCAATAATCGAAACCACCACGACCGCATGCACGCACGGTGTGACATGTGCTCCTTCAGCTATTCCCATAGTCGAACAGATTGTATTATGTAAGCACAAAGTAACTCAGAGCATGATGTTGTTGCTGCCGATCTGTCATCCCACTAACCAACACGTCCAAAGGCCATTCTTGTAGGACATATCTCATCGATGAGCATCTCTATTTGTCATGGCCTTTTTGGCTTTTGAACAGAACCTGCAGGCAGCAATTGATAAGCTGGATTCCAGGAGGGGGGCGACTGCGTTATCAGCTGGTATATACCAACACCACGGCGTTATGGGTAACCCAGATGTGACATCTTGGATGGTCGTGGTCGTGAGTTCTCGATTTCTTGTGCCACTAGGTTTAGATTCTGATTTGGACCTGCGACACAGCATTATGGAGGTTATCCTGGAGTCGTAAGTCTTTTTTCATGCTCATCCATCTGAACAGGGAGCTTACCAGGTACTCTTTTGATTGGGCTGATAATTGGTTTCTCTGAAAGATCCTCTAAGTACTACTAGGTGTAGATTACCGCTGCAATTTTAGGCTGCTGCCCAGCCACCACCTTGATGTTTTGTGGGTGGCTGTGGGCTGCAGTGATAGGTTAGTTATTTTCGCGTCACAATCGAGATTTGGATTGCTTGTCCCACCAGATTTAGGGTCATCCATGAACATTCGCCTGGCACTACAAGTCTTTTTTCTGCATTCATTGGTCTGAAAAGACCTCACCAAAATACAGTATCCTTCAGATTGGGCTGATAATCACCCCCTCGATCCTCGGAGTCAGGTACAAATTCACTGTGGCAATTTGGGCTGTTGCCCAGCCACCACCTTTAGGTTTTGTAGGTGGCTGGTGAGCGCTGAACTGCAAGACTACTACCCGAGGGGACCGCTTCGCCTCACAACCCCCGTTTGGAAAATATATGCTGTAAGTCCTCCCCTGGACTCTCGATAGTTAACAAGATGGGCTTGCTCAAGTGCAACTAGACCATGTCGCTTGTTGCTTGTGCAGATCGGTGCCGGCTGATAGGTTAACATCACCCCTCATCAAAGGATTTTGGAGGGTGGCTGTGTATTATGTCGGCAAGGCTAGGTGAGTCATATAAAGGGCAACTCTCAATTGTGCAGCTGAGATCATATCCTGCTCTCTTCCATGTCTCATAGTTCTCTGGCTTCGTCCAATTCTGATGACACTCCGGAAGGAGCTTTACCTCGAAAGCGTCATAGCAATGCTCTCGAGGCAGGACCCCGGAAAAAAGCATGAGTTGTACATATCTTAATCACTCCAGTGTCTGATCAGAATATAGTGCCGCCCAGGATCCCCTCGTGCATCATGGTCGCCATTTCGGCAGGATGGTGCATGCTTTTTGCAGTGTGCAAACATTGCTCATGAATGGCATCGTCCTGTTGTCTGATGGGGCTGACGACAACCTGGAGTCCTTGACAGCCACGTGAGTAAGAGCGATGTTGTCGAACTTCGCGACTAATTTATGAACTTTAGGGAGAGGAAAGAGTTTAAGGTGTTCTGCGAGCTTCTTCAATCGGCCCCAGGACTGGAAGCCTGCCTGATGGAATCGGAGGAGGATCAGATTACTACCATTGCTGATCTCATATGCTCTTCCATTTGGTCTTGCATACCCTTTGGCTGAATTCGTGTCATGCAGATCCAGAAGGGTGCAAATGGGGCAAGGGTGGATGACACAAAGGGCATGAAGGGTGCCATTGTGGATTGGATAACCCCAAAGGGTCAAAGTTTAAACCCTCATATTCCTCGCAATGTAAAAGTGGGAAGGGGGTTCAACCACGAGTGGACCGGGGCACTCCTCTGCCCTGCAGGCCTTGATTGGAACAATATTGAGTATGTATCTCCTTTTATTGCCAGGTTCCGGACTGACAGTCAAAGAACAAAGACCAAACTTAGCAACGGGGAAGTGCAAGTCAGGGGCGACCAATGGCCTATTTTCCTGTATGCAAATTATTCTTACAACTCTGAAGATCCATGGAACAGATTGCTGCACAGCAGTCTTCTGGTCTCGGTAAGTTTCATTGCCGTGTCCTGTGATACTAGCTGCTAATGTAGGGATGAACTGGGCAAGTGGTTTTCTTCATTACTTGTTGGCTAGGCACTCAATTGAAGTCCATCAGCTTCAGAAAGGTGAAAACCGCCCAAAGCTGGTTGCATTCGTGGAATCACGGCATACAACACCTGT
>Ga0307518_10004224_pt1 | contig 10313 bp, 8 predicted proteins | sample 25_EM_MG_FD_203889 | JGI IMG/M metagenome (GOLD analysis project Ga0307518, IMG submission 203889) | Populus trichocarpa ectomycorrhiza microbial communities from riparian zone in the Pacific Northwest, United States - 25_EM | ecosystem: Host-associated > Plants > Roots > Unclassified | place...
TACCTTAGCTCGGATGTTGATGCAGAATCGAAAGCAGATCTCAAACTTAGCACAAGGGTGCTCTATCCGAACACGTGTAGGGCTATATATATCCGAACACGTGTAGGGCTAGGATGCTAGGACTGGAGGAGTATGATCGACGTTGGAATCAGAATTCGAATCTCGGTAATGTGATGTATGAAAATATGATCACAGCTACAACTGTGGAATTATATGCTCATATTAATTATTTGTTAACAAGGGAAGTTATTATCACAATTTAGCAGGCATAATTGAAAAGTCTAGGGGTGTTTTTGGTAACTTGGTGGCTGACCCTCTTAAATGCACCTTATAAGGAGTGGCTGCTGCCCCCATACTGTTCGTATAGGAGAGTTGCAGTTGACACCTTTTTTACAATAACCTCAAAAGGACATAACTTCTCTCAAGTGTCTTCCTTCTTGTCCTTAATCTTTAGCCTAGCTACAATCTCAAGGTACGAGTACTAGGGCAAGTCCTTTTGTACCAGCACAGTATATTTTGTTATCTTGTTATGCAAAGCTCTCCATCGATCTTTCTGTTTCCATGGAGGCCAGCTCTCTCTTATTTATATTCCCCCTCCCTCCCCTCATTGCTTAAATGAATGCTTCCTCCTTTAACTCATCTTTGAGTCTATATATATATATATATATATATCAAGATCTCCCTCTCGCTCTAGCTTGCTCTCCATTTTCTATCAGCAAGCTACGCACATCTTGAGTCTTTTCTTCTTCTTACATATCTACTGAGATCTATTACTGTATATTCTCACTTGTTAGTATATACCATTTTGTGAGCAACTTCATTTTCAAAAGGTAACAAAGGTCTACAGTTTTATATTATATTAGTTGCTTACAGCGTTTGAAAAAAAAAAAAGACTTTTTTCTGGTTTTTTATGTACTTTTTCCCATGCCCGGGAATAATGTCAAGCAATGTTCGTCATTCCTTAATTTATCTGAACATTTAACCCCCTTTTTTTTTTCATTGTTAAATCTCATATTAATGCTGAATTAAACCAACCTAATGTTTTTATTTTCTTTCATAGTACTGTTTGGAAGATTATAAGATGGAGAAAGAGAACACATCCTTAGCGAGAACAAGATCGGAACAGTTGGTGGAGACAGTGGCAGCGGCGTTTAAATCTCCTTCGAACAACGAGGCAATCGGAGTTTCTGATGGCAGCAGTGGCGGGACACTCTCAAGGAAGTCTAGCAAGCGGCTGATGATGGCAGCCTCACCGGGACGCAGCACTTCGGGTGGTAACAAAAACACACACATTAGGAAGTCAAGGAGTGCACAAATGAAGTTTGACTTGGATGATGTCAGCAGTGGAGCAGCTCTAAGCCGAGCCTCTAGTGCCAGCTTGGGCTTCTCTTTCTCCTTCACTGGCTTCAACATGCCACCTGATGAAATAGCGGACTCCAAGCCGTTTAGTGACGATGATATACGTAAGTATATACACACAATATATATTTTCTTTTATAATTCATGCAGCTACTCAGCATGTGGTTGTAGTTATTCTAATTTCGTATGGTTTTTTGTGGTCCACTTGAATATCTATGGCCGTTGGTGTACAGGTAAATCCTTCACCAGTTTTTTCTCTAGCCTTAGTAATTCGAAAAGGTTTCATGAACTAGCTAGAAAGTAGAACCCTTAGCTAGCCATGAAGTACAAGTTACAATGGGTTACACACCACCTGCATATTAATTTGGTGATGATCAGAACAATATAAATGTGATTTCAGGATTTCTTAAAACTAGCTTGGTTCTGTGTGTGTGTTCATGCATGCTGCTTTTCTTCGAGCTCTCTCTCTATATATATGATCATCTTATACATTCATAGTTTGAAAATGGTGTCTTTGGCATCGATCATCGAGTCCATCTCCTTGGTTCTGTGCGTTTTGGGTTTTTTTGGTATCTGGGCAACAGAAATAGGAACACAACTTGTTTTCTTAATGTTTTTTCGTTGCATCCATGATAAACTATTGCTTTAAACTCGCTTTTATTCTAAATATAGCAGCAGGAATCTATCCATTTATCTGAGAAATTAGCATATGATTGGTAAAGCTAAGAGCAAATATATAATTAGTGTATGTACCAGAAAGTTAGGCAGCAAGCTTGACCAAACTTTAAATGTGAGCGATATTTCAACATGGAAAAAGGGCCACTTTCTGACCTTGGGAAGAAAGTGACAATGGTATCACTTCCACTTGCTAAAACGTGAAGCCAGTGAGAAGTGGGTCCCTTGCCCACCAATCAAAAGAAAAAAACTGTACTTCTTCCATTCATTTCCCCCCATCAGTGCGCTCTACATTGTTGATCAATCTCAAGATATAAGCTACTTATTAAATAAGCTCGTATAATCTTCGTTTCAATATCTTCTTGAGAAAAAGCTATAATAATATTATTTTAAATAATTTTTTCAAGTAAAAGAATTGTGGATTCACTCGGAATCAAATCGAGTCGATTCTAATTTGATTTTTCTCAAACTCAACCCGAACTAGAGGTTGAGTTTGACAGACCAAGCCGACCACCTGATGATTTTTTTTTTTCGTATCCAAAGTTACTGGTGTTAATGGAAGGTTGATATCCAATCTCTTCTCGTAACCATTAGCTAAGTATCCATATAGTTTCTATCTCTTTTTTTTTTCTTTACACCATTTTCGGCTCGGGGTAGCTTGATTTCGCATATCCAAATGTTTTTTGTACTTACAAATCTACAGTACTATATATACTTGATCGGTATATGGTATTTATCCTATCCTAATTTTTTGCTTTTCTTCAATAATAGATATGCTTAATCCACATCAAATTCATCTTCTGTTTTTGCAAAAATAAAAAAAATGTTGTCCTCTTGCGTCTTGTTTGCAAGTCTCGCATATCCTTCCCGACAGTGTAAATTGTTTTTACTTGCTGATACTTCTGGTGTAATAAATCTGTTAGGAGCCGAGTCTCTTTGTCGCATCCTCTGTACCAAAGAAAGAGACTACTGATGAGCAGGAGGCACGAATGTGATGCTGGAATAAATTAAGTCTTCCATATGGACCCTGAAGCATCCTATCATTATTTTGATCATCAAAATGATAGATATAATTGGGCCCCGAGCTCTCAGACTTTGCTGACTTATTGCCTTTAAGTAACTTTCATTAAGGTTATTATTTCCGATGTTCTTGGCAAAAATCATTCGCCTGCTAAATCAAATGTGACTTTTGAAAATGATCTCAACACTTTTCCTTTTCTGCTATGATCCTCTTTTGGTGATAAAACTCTTAATCTCACATGATATTGAGGCTACAGGGTTCTTTTAGAGTTGATTGACTTTGCTGGGATCTTTAAATTGTGACTATGACAGCCACATATTCAGGAATTATTGTGACCACAAAAGGGTGAAAAAAGATACGACACAAATCACTTCTCATTTCAAGTTCAGATGTGAAATATCTGGTCATTCAACTGGCATAAGCTGGAACTAATAATTTGAAGGAGAAAAACTGGCCAAAATGGCATTACTTATAATGCTCATCACATACCACTTTCATAGCAATCCCATTCCCATGTTAGTTGTCAATCAAGAAGCAAAACAACAGCAAGTTTTACATTGAAAAATCTTGATTCTTTCATTAGTTCACAAAGCATTATATCTATGGTTGTTGCAGCGGAGGATCTTGAAGCTGGAACCAGGAAGCCGAAATTTCAAACTGAACCTACCTTGCCAATTTACCTAAAGGTAACAAATTTTGCCATGCTGCAGGTTTCCTATCTTGTTTATTCTCCATGTAGAGCCAGCATGCACCGGTAGTGTTCAAACATGCCTTTCCTAATGGTACTGACACGGATTGATGTCGATACATTCTATTTGGACAGGCAAGGATGGAGAATTATGATCTAGCAAATCAACGCGATCCATAGAATATGGCTAGCTAGCATGGTCAGGTTCAGTCTTGTACAGAGTTTCATTCTATATGATATTTTTGTACAAGACTCTCCCTTCTTTCCAACAAAAATAATATGCAGCACAATATCTTAACTTGCCATGAAACTATTTAACGGGGTCTTAAGAGAGTTCTATTAACACTTGTAAGAACATGCATTTGAGGATAGAAAGCTATCTTCACTTGTTTTCATGAGTCTACCTAGACCAGTCCCCCAGTCGAGCTCAAGCATTGAGTAAAAGCAATGCTTGTATGTTAAGGAAAGAAGGGTATGGACAGTTTTTCTTTAGTTTCTATCATACAAGACTTCATAACTGACCAACTATATATTGAATAATCATGTAACAATGAAAGCTGCCACTATTTACAGAACTGAACTTTGTTCTTCTTTCGGAATCTGCAGTTCACAGATGTCACATATAAGGTGATTATCAAAGGAATGACCTCAACCGAGGAGAAGGATATCTTGTATGGAATCAGTGGTTCAGTAGATCCAGGGGAAGTTTTGGCGCTTATGGGACCTTCAGGAAGTGGAAAGACAACACTTCTGAATCTGATTGGCGGAAGGTTAAATCAGACCACTGTTGGTGGTTCACTCACTTACAATGACCAGCCATACTCCAAGTTTCTAAAAAGTAGGTAAGAAACTTAAATATCAGTGCATGACTGGTTAGTTACTTTCTTCACTACTGGCTGTTATAGCACTGAAATGACCTGTTATTCGTCATTGTTCCTCATCGTTATCCATGACTGAAAATCAATGAAAAGAAACAAGAACCTGCGTTCATCTAAGTTGAAATTTTTGTTACATTACATGTACGAATAGAAATTTGAATCAGTGCAAATGCACATCAAAATCATATGGCAGGATAGGATTCGTGACACAAGACGACGTTCTGTTTCCTCACCTCACAGTGAAAGAAACATTGACATATGCGGCCCTCCTTCGATTGCCAAAGACATTGACAAAAGAACAAAAGCAAAAACGAGCCATTGATGTCATCTATGAGCTAGGCTTAGAGAGGTAGTGAATTCTGCTTTTCATATCATCATCAACCATGAGCATATCTGTAATCATAATTCAATTCAAGAATGGTCACCAGAGTAATAAATTCAGCAGCTTCTGATTAATCTTGCTTATTCTTGAAAGCTAATTGATGTGCCCAGGTGCCAAGACACTATGATTGGAGGCTCATTTGTACGAGGTGTGTCAGGTGGGGAGAGGAAAAGAGTTTGCATTGGCAATGAGATTATAATCAATCCTTCACTCTTGTTCCTTGATGAACCAACCTCAGGATTGGATTCTACAACTGCTTTAAGGATAGTGCAGTTGTTACAAGATATAGCAGAGGTATTCTATTTGGGATACGTATTCAAGTTTTTGTCCCTTCTTTCAAGAGATTTTGTAGGGGTGTTGCGTTTTTATAGTACTAATTACCTGTTTCAATCAAATGGCAGGGTGGGAAAACTGTGGTGACAACAATCCACCAGCCATCGAGTAGACTCTTCCACAAATTTGACAAGTTGATTCTTCTTGGGAAAGGGAGTTTGCTTTATTTTGGAAAAGCATCAGAAGCAATGCTGTATTTCTCATCTATAGGTTGCAACCCTCTTATTGCCATGAACCCAGCAGAGTTCTTGCTAGACCTTGCAAATGGCAATATAAATGATGTTTCTGTCCCATCTGAATTGGAGGATAAAGTGCAAATAGGGAATTCAGAGGCTGAAACGAGAAACGGGAAGCCATCTCCTGCGGTTGTTCATGAGGTAACGAAGTCTTATGCACGCGAATTTTTGCTTTTGTAACAAAAGCCGCTGTTTAACTAGAGAATGTTTCTGTCAAAAAAACAGTATCTCGTGGAGGCCTACGAGACTCGAGTTGCAGACAAAGAGAAGAAGAAACTTATGGTTCCTATACCCCTTGATGAAGAAGTGAAGTCAAAAGTATCTTCCCGGAAGCGACAATGGGGTGCAAGCTGGTGGGAACAATATACGATATTGTTCTGCAGAGGAATCAAAGAAAGGCGGCATGACTACTTTAGCTGGTTGCGAATCACCCAAGTCCTCTCTACTGCAATTATCTTGGGATTACTATGGTGGAAGTCAGATAGTAGTAGCCCTAAAGGTTTGCAAGATCAGGTAAATAATGGTCCGGTCAAGATCAACCCTTGGACATTCTCATTGCCATTTCAGGCTCAAAGTTTTACTAAAGCAACTCTCTGAAAACCTATCCGAAACCATTGAATATCAGCTGAATTACCAAAAATTAGTCTGGCTCATAATCATAGATGCATATTCCTTGTTTCCTGAAACTCCTTTACACTAATTATATCAATTCGCTAACTTAGGAAACATAAACCTTCTTGCATTACAGGCAGGGCTGCTATTCTTCATTGCTGTTTTCTGGGGATTTTTTCCAGTATTCACAGCAATCTTCACATTTCCCCAAGAAAGAGCCATGTTGAGTAAAGAACGTGCAGCTGACATGTACAGACTAAGTGCATATTTTTTGGCGAGGACTACAAGTGACCTTCCACTTGATCTAATACTACCAGTACTTTTTCTTCTCGTCGTCTACTTCATGGCAGGCTTGAGATTGAGTGCTGCTCCCTTTTTCCTAACCATGCTCACGGTTTTTCTCTGCATTGTTGCTGCTCAGGTAAGCCTTCTCTGCAATACTAAAGAAGAAGGGTGCCAAAAGCATAAGAAATTTATGTATTTAACCAAGCATTTCTGCATGGCAGGGACTCGGACTAGCTATTGGGGCTACCCTGATGGACTTAAAGAGGGCCACAACTCTGGCTTCAGTTACTGTGATGACCTTCATGCTGGCTGGAGGGTATTTTGTGAAGGTGAAGTTCATCAAAGATCATTACGCACATTACTCTATATTGTTCCTCTCTAATGAAATATTTGAGTGATTTTTTCATAGATATTGAATTTTGGATTCGCACCACATGACTCATTTTGCTGACATTGCCTGACCGATAGAAAAAGATACTCGATAACCTCTACTATCAATATTAAAGTTTCAAAACAAGCAATCAGGACTGAAATTCATTACTTCACTAAATAATAACTCTCTCTCCTAGAATTAGTTTTGATTCAATATTTTCTTACCTTGACACAAATGATCACACATGGTCTTCACTTTTGCAGAAAGTTCCAGTATTTGTATCTTGGATCCGCTATATGTCTTTCAACTACCACACCTATAAGCTGCTTCTCAAGGTTCAATATGAACATATGACACCGGCTATAAATGGTATTGGAATAGACGGTGGCTTGACGGAAGTTAGTGCCCTGGTGGCAATGGTTTTCGGCTACCGCCTCTTGGCTTATATTTCCTTGCGGAGAATGAAGCTTGGTGCGTAGTAAGCTACAATATTCAGAGCAATTATGGGCTTCCACGTTGACTTCAAAGATCTATTCCATGAAAACTTGCATTCCACGGATCAGAAAAAGGGATACAAGCGATGGCTACCAATCCAGAGATATCAAATTTTCAGCTCCAAGAAGATTTTTGGATAGCAAAGACCTCAACGTCAACATTTATGCATTATCTTAGCCATGTGAGACGATTTTTACATGTGGAGAATTCCTAGAAATGTTATCACGTCATAAGAAGTTCAAATTCCCAAGCTTATCTTTTATATTAATAAATGCAGTAATGTAATGATTGCTAGACATACCTAACTATGACTCGAGCATATCTATTGAAATTAGTAAATTCTAAAAGTCTGTGAATGAAAAACATGGTAAGGCATATGATTTGATGGAACTTTATTACTGTATTCCTCAAAAGAAAATTGCCAGCAGTAACAGCCAAATACACAGATAGACCCACCAGTAATTTCTAATCAGACACCAAATTGAGAGGGAAAAACGAAGAGCAAAAATCTTACATATTCATCCCTCAACAGCTCTGTAAGATTGATCCAGCCTAAGGAACGAGAATTACCTGCGGTGATTCGACCAACAAGCTTTGTGACAAGCTTGTTGGCAATTTTACTTAGCTTTAACCTCTTATAGGTTATTTCCACTCAGTAATTGATTATTGACCTGTGTTTTTACGGGTACAAATGTCATGATGTGGGTAACGCTATTCTTTTCCCTGTTCTCATGCCAAGGTCCTTAACCAGCCAAGAAGCCGAAGGAGAGCAGCATCCAGTACAGGAGACTTTTTCTCAATGCCTGTGATAAAATTAAAAAATCTAGTCATTTAAAAGAATGTAAGAGGCTAGTAAAGTTGACAAGCCGATTACTTTTTGTCCTAGCACCTAGAGGTAGGATAGTATTTGAATATATTGAAGGCTTGAAGGTTTAATGGGGTTGGTATTCATTATATCCTCAAAGGAGAAAATACATATCTATAATTTCTACTATGACCTAACCATGCTCTTGCAGATGGTTAGCTGACTACTTAAGTCAATATCAAAATCGATTTAGAATGAGAAAAAGGTTTCTAGCTTACCAATATCAGCAGCTACTCGATGAGCACACATTACTCCTGAAAAAGCTACAGCTATCACGCCCTGTCCTGGAAAGCAGCTATCGCCAACACAGTAAAGACCATCTACAGCCTGCAAGTTTCATCATGTCATGACCCAACCCAATTGACAGACTTGAGAGGAAGGGGCTATTAACGCTCCATCCAGTGTTAATGGCACTTCACTTTCGGAGGGAGAGGACCAGAGAAGTCAAGTAAGAAAGTGAAGCGCCATTGGTGAAGGGAAGAGCCTAATAGCCTAAAGAGTATTTCTTACTTAAATGATTTCAAAACCAACAATTACTCTGACATTCATGACAGGTCATGATTGGACTTACTGTCGTATTGAATGGCATTCCCAATAAACCTTTAGGAGTTCTGCGTGGCATGGGTCCATAAGTACCCTTATCACGAGCCAGGTACCGCCTGTGTGTCTTGGGTGAACCCACCTGCCAGGATTCCATGTACTTTTAAAGGCCAAATCAGATTTCAAAGACTAAAGAGTCGAAGATAAGCATGGTATTCCTTTCACTGACACTTGGAGCATAAGAAATTTGAATGAGCTCCCACCAAATAAAGCATGCAGTTATTAAAGTAAAAAATGGATAGGAGGGATGTCTTATTCAAATGTAAAGAAATTCGTTTCTAAGCCTCTCAAAGGATCAATCACTTGATGTTGGTTAATGAATTTATTTGTATCATTCAGGGCTTGTGTCCATAAGGCATGATCATCTCCTTCTCATCGGCCATCACCTGACACAATTTCTCTTCTTTACATTCTTCAATGTATATGTACTTGCATAATAATGTGATATATACCTCCATGAAAGCAATTGATGATCTGATCCCTGGAAAAAGTTTCTTCTCCAATCTGCTTATAATCTCATCAGCCGCAACCTTCTTCTTGGCCTCATAGTCCTTTGTCGAGAGTCCCTAAACAGTTTAATCCAGCAATTAGGAAATTAGCTGACAGAGGGAGGGAGGGATATAAGACATTTAAGTAATACTATTCACTTAAAAGTTACGGTATTGAACCTCCCAGTCTTCAATGGAAGATGTTGTAAATATGTGAAGTATATGATGGCCTTCCGGAGCCAATGACGAATCAAGAATAGTTGGAATGCTTAGAAATATGCTTCCATAAGGCTCCTCTAATCTTGCCCAGTCATCCTACGACATAAATGAAAGAATTAAAGTTAAACGTATCAAGTTCACAATTCCAGATAAATGGTCTCAGTTTGTGAGCAAATGAATACCTCAAGCACAAAGTGGTGGCAATCTGTATCTGGTGGTAGAACCTCGGCTTTAACACCCATATGAATGGAAAGAAAAGATGGAGCCTTAACATAAACTTTTTGGAAATTTTCTTCTTCTTTTGGAAGGGTTTCTCCTTTTAACAACTTCCCTGCGACACATTTTGCTTCATAGTAACTAAAAGCCCGGTGTAGCGAAAGCAGCTAAAGGTTATGGTACGATCAGATAAATTAAAATGACAGAATCTTCCAAAACTAACCGAAGGTATCCCATCTAGTAGCATTTGAGATTATGGTTTTTCCAAAGAACTCCCTTCCATCTGAAAGCCTTACTCCTACCTACCAAATTCATCTGAAACTAACATAAATAACAAAAACAATTTTTTTTTTCTTGTATAAAATCAAGGATTCCAACACTAGCATCATTTATCCACTAGGTCAAACTCACAGCCTTTCCATGCTCAAGAATGATGTTGGTCACATTTGCCCTGTAAAGTATTTCACTGCCCTGATCAACCAGACCTTTTGATAAGGACTTCGCAATTCCACCAACCCCACCAACAGGGTAATTGATCCCTCCAAAATGCCTATCACATAGAACCTGGTGCCAAAAGGAAAAAAAAAA
>Ga0307518_10004225_pt1 | contig 10312 bp, 9 predicted proteins | sample 25_EM_MG_FD_203889 | JGI IMG/M metagenome (GOLD analysis project Ga0307518, IMG submission 203889) | Populus trichocarpa ectomycorrhiza microbial communities from riparian zone in the Pacific Northwest, United States - 25_EM | ecosystem: Host-associated > Plants > Roots > Unclassified | place...
TTCTTTTTTTGAAAGAAAAAAATAAATACATGGCAGGTCGTTTATTTTCTATGGAATGTTTCTTTGAGACATATCATATGTTAAAATATTGAATGATCATAACTGATTCAACTCATTAATCAGCGGTAAAAACACAAACATCTAAATTCATACCCGAACTATTAGGATCGGGTATGATCGTAAATACGAACATGAACTCCAGCCTCATGCACATCTACGGTTTTAAGTTGTAAATAATTAATATCACCGGCCAACAAGAATAAGGAGCAACAAATGATCCAAATGGTTGGAATCCATCTGTACATAACCCACGATATACATTTCGTGGTACTATTGAAAATTGAGGATGCACCCTATTAAAATGCTTCCAAGCTTCACCATCAGAAAGTTGCACTATGATTCGATCTATTGCATCATGTAAATGATATCATGCCATGTGCTCAGTAGTCTTTGGAGATATGAACAATCTTTGCATCCTAGGAGTGGTTGGAAAGTATATGCGACAAGACTCCTTCCCTTATCAGTCTTGGGTTTATACAGGCATGCCCGCAATTTCTGCACTAGGTAAAATTTGCATTTTCATGGCAGTACAATATATAGAAGTTTGGACACATGTCAATTTTCTAGTATCCTAAGCCACAAGGTTTCATCATGTATTTAGCAGTATAAAAGTTATCTTTTATCCTATTCCCTTTATGTAAAATACTTCTTGCTTATTCGATAATTATGTCATAATCATCCTCACTAAGCACATGATCTGACTTGATGGTGAAAACTTATGCAATGACCGATAATTTACTATGATTTGTGCACGCATCCCATAATAATTTGTCGAAATCTTTTAAAAGTTCAAAAAACTTAGTTGTGTCTGTATTTGGTTCATCATCTATAATTAACCAGTGACCTACATAACTCTGATTCATTCTCATTGTATTTATCGTCATACTCTTATAAGGATTACTATTATCATTTACAACTTCATGCACGTTGCTAGAAGTAGAAGTTGAGCCAACTATCTTTTCTACCATGATCTTGTAAGGAATATATATAAGGTTCTCCATGTACAAACCAACACAAAAAAAATTTTCATGAGCTCTTTTCATAGATGAATCTGGATTGAGAAATCTTTTATTTCTACATCTCTTACATGGATATCTAATACCGCCTCTACTAATATTCTTTAGATTAGATAGTGCATAATCAATAAAGCCCTTAACTCTATTACAATAATTCATCATGTGCAACCCTTTGGGTGAAACTCGATATATCAAAGAACGATCATCAATGACTTATATCAAACATATAATACATATTGATGACAACATGTATTAATTAATAATGAGAACTAAACAAATTATCAGTATCCAACTAATTAGCTATCAGTGGTTCAATTCAAACTTATTCAATCTATTTTAATAGTACCCTTTAATCATTATCAATTTTCACCAAAAATTCAAATTTCTCCAAATTTAGTGAAATTATCAACTTAACTATAAAATTGATAAAATATGAAACGTATTCATTAAATATCATATTTTATGACATTATACTAGTATCATGACCTGTGTCATGAGTTTAGTAACTTATATAATTCGGGTTATTTTTTTATCTTTTTATCAATTTTATTTTCTTATATTAAGTTAATTCAAAATCATTAAGATTATTTTTAAATAGTCAACTATACCATATTATATTATTAAAATAATTGTGTATTAAATATATTAAAATACAATAAAATATTCTAGAAATCTTTTATTATTAAAATATACATAAAAAAATTATATTTATAGTATTTAAAAAGATAAATGATCTGTTTGGCTCTTCTAAAGAGCATTTCCTTGGAGATGCTCTGATAATGGCAACCATCTTTGACTTTTCTCTTCCTCCCTGAGGCGGGTTCCAAGAAGAATAGTAAGACATGGTGCATCTCTCCACCCTATATACTGGGATGCAGGTGCTTACCCGCATCAAAACAACAATGGTAGAGACCAAGAATCAGGAGCATTTTGTTCTAGTACATGGAGCTTGCCATGGGGCTTGGTGCTGGCAAAAGTTCAAAACGCTGCTTGAGTCAGCAAGTAACAGGGTCACGTTGCTTGACCTTGCTGCTTCAGGCGCCAACATGAAGGCAATCCAAGATGTAGAAACACTTGATGAATATACGGAGCCTTTGTTAGAGTTTCTGGCCTCATTACAACCGAAGGAGAAGGTTATTCTAGTAGGGCACAGCCTAGGAGGTTTGAGTTTGGCTCTTGCTATGGAAAAGTTCCCAGAGAAGATTGCTGTTGCTGTTTTCTTATCAGCTTTCATGCCAGATACCACACACAAGCCATCATTTGTCTTGGATCAGGTACTGCTAGAAATATTGGCAAAAATAATAATAATAATAATAATTCTTTGAAGTGCTATTTGAAAATATCAATTGCTTCTCAAGTTGAATTCTTCTCTAATTTTTTTCCCCTGAATCTATAAAGTATAACGAGAGGACCCCGGCGGATTCCTGGTTGGACACTCAATTTTTACCATACAGCAGTTCTCAAAGTCATCTCACAACAATGTCTTTTGGACCCAAATTCTTATCCTCCAAGCTCTATCAGCTAAGCCCACCTGAGGTACCTTTCTTATCAACATCTTCAAATTCACAGTTACATTAATTGTGGACTTTCTAACATGACAGTTAAAGTAGTCTTCTCTCTTCTTTACTCCTTTTGATCAAGTCAAACCTGGTAGAGCAAGCGCGCTGCAGGTTTTACATGATTGCTAAACATGCCTTGCTTTTGTATTTTTCAAGGATCTTGAGCAAGCAAAGACTATGGTAAGGCCAGGATCACTGTTTCTGTATGATTTGTCAAAGGCAAACAGTTTCTCCACGACGGGCTATGGGTCAGTCAAACGAGTGTATGTTATCTGCGATGAAGATTTAGCGATACCAGAAGAGTTTCAACGCTGGATGATTGAAAACAGTGCTGTTGAAGAAGTTATGGAAATTGAAGGTGCAGACCATATGGTTATGTTCAGCAAGCCACAAGAACTCTTCCATTGTCTCTCAGAGATAGCAAATAAACATGCTTAAGCTGTACTTATCAGCACCCTTACTTATAGTGGTTTGCAGATATATGTATCCATCTGAGACCAAAAAAAGAAGAAGGAAATTAGGTTATTTCCAACAATAATGAGTGGCATTAATTGCTCACGTGGTCAATAGAATAAAGAGACAAGATATGCTACTGTGTGTGTATTTGTAATGTAAAACGTTTTATTTGTTATTTTTGAATTGTTAAAGGGTTGGTGTCTTTCCATTAATCTATTGTATAGTTAAATAACTTTATTATTTTTAAAAACAAATAATTGGTTACCTATAGTTTAGGGTTTTTTTTGGCATTTTATATTTTTTATTACAGTGTAATTATGATATTACTCTTAGATTCAAAATTTTTAAAGCTTGACTGAGAGGCTAATTCGTAATTAAAAGTTTTTTTTTATATATACTTGGGTTCGGAGGCTAGGAAGGTGTTTTTGAAAAAAATAAAAAATCTAAAAAACTGCTACCGCGTGCATTGCATGCATCAGCGCGTCACCTGCTTCGTTGTCTTCATAAGACGTGTCAAAAAATTAATTTTGCCATATCATTCTATTCATCTCAACCTTTTTTTTTTTTTTGTATGGCGCGTGAACTTGTCAAACCTATGATATATCGCCAACATCCTTTTTTTTCTCCCTCTTTTGTCCTAGAAAGTCATGCCTGACCCTTTACTTTCTCATATTAGCTCTTTAAGTTCCTTTTCTTTTGATTTTGTCCTTGATTTTTTTATATATTTATTAGTTTTGTTATAATTCATTTATCAAATTTTCTTTTGTTTTTAATTGTATCCTCCTTTAATTTATTTATATATCAAATTATATCCTCGTTCTTTTGATTTTGACCTTTTTATTTGAGATAGTTTTTTATTTTTCAATTTTACCCCTTCATTTTTTTTCTTCTTTCATATTTGATGCTCAATCTTTCTTTCTTTCTTTTTTCTTTTTTTGCTTTGGTGAGTGTTTTAATTTGAGATTTTTTTTTAATTGACAATTGAAATTTTTAATTTAACTTTTGTTTTCAATTTAAATGTTCATAATAGAGATAAGTTTTTTTTTAATGTAAAATAAAATATAAAAATTCTTTATTTTATGTTAGAAAAAAATTTATCTAGCCTTCAGCGCTTCACCAATCTTGTTCTATAGCTAAACCAAAATGATAATTGTTCTTATTGGTTCCTTTTCATCATTCTTAGCTAGTGTTCCCAGTTGAATCAAGTGTTGGAAGTACCAAAATGTTCAAAATGAACAGTGAAGTTCAATGATGCCTGTGGGTCTCGGACAAGAAGAAAATCTGAGTAATTGAATTGTTGACACTAAAAAAAAGAAAAGAGCTCGGCGAAAACTTAAAATTAATAATATCAAGTAATAAATTCAAAGACTCAGGCCTGTAGGGAGCACACGTTTCTTGTCATAGATAATTCCTGCGTGAATCCCACATAAAATATACCATTTTCTCAGAGGTTTTAAGCAACTGAGAATGAAGTTCACATGGCATCCAAATTGGACAGGTTGCTTGGAGTCAAATTGCCGAATCATGCAAGCATTGCAAAATTGCAACCCTAACAAAAACAAATCGCATACTGGCAACATAATACGCATAATATTATTGTACTAGAATCAACAGAGTACATATATTGCAGTTTAAGTCGAGTAAAGAGAGAAATGGTAAAGGGGCAAAGGATAGATAAAAAAAAAAAGGGCAAATATTACGAAAGATGATGCATCTAAACAAGCACCAAGGGAGAATCAAACCCTGGTTGCCCCATAAGTCTGCACAAGGTCGCCGCCCACCTGATATGTACACAATTCAAGATATCACGAACATAATAGAATCTTTTTAACCTCCAAGTAGTCGGCGAAGCAGTTCAGGTGGCCAACTATTATAATCAACTGAGCATGGTTGGATGCCCGGTCTGTAGCATCCTCTTGAACACATCCATCCCAAAAGGAGAATCCGATGAACTGAGTAATGGCAGTATAATGTTAACTCAGCAGTCTAATCATGAGCCTCAGAGAAATTTCCTAACAAAGAGAAATGATGACACAACAATATCTTATTATCAAGACAAGGGCAAGGCCTCAAAGGGCATTCAATGAATCCTAGTAGTTGCCAACTACAGCTAGAGTAAATATAAGTGCAGCTTGTTAGTTAAAATGCCAGTAACAGACTTCTTTGATTTCTTTATCAGGTAAAATCAACATTGCTAAGCCAGGAGACTGGTTTTAGTTGGCATCACAGGTGTAAGCAGTTCCAATCAACTGGACCTGTTAATTTAACTTGCATTTGTGCACTACATGAATGAGGGCTGATAATGAAGGTTTCACTGCCAATGCTCCTGGGTCTTGTGGTTGGTGTTATATTACCCACCACTCGACCAAGGTTCAAGCATTGGTACCAACAACAAGAATAAAGGTAGTTCACATTATCGGCTAATAAGACCTGTAAATCACTTTAGCACACTTGATGTTATTTTCGTTCATTAATTCTCTCCATTACATAAGAAAATGCACCTCTGCCACTCAATTTGCCAAAATTGAAAATTTCTCTCAGCTAATTGAGTAGTCTTTTTCACTACTTGAGTCATCATCAACTTTCCTTTCATTCCCATTAACATCATCACTCACTCCCACCCTCCTTGTCAAGTAGTATCATTTTTTATTTCGCAAATAATACTTAATTGGCTGAAATAAAAAATACAAGGGTTTAATTGATTGAAATGATAATAAAGAGGCTTTTATGATTAATTAACAAAAAAACAGGGTGCAAATAATGAGTTTTACCAATTTTAAGAGGTATATTCTAGAGCGGTTGCTTGCTCCCACTGCGAACAAACCCTTTTCTTCCGTGGAAGCAACTATTGATCTAAGTAATAAAACAATCCAGCTAGCCCAAAAAACAATAGCATATAAAAGCCACAAGGAATGGGCATGTAAGCATGAAGCTACATGGAAGTCATTTCAGTGACATCAGCAATTATCTGCAGATTATAATGAATTTAGATGAATGCCTTTTTCATGAAGTGTGATTGTTCACTCTTACAGCTTCCACATTCCGTTTTCTCATTTCATCTAAGAAATGTGAATGCTAAAATGTTTCCTTTCATATGATTATCGCTTTGTCAGTTCTGTTTGAAGAAAGGAAAGATCTCATGAAACAAATAAGTGATAAAACTACTTCATAAAAAGAACTTTCATGAAACAGAATGCAGCTATACAGATATAATGTTAACAAATGCTGAAAAAAATCATCCACAACAAAGATGCTACAGAAAAATGAGAGATTAAAAGGAAAAAAAATCAAAGAACAAAAAGGTAAACTGTTCTAGAAAGAGAGGCATACAACATGCTGCAGCTTAGAAACACACATGATAAGTAACTTTTTTATGAATATATTGTTTTGTATCACGTGTACGGGGAGAATTAGGACTGACCTTGGGATGGTAATTTCACAGGGAAAACAGATAATGTCTTCATTTATGGGGGGAACATGATCTTTTTTCTCATTCACAAATTTTATTATTTGGAATAAAACCTCATGAAGAGATGCTTCAAGTGCTTCCCTACGAACACCCCTGTCCTCAGATACAGTTTCTATAATGATGAAACACAGTAAAGTTAGGGGGGGAAGACTTCAGCAATTAGAGGGTTAAGCATTAATAATTCATCAGGTTGATACATAAGTGTGATGTTACCTCCTAGGTCAACCATTGGTTTTGAATGATGAGACTTTCCAGAGTGTGCTTTAGTATGTTGTGTTACATGCAAGTTGACATACCAGTGTTCCCAAAACAGGCGTTCAGTTTTGTTGAACCATGATGGATGTTTGTTTTTCGTTTCATAGAAAGATAAGCATATCTGCATGGTCAATCCAGAAGTCAGCAAACTATAGAAAGAGTATAAGAGATGAAAATCACTAATTTGTGAATGAAAGAGCAAGCTATAGGAATAATATTAGAAACAGAAATCATGTGTAAACTATGCACATGAAGTATGTTAAGCATCCAGAGATTAGTATGCATATGCACTAGAATTTTGGTGGCCTGACACTTGCAAGGTACCTAATGATGACAAAGAGGATGAAATGCATGAGCCAAACACAAAATACAACTTCAAATATTAACTAACACTAGGAGACATGAGAAAAAGAAGAAGACGATGACCTGGTCCACTGAAATGAAAGGAATGTCTTAGAAAACTATAAGATAAATCCCTGTACCATTAAACAGTTTGGTTGGATCAACTTCAAGAATGCAGCACACTGCCTACCTGACTTTTCTTATTCGGGTGTTTCTCTACCCAACTTATGAATTGATCAATCTTCTCCTCTATCTTTTTCTCAAGTTCTACTTCACCACATTGTACCTAAGTGATAAGAAAAAAAGATGGAACAAAAAACAATCAGCACGATATAAACAACAACATCCAGTTCAAAGAGAGACATCAGAAGTTGAAGTGTTGATCTCCAGTCAACCAGCAATTCTGCAGGGAAAGAAATTCTGCACACATTCATTTTTGCTTCGTTTAAAAGCCAGAACATTTTTTTCATTTGCATTTTTTTCCCATGGTGAGTCAACACTTGTATTTTAAATAGTGAAAGTGCAACATCAACAAACAGTTCATAAGTAATGTAGTCTCCCATCACTAGTTCTTACATGAAGTTTCAAGTTTTCACAAACATCATCATGAAGCTCTAGATTGTTTTCATCCAAGAGAAACTGTAGCAATAACATGAAAGAATGTAGAATCACTTACATATGTAATGTCAAAAAGTTCCAAATCAATGTCTTTAGGCCGGACCAGACCCAAAGCTCTATGAAACACAATCGTGTGTAAGATGCCTGCAATCAATTTCACCTCATCAATTTGAGCACAAAACACACTATGAATATAATCATTATCACTTTACAAAGCCAGAATGAGACAAGATAACATCAATTGCCCAAAACGAATGCACTCAAAACATGATACAAAATTAATAACAATAAAATTTCATTTTATCCCATAACCGTACAAGTAATAACTCACTAATCTTCATCCACGAACATCAAATTCTCCAAGCAACATAAGAAACACCCAAAACTCTTAAAACAAAGTACACGCAAAACATGACACTAACTAATAACATATATATATATAAAACTTTAACCACTCAGAAACCTCAAACTGGATCAAAACACAAAACCCAGTTTCTAAAATTTACTCACAACGTAGAACTTCTCGTATCTCAAAGTGCTCAACTTCCTGAAAAACAAAACAAAACAAATTTAATTTAATTCAAACTTCAAAATCAAGAAAAACCAGAAACAAAAACACAAAAATTTCACTGATAAAAGAGATTAGACAGTGGTTTTTGATTACCAGTTCTTTGAGTTGGCAGACTTCACAATTCATGATGATCGCTGATGATTTTGCTAAAGTGGAACCTCAAATATTGAGAAGTTTTTTTTTTCAAGTAAAGAGATTGGGGAAGTAAATGACGGGTCGGTGAGATTAAGCTTTTTATTGAAGGAGATGATCTTCTTCTAATGATTGGATTATTTATCTTAAAAAAACTATTTTTATTAATTTAAGCTAAGAACAGGTTTAGTTTTGGGTAAAGTTAATTTGATTGAGTGTATGTTTGATATTGTAATTATTTTTATAATTATTATTTAAAAAAAATTAAAAAGAATTATAATTTTTAATTTTTAATTTTTTCTCTACTAATATTCAAAATAAAATTTTAATTAATAATTATGCAAAACCTTACGTTTATTATATTAACTAATTGAATTTATAATTGTGGCAAAATACATTTATAATTATAGAAAAAAATAGACTCTAAATTTTGACCATTCAAATTAAAAAACAAATTTGAGTGACAATGAAAAATCTGAGTTAATTCATGATCAGATTAATTAATGATTTATTTTTAAAAAAATTATAAAATAATATTATTTTAATTGATTTATTTTAAAATAATAGGTTAATCCAAATTAATTTAAAAATTATTCAATGACTCGAGTTATATCTGTTTTATAATTTTGATTTGAGGATGATGTTTGAAATTACTTATTTGACCTCTGATATGATTTTCATTTTTATTTTTATTTTCTAAAAAAACTAAAATTTTTAACCATCGTTTCACACACACACACCAAAACTATAAGTCGTTCCTTGGTCTAATCCGTTTACTCATATTCGAATTTCAAATTCGAGATGTAATATAACGAGCACATCCACTTTAGTAGCAAACATTAACAGGACGAAAGAACAGTTCATTCAAACAGTACCTTTTTTCTTTTTTTTTTGTGCTTTTTTTAATTTTAAATTTACTCTTTTTTTTTAATTTTATTTTCTAACCTAAGATTTGGAGATTAAGTTTCATAATTTATTTGATTTGTTTTTTATAGATTATCTTAATTTCATGAATTGGATCATGACTTCTACGGTCTAACGCGGTTAACTCAGTTTTTTTTGTCCTTTTTGTAATTAATTTTTTTTTCAATTTCATTTTTAACATTGAGTTATTTGAGAATTAATCTTCATAATTTATTTCGGTTTGTTTTTTATAAGATTATTTCAATCTCATGATCCAAGTTAAGAGTTTGACAGATTAACCTCAGTTGACTTAGGTCTTTTTTTATTCTTTTAATTGATTTTTTCTTTCAATTTTATCCTTCAACAATGGATTGATTAGGAATCTATTTTTATTTGCTTTCTATTGGGTTAACCTAATCTCATGACTTAGATTTGACAGGTTAACCCAGATTAACTTGAGTTATTTTTTTATTATTTTTTAATTTTTTTTTTCAATTTCATCTTTTAATATTGAGTTGATTGAGAATTGAATTTCAAAATATTTTTTTGATTTGTTTTCTATGAGGTTATACAGTCTCATGATCTGGATTGTGGATTTTACATGCTAACTTAGGTTGACCCAAATTGATTAAATATATTGTCATTTTAATATTTTTTTAAAAAAAATATGTTGTCCTGTAGTTTTTCCAGTCAAATTATGTTTTTTTTTTTGTTTAGGTTATCTTAAAACTTGTTAAGTTGACCAGATTATATTAAATTAATTTCTAAATATTTTTTTTCTTGAAAACACGTTATCAACGTCTAAATATTAACTCATTGATGAAAATTTTATTTTTGATAGTCTTTCTTTCAACTCATATTTGAACTCGAAATGTTATTATGCTAAACAACTTATCAATCAATTATCCATAATATATAATATGTCAAATGG
>Ga0307518_10004226_pt1 | contig 10312 bp, 5 predicted proteins | sample 25_EM_MG_FD_203889 | JGI IMG/M metagenome (GOLD analysis project Ga0307518, IMG submission 203889) | Populus trichocarpa ectomycorrhiza microbial communities from riparian zone in the Pacific Northwest, United States - 25_EM | ecosystem: Host-associated > Plants > Roots > Unclassified | place...
TATATAACATGTTATCAACACAAACAAAAAAACATATATAAAGATTGTAGCATGCATACTAAACATACATCAACTTATAATTAATATCAAAATAAAGTCCTAATATGCGTACTAATTAAAAAATATATCTATGTTTAAATTAAAATTTAAAAAAATGTACTTACTTGCTGGAGCACTTTAACTAATAAAGTTTTTATTATTATAAATGATAAATTCATTATATTTAATACTTTATTACTTCTCTCTTGGTGCAAAAGTTATATGCAATATGTCACCTAAGATTTCAACAACAACACCTTAGTTTAGATGCACTTCTAAATATGGTCTTTGAATCAAACTAGATGAACTCAATAAACTCTCAACAAAATAAACATAAGCTTTAGATTTTGGAGATATAAAAGCTTAAAAAAGAAGGAGAAATACACTAAATCTAAGGTAAAGAAGAGTATGTAAAATCATAAAATTCTCTTTAACTCTTCATTCACTCTATTTTTATAGCTGATTTTGAAAGATAAAAAGTTGAAAAATTAATTATGGTATTAACCATAAATAATTTTTACATCAATAACTTTTTATTAGCCACCATAAATCCATAATAATACCTGAACATTATGGTCATAAAACAAATATTTTTTGAGTTTAAAAAACTTGTTCAGGTTCTGTTGAAAAAATATTGGAAAAACTATTCAGGTTATTATTTTCATGGGTTAGAAAAAATAATGGATTATAAGAAATAGTTCTTCATAGACCAAATATAAGCCCAAATTTAAGTTGGTAAAAAATAATTTTTTATGGCCTATAAAGTTATTTTACAATGAACCCAACCTAGGCCCATTGTTTGGGTTGACATGTGCGTATGAGCTTAAGTTCAAAGTCCAATTTGCTTAGGATCTCTCCCCTCTAAAAGCTTTGGTGTCATTTAGGCTCAATTTTAACTTTTCAACTTTTCAATTTATAAATACCAATAAAGTTTTGTTTCTTTTCTATGTGAGATAAAAGCTTTTAGAGAGTTTTGGGTTTCACCAAAACATGTTAACTAAGGGTTCTTTGAGATTAATTTCTTATTCACCTATAATTTATTTAAATCATATAAATGTTCAATGTTAAAGAGATTTTGCTGGAGACTAAACTCCAACAAACTTCTACCAAAAAATGAGTGGACCTCACTTTTAATTTGGCTTTAAATATGTCTATTAACCATGTTTTAACACAGTTTTCCAACATATATCTCTATGGTCCTTAAAATTGTATAATAAAAAGATTTATTTTTAATTCATTTACAAGTCAATTCATTTAAATGTATCAACAATAACCATTAAGCACAAAAAATGAACATAACTGGAAATTTTTAAGAGTTTGAATTTAATGAATTGGCCATTAGCTTTTAGGAGAATGAAAGGAAATCCTGCTTAGGAAAAAAGGATATAAAAATTTATTTTCTTGAAATGTTAGTTGCTTCAATGACAATTTTATTTTATGTTTTTATTAGTTTCGTTTATTGGTACAAGTAACATGTAAATATATGTGACGAGGTTTCAAAATCTAAGATGTTTACGAATAAGACTTATGTGTTGGACAATCGATTAATCTCTTAGTTCAAACAATCTGATACTGATATGTAAATACTGATAATAGTTTTGCCTGGACCCAATGGGTGCTTGGTGTACGCCTAACACCCAAAAGTAATTGGGTCCATGTGTTGTATTTGGTTTTGACCCTATTAAATTGAGGTTTATTCGTATCCCCCAAAGTCTTTGTGATATTGATACACAAAGACTAGTAAAAATACTCGATTATCATGATAAGTTCATCAAATTTTCTTTATTGAGAAGAATGATGGAAACCCTAGAATTATTTACCAAAGAGCCCATGTGTAGGCGTGCACCATGTTTGAAGAAAAAATCTAAGTAAATAGAGGGGAACCATGGAGGAACCCATACTTAGAAAAATCTCTTTGAGGGTTAAGTGAGATATAAAAGACTCTATACATAGAAAATCTTTCTAAGAGATTTAGGGAAACTTATGGAGAAAAAAAACTCATACTTAGAAGAATTTTTAAGTAGCCGAGAGGAAACCGTAGAGAATGAGCCTATACTTAGAAATTTTTTTAAGAGGCAGAGGGGAACCTGTAAAAGGTGAGCCTATTCTTAGAAAAATTTATAAGAGGTCAAAGGGAACCCATAAATGGTGAGCCTATACTTAGAAAAACTTATAAGAGGTTAAAGGAACTCGTGAAGGGTTGTTCCTTGTAATAATACGAGGCTCGGAAGCCATGTATCGATCCGAATCATACTAAAGAGAGATATATAGGCTCATGGTTTCTTAGCCAATGGTGTAGGGCTTAAGATCTCACTTTTATAGAAAGATCTTATAAAAGAGTGGGAGGCCTATAGCCTCCTTAGTGATGGCGTGGAGACTTAGGAGCCCCCTTCTAGAGAGTGGTCAAATTAAAGTGGATGAGGTGTGTTACCTTCCTAGTTTTTTCATGGGGCATGGGATCCCCCTATTAGAGAGTGATTGTACCTGAGGGTGGGAGATCTAAGATCATCCTTGGAGATAGCTTGAGGACTGAAAGCCTCACGAGAGAGTCGTGTTAATCCAAGACTATACTGGAGAATATAAGATATAAGATCAATCTTTGATGAATTGGCGAGAGGCCCTTAGTTATCATTTGAAGAATGTGTCAGTCTAAAATTGCACTAGAGAATAAAGGATTAGAGGTCAACTCCTAGTGAATTGGTAAGAAGCCATTAGGCATCACTTGAAGATATATAGATAACAAATGTATGTTAGAGATACACTATTTTTATTTTAAAAATAACCTTACATTCTCATTGAGGATTATGTACCCTAAGGTGACTTTAGTGATAGGTATGGACTCAGATGATGGTATCCCAAAATTAGTCTAAACTCATGACGACCTAGCTCTTGAAGTTTGACTACTCTTTAACCCTCCCTATCAACCTTTTTTTTTTCCGGTAAGCAGCCGCCAACTCGAGGATCTTATTAGTCAAAGTCTAGAACATGGATTGTTCTTTTAATAAGGGATGTTATTAGAATGAACATGTCCTAGAAGTGGTACGTGTTTGCCTTACTACCCTAAAATTTGAATGGGTGATCCTATTTTGACTTAAGGGAGTAATAAATCCTTATAATACACCAAATGCCTATAGGTTAGTCCTTCATGTGTTTTTTCTTCGAGCTTTCATTTCTACTAGAATAATGATTTTGCTTGGAAGATCCTTTATGTTGGTTAGCATTGTAAAAATGAGGAGGCTCATATTGTAGCACACAAGTGTTTTCCACCCGTATGTGATTTTTCATGATTTGCTTCACCTTGAGTAAGCTTTTGTTTGGCAAGGTATAAATTTTTCTCCAAAGCATGTTCCTTTACTTTTCTTATCAAGGCCTTTATGTTTACTGACCTCATGAAACTCTTCCACCTTGAGCATCTCCTCATTAAACCTCTTTAAATATATCTATGTAGGCTTACCTTTTTGCTGGGTAACACCAAATAGCTTCGTGAAGCTTTTCTTGGTAGGCATGTTACGGCTAAAACGTGCCACTAGCTTGACACAAAGGTCAATGAACCCTTCGATGGAGTTTGGCTTGAAATTATTGTACCAAGCATGTGCAGACCTTCGACAAGGCTGTGAGAAGGATTTTTCACATTGAGTCGCTATCTTAGAAGACCAACTCTAAGCTAATACACATATTCTGCAATGCTCCCACATGCCATCATAGTTTTCTATATTTATTTTTATGAAAATGTAGTTCTTAGGGAGTTGAGTGTTTAATACTTGTTTGGACAAGAGAGAACCCCTCACATAATAGGGGTTATAGATATATATAGACCGTCTCTTAGTCCTTTTTCTGTTAGTCTTTTTGGAGCCCGAGGAGTTTGGCATGGAACGATGGCTACAGTAACTGGTGTTCATCCCATGATAGTTAGGAGGAGTACATTCAAAGTACCGACTTTGTGCATAAGTAACACAATGGTATGAGCAACCCCTTGAGGGACTCTCGTGAATGTCATTCTGCTTAGTCTCCTCTGGGTAGTGTAATCATCTACGATGGTGCGACTGATAGCCATGGTGCTTAGACATTGTGTTGCTGAGGGTGTTAAGACTTGTTAAGGTGGCAATGTCTGATTGTATTTTTAGGTTGCCAACATGACCCGAATGAGAACTTGCACATGATCAATGAGTTGTTGAATGTCTGGTTGGGCAGAAGTGCCCGAGATGGCAGGTAGATTCATCATGCATCCTGTCTTAGATGTGTCTTTGTTATTTGTCATATATAGAATGACTTGGAAATGTCAAAACCAAGTTTTAGAAAGAAACTGATAGCTTTTTGATTTGTTTCTTACATATGACGCCAATTGATGAGGTCTCAAAATCCAAGATGCTTAGGAATAACGCTTATATGTTGGATAATCGATTAACCTCTTAGTTAAAGCAATTCAATCCATTCTCCCTAACCAGGGTTTTTGACGGCTTGATATGGAAAACCCAGGTGGTTAGTTATTGGTGGTGCTTGATAAGCCAATGTGAATGGTAGCTGGTACATGCAGAAAGTCTCATTGGATGAATGTAAGGACTCTCAAATGCTTAAGTTAGCAACTTTATGGAGAGAGAAAATACAATGATAAACTCTGAAAATATGTATGCTAAAAATATTAAGAATGAAAAGATTGTGAACCTGAAACTTGAAGGATTCATAGGGTATTTATAGCCTATAAGTCTTGTCTTTTGTAGAGAGAAGAGGTTGAAGAATCATTTTATCCTTGTGATATTTTGAGTTGTATTATACTTAAAGTAATACGTATTGGATCAATATAAAATATTGAAAGACCTGCACAAGGGTCCAAAAAAATTACCGAGCTAGAAACACTCGTGGGGTCATCCTGGAAAAATCCCAAGGAAGTGTTGGGCTCAGAGCACTTGCTTGAGCCTATGGAGATGCTGGGGTGCATGCCCAACAAGGTGTTGGTCGTGCGCTCAGTACCAAGAAATAATTGGGTCCAGGCATAAGGCGTTACGCCTAGACCTAATGGGTATTGGGCGTGTGCCCAACACTTAAAATTAATTTAATTGAATCTAGGCGTTATGTGTGGATCTAATGATAGGTGCTTGCATGCCCAACATCCAAAATTAATTGGGTTTAGATGTAATGCCTGGACCCAATTAATTCAGGCAATAGTCTTGGCTCGTTTTACTTGATGGAGGTTTTTAAACCCGTTAAATTTAGATTTATCAATATGATATTTTTAAAAAAAACACTGAAATATTATATTATTAGATGTTCTTATAACTGTAGAGTGAATGACAAAATGAACATTTTTATTTATGAAAACCTTGTGCAAGATATTTTGCATCTTAATTATGTTCGCACATGGAAGATATGGATAAGTTCCATAAAAGTTGAACTCTTGGGCTGATCCATCACTAATTAATGATGTATTAATTAGATAATCATAAACTTTTGGTCAAATATTTTGCTCCAAAGGTCAGCATTTTCCAATGGTACCTTAATTTAATTATAATATCATGAAAATATTAAATTTATTACTGGAAATTCGGCAGATTGTTTTTTATTTATTTTTAATCATCACACCCTATTGTGATGGTACAGGGAAAATTGAAATGAAGTCAATAAAGTGGGTTTTACTCACTATTGACCAGTGTGAATGATAATATGGAGTCATGGGTCATTCAAACAAATAAATATATAGTCCATGGCATGATATCTTGTCAATTATCTCTCCATCAAAAAGACGTGGAAATGGAATCTCAAAATTCAACGTATCACTATTACCTTCTTTTGTTTTACATTATCTGATCGTCATATTTTCCACCACTGAATCATTTCGATTCTTGCCATTAAGTTCCCAACACTGCCTCTGTATTTGTCTTTTTTAGGGCCCTGCATGATCCTTTTCACCTTATCTGGAGATCTGGGTTGTTGGCTGATGGACTAGGAGGACCTTATTAGCTAGGAGCTTCCGTGAGCTTAATGGCTTTTGTTCATATTCTCATTGTCAATGATACTAAACTTTAGACCCACATGCAGGCATGACTACATCTCTATAGATGTACACACAGATGAGAAATCACACTAGTCAGATATATTCCTGCCGCCGAGAGAGACGGGAATATTGTGTATATACGTTGGCTCAAACCGCATATCATCAGATTTAGTCACCAAGAACTCGTTCTCTCTCTTCTTGTCCAGGTAAGGTGTATTCTATTTAGGAAAATGATTCTTTGGCAGGGCAATAGTGCAAAGGAATTCGGTACTGTAAAATATTCTTCTCTAATTTTACATAAACGTATCGTTTGTAGAAAATTTATTGATAATTGCTGTTATGTACTATCATTTTATATTATATAGTTTTATATATACGTACGGTATTTTTTTTTTTATTAACGTGGATATCCGGACCAACTTGCGTGCTACAGACTCTGAAATTAATGACCATGTAAGCTTCCAGTGACCCTAAAGTTTGTGGGACTCGAACTAGTGACCTCTAGAAAGCAAACTTAAAACCTGACCAGTTAAATTATATCCCTTAAAATTAGTTTTATACAATATTTTATTGGACTGGTGCGTGCATATCATTTCCCCCTATTATTCCCTAATGAGTATATATCCTTATATTTACTAAGACAAAAATCTTCGAAGGTTAACTCTATGACTAGTTGTCATTGATCTAATTATGGAATAACAAGATGGAAGTCAATATATATTCTATATATTATAATAATACTAAATAATTCTAATAGCATTAAGAGTCTACCACATGATACTTTCTCTTTTTTCTTTATCAAATATATGTAATTTGGTTTCTATAATTAACAAACAATGATCTGAAATAACTCTAGTATTCTAAGAGCACTCATCATTTCATATTTCATCTACTTAAACTAAGTATACTAATTAAAAATCATATTAAAATTGATATGATTTTAAGTGATTTAGAAAAATAGAAAATAATATATGAAAATCAAAACAAGAACTATATATATCGACTTTAATATGTTATATTAATTAGTAAATTTGATTTAAGTTATGTGCATACAAAATGGAATGGTGAGTATTCCCGAAATACAAAGTGATTTTCTATGACATCTCGTCCAGGAGCATCACAACCCGTCCGTCCGATGGCATCACAAACACATCGGCCTAGCTAGTGACAATTCCAGGGGTGGGTTCAAAAAAAGAACTTGAAAAAGAAAACTAAAATATATATCCCGATACTCAAAAATAAATAAATAAGGTAAAATAAAATAAAAGGAGAATTCTTGGTCTTGCGTGCATTTTCACTCCATTGTTCTTTACTGCTACTGGATTGTCTCGTCCGTATCACTTCCCATTCCATCACAAAGCACAAACATATATCACATAATTTGCTGTCGCTGTTGCCCTTCTTATGTTCACTTATATACTTCCTCCGGTGGCTAAGCTTGAATTAATAATTTTATTTCTAGATCATGTAAAAGATAAAATATAGTATTATTCTCTCTTGTTTTTTTTTTTTCTTGAACATTAAAATATAGTATTTTACAATGAAAAGCTGAAGGGATAATTGAGAGTTGTGACCCCTATTGGTATGGGAAATGTGACGACGATATGGAAAGGATGAAAACCAGATGCGAAGTGCTAACGCCGAAATTGATGATTATACGTACAAGAGTTTTCGGAATAGGGTTTTCTCTCCGCATAGTGTTATACGTTGACAGGGACATTATTTTCCATTGGTGAAAGGAAAACAGAAATAGAATCAAAGGGAGGAGCAAAAATTAACCGCTAAAGGGTAGACAATATATACTTAATTAGGTGATATGGACAAACCATTACAAGCCGAAATGCAAACACAAAATTAATTGCCGGAGTGAAATTCGTTATAAACTGCAAAACAAAGCCATGATGGAGTATTGAAAACTTTTAATGATCAGGTGCATTTTGTATTGCATTCACCACCTGCATATATATATATACCTTTTGGACAAACACAAAGATGCTTCTATATATATTTATCTCCATATAGTGACATGATCAGAAAAGGAGAAATATTAATGCATGGTGATGTTGTTGTCATGTCGAGAGATGATTGATGCCATTAAAGCTAACCCTTAATTTGTTCATTCTCACTCAATCCTGGTCGATGAAACCTTTCCCTTCCCTTTTCCTTTCCTTTCCAAAGGTTTTGACAAATAAAATTCATATACTTTAATATCACTCCTAATCATGGCATGTATTATATATTGCGCTATAATTAGTAGCAAAGATAACAAGATTTGCCCTCACATGAGCAGCTCATCAAGCTGGGATTCTTGTGCTCTATCCATGTCTAATGCCTTTACACCTCTTATCATGCATGGACCCCCAACACCACTTCAAACAAACGAGAGAGAGAGAGAGGTGTAAAATGGAAGCAAAGCAAAGGCACACAATTCTAGGGTGAGAAATGTGCATGGTGGGGTCAAATTTTGTGGAGTCTAAACACTCTTTTGGTGCATGACAAAGTATGGGGCCGCCTCTATTCCACCCAATAGCAATTGGGTCCCTCATACGGGGCTGGATGGAGACTACCACCTTTGTAAATTTTGCAAAATCACGCAATGAGACATAGGAAACATGCCTCAGTGGACATACCCCATTGGTGGGGTTTTACTGTCACAAACCTCTTATTTTGTGTGCCAGTCTCTTCGAAAAGGAGAGGTAAAGGTAAAAAATAAAACGCGAAGCAAAGAGCCTCATTATCATATAAATAGCTAGGGAGACAAGAAGACACCAAGGGAGTCTGTGTAGCCATTGACTCTTTCCTTGAGAGCCCCCCATCATAAGCCATTAATTATATATGTGTAGTATGTTTTTATGTGTGTGAGAGAGAAAGAGAAGCAGTATAAAGAGAGGTGGATGATGGTGAGAAAAGTATTTGACTTGTAGATTTCACAAGGTTGACATTTGCCATAAAGTGTTTTGTATCTTTACAAAGCATCCAAAGCTTAAAACATGCACTCTTTCAAAGCTGGCTCTGTCTCCAGCTCTCCTTTTCTCTCTTTCTCTCTCAATCTCTTGGATTCTTATGAATGAAGGGAAGGAGCTAGGTGGGAAACACTCTCAAATTGTCACCAAAAGGGACGGTTGGTTGGTGCTGGTCGACCTTAACCACAAAGTGAACTTTAGGGTTTAAAAAGCTACGTTTCTGATGAGATTTGAATTTGGGTTAACCTGGTTTTATTGGGGCTGGGGGGTTTATATGTGCTGTGCATGCATATATGCATGGTACAAGAATTCAAATTAATTGTGCTTTAGCCATGGAAATATATTATTGATGATCTTTATCGGCTCACATGTAACATGCCTTGAAACCCTAATATACAAACAATTGCCACTTGGCACGTAGAGGTCAAAAGGCATCAAGCATGCACAAAGTTGAGTTCATGATGACACTGCACATGATATATATCCAAAAGCATCGATTTATAGAGATTACTTGGAATTTTAACTTTGACTACCTAGCCATACATATTATATGCTATAGAAGGGATCATACACATAAAGAAATGAGATATCAATGGCCATTCTTGCTTCTATCTCTAAAGATGAAGCTATCGATCTAGCTCGACAGGCAGAACAGCACTAACTTGCTGCTCTCTTTTGCTTGCCATTTCTTCAATTTTAATCACTGGTTCTTATTGGCTCGAGCTTCTTTAGATTTATTTCTACCAAATGTAGGTGCTACGTGGTATCATTACTAAAATCAGTGAATAAACTCATCAACCACTCTTTGCCAAAACGAAAAGAATTAAAAAAAAATAAAGAATATAACAATAACAATAATAAATAACAAAACAAAAAAAAAGTTTATTTTAAATCTATGTTATTTCTCTAATTTCATCCTTCAATATTTAGTTTATTGGATATTGAGCTTCATAATTTATTGTGATTTGATTTTTATATGGTTATCTCAGTCTTATGACCCGTGTTGCAGGTTTCACTAGTTAACCTCGTTGACTTGATTTTTTTGTGTCTTTTTTAATTGGTATTTTTTTTCAATTTCATCTTTCAATATTAAATTGATTAAGAATTAAATTTCATTATTTTATTTTGGTTTGCTTTCTATGAGGTTATCTTGGTCTTATGACTCGGGTTGCAGGTTTTGAGAGTTAATTCGACTGACTCAAGTTTTTTTTATCTTCTTTTTTTCCAATTGGCATTTTTTTTCATTTTTATCTATAAACATTGGGTTGATTAGAAATTAGACTTCATGAATTATTCCAGTTTGCTTTCAATAAAATTATCT
>Ga0307518_10004227_pt1 | contig 10309 bp, 8 predicted proteins | sample 25_EM_MG_FD_203889 | JGI IMG/M metagenome (GOLD analysis project Ga0307518, IMG submission 203889) | Populus trichocarpa ectomycorrhiza microbial communities from riparian zone in the Pacific Northwest, United States - 25_EM | ecosystem: Host-associated > Plants > Roots > Unclassified | place...
ACAGATTAAGATTTATTCGAGGGTGCTCAGATTTAATCTGCCGTACAAAGTACTCGGCATCGCGGCACACCTGCCTTACGGAGAAAAATCTATTCGAATTTATGATATTCATGAATATTTCAGCCTATGGAAAGTCATCCACTATGGCGGCCCTCAAAATGAAAGTGTGTAGTGGCATAGAGTGGCATATGTCGGTATGCCTTGCAATGGACCGGCACACACCGTTCATGTCACCTCAGCATACTATCGCCTACCAGATACTTGGCCTCCCCAGATACTTGGCCAATTTCTAAAAACCAAACTATTTCCCTAGTAATAAATTTTCTGTACAGTCACAATTCATGATAAATGCACTCTTAAACCCCACGAAGTTGAATGACATGAATCCATGAAGTATTTGTTGAGATAGAAAAAACTGCGTGACGACAAGCAAAAATCACGCTGTGATGGCCATGCCGAGTACAGCCGAAGCGGAGCATGAATTCGAGTGCAGACTGAATTCAAGTTAGGTGCTCAGCTTACAATCACGCGTGCTTTTCAAATCACTGTCGAGCCCAAGGACACAACCACAACTCTCTTGAAGAACATCAAGGCACGAATGGCCGAAAATCCCGCTCTCGCTCTGAATCCTCGACTTTCCGCACTGTTTGGAGAAGCCCGCCGTGCAGCAAACACGCCACAGCCACTCCACTCCAGCCAATGCAGCACGACACTAAGTCAAACCCAGTAAGCTGATCCGAGTCATGCAAGGCCATCAACTATTTATGCTCAACCTTTCGTTCCGAATGGTAGTGAGTGGCCACCCCAGTTATTTTCACAGGTGCCCGGTGCTGCACATCGCTCACCCTGCTCCATATGTATCACGAACGGCTACCCTCCCACGTCCCACCCACATACCACAGCCTCCTTCTATCTTTGCATCAACCTAATAGTAACTCATTCGATACTGCACATTGATATCTTACTTCTTACTGCAACACAATAATACAAACTGATTTATGTTTATTACCTATGCCAAATAGAACATGAATTTGACCTCTATCCTACATCAACGAAAGCTAAGCGTCAGAATGGCTGGCCATTCTGACGCTTAGTAGTCGCACTATCCCCTAAATGGGGTGCCTACTTAGTCACTCTGGTGGGCCCTAACATTGGTTCGATCCAAGCGCCCGATGGGGTACATAAAAGGAATTTGATTACTAGCTAACTACTCCTCAGCGCAGAACTAAGAGAAACTAATTGTCTACGTAGTAGTGCGTAGTGCGTAGTATCATTGTGTCGAACACCCTCAACAATGTGTAAAATGGTGTCAAATACATTGCCTACGTTTTTCTGAGAGAATTCAAGACTAACATACCGCCCAGTTCCATATTCTCGCAATGCTGAATAGATTGCTGTACCAGCTAGGGCAAGTAGCCCACTAAGTAGTTCACCATGATCGTTGATTTGAAAGTCTGGCACGTCGCCTGGCTGAGCCCATAAAACAACGAGCAATAAGTCCATCAATGCCCGGTGTCCGAAGCGATCCGTTCCATCCTGTCATGGCTTGTCAGCTCGTTCCGTTGCTATTCTGACCCACTGACCTGGTTGTACATAAACTTGTAGTCTTCGAGTAGTGCTTCGACCTTTTGTTTGTAAAGGTTGACAAGCTCAGGTGCATCGAGCAATGAAGTTTCGGACATGCTGGGTGTCAGAAGATACGCTGATGGAACTAGCGATCGTGTGGCGTTTTTGAACGATAAGCGCATTGCAGTTGTGCTCGAGACGATTAAGGAGAGTGCCTTTTCATCACAAATGGTGTCAATTGGGCGATGCATTGAATCTGTTCATGCTACCGGATTAAAGAAAACTCCAAACAACATATACTACATAGATTACCTCCCAATATTATATTCATTGCATCGCGCAATGAGGTACAAGAATAGTCGTTTGAAGCTTCTTGAGTCGGAAATGGGGACTTCGCAAAAAACTGGTAACGAAAGCGGTGTTTTGCCTCCAATATGATATGAGCTTTTGTATCGTTGTCAACTGTAGGATATGTTACAGCTTCCTGAGCTGTTGTTGTTTGGTCTCCGATCAGGCGCACTTGGGAGATTTGACCTGCAGAGGGATTTTGATATGGCGCACTCAACCTGTTCCTGAGTGGACGTCGGCGGGACATGCCTGTGATCGCCACATCGCTCACTGCCTGAAATGTGGTCAGAAGTCTGGCACAATAATGAAGGTATTGAGTTACCTGGATAACACCAGAGTGCATCAGTTGTCCACGCTCTTCTTCAATGCAACGCAGGGGTCCAAATGCGCGCACATTACGAATAGGGCCAAGTTCAGGTGGGTAAGGAGTCGAGTGGGTGATCCTTTGAGATGGTTGGAGGAACCTTGAATGGAAACTAGAGTACGATGGATTGATGGAATGGATCGGAGTGGTCGATGAACGGATGGTATCTGCTACAAAACTCCCGACATTACTACCACCCACGTGATCATACAATTCGATATCGTCAAGAAACGTTGTGACTTGACTATCGCCTTCTACCAAGGGGGGGTAAGCGGTTTGGGACGGATCTTGGGCGAACTCGCTGGGGATGCCAAGCTGGGATGCATTTGGGAGAAGGCATGGGTTCAGGTCACTTTCCCTTCCCGGCTTCCTAATATTCTGCTGCACAAGGTGGCATGACAAAATATTTGGCACCGACAGAAGGTGGACATACCCTTCGCGCTCGACTCCGCCTCATTATCGGACTGTCAGGCGGACTGTCAGGAAGAGATGATCAGGGTCAGCGAGCAACGCAATTTATTGCTATTTAACTGCCATCCAGCTTATCAGATTGGGTACCCAGATAGGTCGCAGGAAATCTGATTACACATAGGAGATATACATGAGGTACTAATCGCACACGTGAATACAATCGTAGTCGTGCATTGCCGTTATCTGATCCAAAATTACTATCAGTACATGGGCATCAGACCTCATGGCGAAGTCACGTACACATCTGAATTGCTGGAGCTGGGGTAATGAAAAACCCCGGGGTCACTGGGCGGTTTCTCCATGTCGCTAGAAGGAAAAATCTCCAGGGTTTCAGTCTCGGATCCCTCCGGATCACTACTGTTGGGGTCACGTCCGTCGCTTGAATACTGGGTAGTACAGGATTGTGCAAGGTCCTTCGCGTCATAAACGCCAAGAGAAACAGCAGCTTTCTCACTGCAGTTGAAGTGCGCTCGCATGTGCTCGAGTGTCGAGCATTCATTTTCCAACAGGCGCCCCAACGTCTCTCGATCATGCGGGTAGCAATCTAAACCCTGGTCGTTGCACCAGCTCCTCCAGTATTCCAAACTCTCGAGGGAGACATTGTTTTGCTCTTTGAGGAATGTCAAAGAACGAGTGTGGAATTTCTGCCACCTCTGAAGCCTTTCGAGTTCCCAAGTCACCGCAAGGACACGCAGACGGGTCACTTCACAGTCCGCAAATTGGGCCCTGAGAGTGTCACGAACAAGTTCCTTCGGCAACCTGTGGACTACCTCACCGAAGGTATCCTAACACCAAATGTGTCAATTATAGTGACTTGTAAAAAGTCCTTTGTTACCTTGCGGGAATCAGGGCCTCCAGCGCTGTGGGTAGTCGGAAGATACGCATCCGTAAGGGCCCTTGGCGTATAGGAAGACTCCACCGATAAGACCCATTGAGGGATTAAATAAGGTGACATTTTGTTGCGACGGGCTGCTTTAGCTGGTGAAACAGGGCTAGCAGAAGGGCCAAACTTCTTGGTCCTTTCCTGATCCACTGAAAGAGTATGCTTATTTAAAGGCCCATAGGTCTTTAATTACTCACCTCCTCGCCCGCCTGTAGAATCTAGAGGATTAACAGTCCTCTCGATTGGCAGAAACACATGTGGCAAGCTTGACCTAACAGATTGCATCAGAACCACTGTCGTTTAGATGAGGGGTGGAAGTGGGTTGTGATTGGCGGAGCTTGAAAGACTTAGAGAATTTCTTCCTCACACTCCGACAATTGTGGTACACAATGGATACAGGACCACCATCAGGTTCGATACCGTCAAGCACGACTGAAACCGACGTAGACGATGGCTATGAGTGGGCATCCTTGGATAGTGAAGAGTAAGTCCGCTGCTATCTTAGTTGAAGAGGTTCAAGACTTTGCACCCAGCCACGCAATTCAGTGCCCAGTGTGCCGGCAGGTGTTCCCCTCGACCAACGCTGTTTGTGAACACTTGTACGATGACCCCGGGTGTAGTCACAAGTTCATACCCACCCCGTCCGCATTCACTGTACCAGACAGATCCCCAGATAAGCCACGCACCGGCCAATTTCATCCCACGTCAGGCTACATATACAACCTATCCGACTTGAACACTTTCGAACAAATGAGACAAGAGGATCGCCATTCCGCAAGAGACAACAACCCGTATTTCCCATTTATTGATAGGGACGAATGGGAATTGGCGAAATTCCTACATACCAATCTTACGCAAACCCAAATCAATAGCTTCTTGAAGCTTCGTTGGGTAAGCATTCATCCTCACTACATGTGTTGTTTAATAATGTTCGTAGGTTAGTTCTAGGTCACAGCCCAGTTTTCGCTCAGCACAGGAACTATTATCGCTACTGGATGCAATACCAAAAGGACCGGTTTGGCATTGCACGAAGATTGACACTAAAGGCTATGTAATGAAGGAGCCGGTATATCTTTTCTGGCGCGATGCGTTAGAGGTCACGCGGGAGATCTTCGGAGACCCAGTATTTGCCCAACACATGGAGTATGACCCCTACAAGATTTTTGATGGAACTGAACGTGAGTATGGAGAGTGGATGTCGGGTGATGAAGCGCATCGAATACAGGTCAGTTCATGACATTTCTTACTAGACTGAGACTACAAGTATATGCAGGATCAACTACCAGCTGGCACCATGATTGTTCCAATAGTCCTAGCATCTGACAAGGCGCCGGTCACGCGAATGACCGGCGATATTGAAATGCACCCGCTTTTTCTCACAGTTGCGAACATCAACTCGAAGGTCCGCATGAAGGCTACGTCGCATGCTTGGGCGTGCATAGCTTATACCCCCACACCAGAATTTCTCACCCACCCCAACTTTCACTCAGTTCTGGAGGCGCGTTGTAGGGGGTGAGTCCCTTGAAGGCGCGAAAATGGGTGTCCGCCCAAGGAGACCTGGTCTGGCTTGACTAGGAGAGCTAAGGAGACTAGAGCGCAGGAGCGCGCTCGGAGGTTCTGGGAGTCGAGAGCAGAGTAGGGGTGAGGAGCACAGCGAAAATGCGCAGGGAGTGCACGACTAGGGAACAGGAAGGTTGCCTGGAGCGTGTAGACACGTGCTAGGGAGAGCTGAGAGTAGCAGGAACCACCGGAAATCGTCGGGGGACTGAATAGGGTTGTCTAGGGTTGTCAGAAAACGAAGAGAGAGCAGCAGGACATGAGAGAAAACGATAGGGAACAGCGGAAACGACAGGACTTGCACTTAGACACTCAGATGGGGGCGGAAAAGAAACTTCTTATTTTTGTGAGGACTAGGGCTATATACTGAAGCCTAATCCAGGGGGAAGGGTGCAAGCGACCCGAAGAGAAGGAGAGAGGATGACAGTGCTAAGAGGGAACATAATACTAACATAATGACAGCTGTCAGGGATGCTAAAGCAAGAGGAAGGGCTCAGGGACACAAAGGCAGAAGCTAAAGTGACAGGGAGAGAAGCGGAGAGCAAACCCTATGTAGTGCAACCCTATGTTGCGCGACCCTATGCATCGCGACCTGATGCAATGTGACCCTATGGAGCGAGACCCTAGCAGGGAGAGTGACACAACCTGATGCGACGTGACCTGATGCGATGTGACCCTACGCAGTGAGACCCTATGCAGTGAGACCCTACACAGGAGAGTGACCCAACCTGATGCAGCGCGACCCGATGCAATGTAGTAGTGCGACTCGGTGCTACTCCAAGTGACTGAGACACTCAGGAAGGGATAGGGATGAACTACACATGCAGGACCTTCGCAGGACCCTATTGGGTGTACCAAGCTGCGCATCGGAGAGGTCTCGTGCGGGTTGGGTGCAGGTGGCTGTGAGGAAGAGGTAGGGAATAGCTACTCATGTGGGACCTTCGCAGGACCCTATCGGGTGTACCAAGCTGCGCATTGGAGAACTCTCGTGCGGGTTGGGTGCGGGTGGCTGTGCTGAGTAGTGTGAGCTAGTCCAAACAGACCCGAAGCTATTCCGAGTGATCGCGACGCTCACAGGAAGAGGTAGGGAATAGCTACTCATGCGGGACCTTCGCAGGACCCTATTGGGTGTACCAAGCTGCGCATCGGAGAGGTCTCATGCGGGTTGGGTGCGGGTGGCTGTGCTGAGTAGCGCGAGCTAGTCCAAACAGACCCGAAGCTATTCCGAGTGATCACGACACTTGCAGGAAGAGGTAGGGAATAGCTACTCATGCAGGACCTTCGCAGGACCCTATCGGGTGTACCAAGCTGTGCATTGGAGAGCTCTCGTGCGGGTTGGGTGCGGGTGGCTGTGCTGAGTAGCGTGAACGAGCTCGGGTGAACACTGATCGGTATATGCGCACCTAGAGACGCGTGCGTCTCTACAGCGTGTCTGGCACCGTTGTGTTGACATTGTTTGTGCTGGCCTCAAACTTGCCACGCGCATTGGCACATTCATGAGTGACCCATCCAACCTCACTCGTTATTGCTTCACGCCACTCGTCGCCTACACCGCCGACCTCCCTGAACAACTCATGATCGCCTGTGTCACAAAGTCCGTATCTCCTGTTACTATTGCTGAAACGAGCCAGTTTGGCGATGTGATCCTGTATGCACCGCGCGACGGCGATCTCACACTACAAAAGCTGCACGAGCTGTGTCAAAAGATAGATCCATGGAGGCTTCAAGAGTTTTTGGTTGAGGCGAAGAAACATAATCTTAGCGGAGTCCAGCTTCCGTTCTGGCGGAACTGGCGGTTCTCTAACCCATCCATTTTTCTCATTGGGGAACTCTTACACTACGGACACAAGCTCTTTTTTGACCATCCGTTTAAATGGTGCAAGGTGGTGTTGGGACATGATGAGATTGATGTCCGTTACTGCACCCAGCACAAGCGGGTCGGCATCCGCCACTTTAATGGAGTATCGCAAGTCAGCCAAATGACTGGCCGCGAACATCGCGATCTCCAATGTACTATTGTTGCGACTATAGCTGGCCTCGCAGATCCGGATTTTGTCCGCACCATCCGTGCCATCATTGACTTTCTCTACCGAGCGCAAGCGCCAACTTTCACCCCCTCGTCAATCCGTGCCATGGAGGAGTCATTGCAGGAGTTCCACTTATACAAGGGTGCTATTCTAAGGGCAGGTGCGCGCCGAGGAAAATCCCAGGAGATTCTGCATTTCCAGATCCCGAAACTCGAGCTGCTACAGTTGTTCAGCCGTGGTGTTTGTAATTCCGGTTCCCTCATCCCATACACCGCAGACGTCAGCGAGCGACTTCTAGTTACTCATTGCAAGGACCCGTTTACGCATACTAATTGCCAAAGGAGTGGCTTCACACAGCAAATTGTGCTACTTCTTGACCGTGAAGAATCCATCCAACGATTCGACCTTTATTCTTGTTGAAGTCGCACGTGCACCCGGCGTAAACCGTCGATGAAGTGCGCACAAGACTGCGACCCATATTAGTGTAGACTTAGTAATAGTCCTCTTTAGAGTAGATGTTACATGTCACACATCACACGTCACAGTCACGCGTCACAATGTTTGTTGTATATAAACAGCGTTCATCGCTTATATAATATAACAGCTCTTGACCAGCTACCGCTATCATCTCAGCTTGTACCCTCCACACAACAGGTGAGCAGGAGTGGCAGTTCCTCTACGTATATAGGTATTGCTTCAACAGGTTATGAGCCCTGTGAGCGCACTGTGTGCAGCAATGCACCAGACAGCGCTCCAGCTCCCTGAGCGTCGCTTTAACTAGCTTGATACTGTGGAAGACAGTGAGCTCCTAGTTGAGCCCCTGCACAGCCACAAAGTGAAGTTCGTCGATGATTTGCGCCAGTCAGTGAGCTCCTTAGTTGAGCACCTGCACAGGTGAAGTTCGTCGACGACTTGCGCTGGCTGACCCTAGTCATGAGTTAGCTGTTGACAGAAGTGCTTTCACTAGCACTCAGGTGTTTCTTCTTTTCTTGTCTGTCCGTTGTCGCATTCACTTGCTGACTCCATTGACCATAACAGAATTCACCATGTCCAGTGCTCTCGACAAGATGGTCCCTGTGTTCACTGGCTCCAACTGGCAGCAGTGGCACACATCCATGCAGGCCTACCTTCGGGCACAAGGCCAATGGTTCGTCTATTCAACTACTCAGCCCGCCGACGGTCATGACGACCGTAACAACTGGGACGACTCCACCGAGAGAGCGCTCGGTAACATCACCTTGCGCCTCGCCCCCTCGATCCAGGTCGCTGTCGCTGACCTTACAACTGTTAAGGAGGTCTGGGACTACCTCAAGAAGAGCTTCGGTGCCCCCAGTATCGGCTCTGCCTACGCTGAGCTGAGTAAACTCCTTTCGACTACGATTCCTGCTGGCTCCCATCCCGCTCCGGCGATCACCAAGATGCTGAGCCACTTCACCTACCTTAAGGACGCTGGCTTCGATTTTCCTGCCCCCGTGCAGACTATGATAATTCTATGCAAGCTCCCTCCTACTATGGAGGTTGTAGCGCAGATTCTCAGCCAGACGTCCCCGGATGAAATCAAGAATCTGAAACCGGAAGGTATTGTAAAGGCCGCAACGCTCTCCTTTGAGCAGAAAGGCGCTACCCGCGGTGGTGGTAAGGGCCCACAGGCCAACAAGCTTAGCGCTGTAAAGCGCAAGCCGGCTGACCCCAAGTTCGCCCAGCAGCAGCAGCAGCAGCCCCAGAGGCAGCAGCAGCAGCAGCAAGGCGGGTCCAACGGCGGTGCGAGCGGAAACGCTCCTGCCCAAGGACAGGGAGGCCGCACACGCCGTGGCGGCAAGAAGGCTCGCGCTCGCCGCGAAAACGCTCAACAAGCCGCCTTCGCCACCTACGTCCACTATGATGGACCTGAGCCCACCGTCGACCCTCGTGCCCTGGCCCACACCCCCGGTGCCACCAACTATGGCCCTCCCGCATTCGATAATACTATCAAGGCCTTCGACTTGGCGCACCGCTTGGGGGTAGAGCCCTCCTGCCAAACCATCCGCACCCTCGACCACATCGTGTCGACGGCTAGTGCGAACCTGGACCAGCCCGAGGCCGGTCCCTCCTCGCTGAAGCGCCCTCGTCTTGAGGAGCGCATCACGATGTATGAGGAGGATGCCATCTCCCTTGGGGATGATGAACCTATCGCCCACGAACCATTCGCTGACGACGAGTTCGATGAGATCGATGCGATGGTCCTTGACCGTTACAACGCGACATCAATGGCGATGGATGCGGAGGCCAGCCTTTTCAGGCAAGTACCTTCTGCACGCGTGCTGATCGACACTGACACGCTCCCTTTACATGTGCATTATACACCTGCACTGTATATAGCGAGTAGTCACTACAATATGTCATGTCGTATCTCGAGTAAAGCATATATCTGTTCGTGTTCGAATAATGCACGCTGTGCTGGCTGTAAGGGAAAAATGGCCGACGATAGTGAACTCTCTGGTGCTTTCTGGCTACTAGACTCAGGCGCATCCCGCCATTTCACTGGTGACATAGGCGATTTCGCCTCCTACAACGCGCTAAAGCGAGCGCACTACGCCAAAACGGCTAATGGTGTAGCGCTGATTGCTGGCATTGGCACGGTTTTACTCTGGTGCCTAGACCACAACTCTGGGGATGAGAAAGTTATTACACTCACCCAAGTGCTCCATATGCCAGGCGCTACTGCACACCTTATTTCTATGGGCGAAATGCTCCAGCGTAATTACAGAGTCACTGGCGATAAGAGAGGCATTAGCCTCACTCACAAAGCTGAACGCCTATGGTTTGGGCCAGACCCAGAAGATGATCGCAACGTCATTTTTGGGATTAGATCTATCCCAATAATTAGATCTAACTATATTGCCTCCGTGAGCAAAGTCGATTATGACATTATGCACCGGAGATTCGGGCACCCCTCGAAGGAAGTACTCCAACGCGCGCAAAAACACACGCAGCGCTTCCCGGAGATCCACTTTCCTACTGAGGACTGTGTTTGCCCTGGATGTGCTCTTGGCAAGATGCCCAACCGAGCTTTCCCAGAGAACGAAAGACGTGCTTCCAAGCCCTTTGAGCTGG
>Ga0307518_10004228_pt1 | contig 10305 bp, 4 predicted proteins | sample 25_EM_MG_FD_203889 | JGI IMG/M metagenome (GOLD analysis project Ga0307518, IMG submission 203889) | Populus trichocarpa ectomycorrhiza microbial communities from riparian zone in the Pacific Northwest, United States - 25_EM | ecosystem: Host-associated > Plants > Roots > Unclassified | place...
TAAAAGAAGAATTAAACAACCTGGTTTTGTGAGATTTGAGCAAGCAAATCTAAGAAGAAAAATAGAAAATTGGAAGAAAAGAGTGACAACTCGAGTAATTCAAGTTAATTTAGGCTCCGTTTGGGAATGCGGTTGAACCGTGTTCCCTCAAATGTTTTAAAAAAAAATTATTAGAAATTATTTTTTTATGTTTTCAGATAATTTTGATGTGCTAATCTCAAAAATAATTTTTAAAAATAAAAAACAATTATGTTTTTGATGTATTTCTAAACAAAAAATATTTTAAACCGTAACTGCTATCACAATTCTAAACATGCTTTAATTAGGATAAAGAGCTTGTTTTTCATTTTAAAGAGAAAATGCTTCTCGTGTTTTGAGTTTAATGAAATATTTAGAAGAATGTTAATAGTTACCGCACATGAGAGAAAAATACTATAGCCAATGAATATATATGCATGTTTTTTAGAGGAAACCTGTTCGTTCGTATTCTCCACTTCAGCCAGACTGGAAAAAGATTTTATTTTTTTTTCGAAGTGATTTGCAACACAGAAAAATTGAAACTGAAGAGAAATTTATTCAACTTTGAATTTTAATTTTATTAGAAATAACCAGACAAACTTTGAATAATCATCAAGAAAACTACAATAATATTTAACACCAGTACTGGTAGAAGCCATGGATTGTGGTCCTCATTTATCAGTAGAAATTAAATCTAGAGGATACGAAAACATATGAGCAAAGTACTTAAATGGCAAGCTTTTGGCCATCTAACATTCAGGACACACATAATATTTCTTATCTTTTTACTGGAAAATTAATGTATGAAGGAACTTAACGGCATCGAGAGTGGATGCATGTATAAGTTGACGATGTCATTAATGAAAAGAGACATGTACTATGGAGAGAGCCTATACACAAAGTGATTTCGATGTAAATTGATTTGGGTTGACAAGTTTTTTTATTTTATTTTTGGATATTGGGTTAATTTAAAATTTAATTTTATAATTTTTTGTTTCACTTTTATCATGATCTTAAAAAATTTCTTGTATTGAGTTGGTGTTTGATTTTTCAATCGTCTATTTTTGTTATCATATAGTTAAATAAAAAATAATTTTGAAAAAAAAACAAATTACAATCCTTGTGGAGTCCATAACCTATTAATTTCACAGGTTTAGCGTACTAGCTCGGCTTACTCGATTCACAGGTTTAACGATTTTATCCACCGATAGGATATGCTTTTTTTTTTGTTTTTGGTCTTTTAATTGTTTTAATTTATTCTTTTTTGATTTTATTCTGTAATATTGGATTGGTTGGAAAATAGACTCCATTATGAATTTTTGTTTACTTTCTATAGGGATAATTGTCTCAAATAAATGTGTATTTTTAGGTTAGTATTCAATTTTATGAGTATTTATTTTTATCATATAATTAAATAAAAAATAAAAATTTTTTATTAAACCCAACATAGTCTATGACCTGAGTCACGGAGGACCGAGGTCGATCGATCCAAAAATATCATTGTCTGAAACATGACAATTTAAAAGTACTAAAATATTATTTAATGGATGAGAACGGTAAAATTGTTAATCACGATCCGTACAGTAACAATTTTTTGAATTCATTCAAATTGAATTAGTATTTTCTCCATCATAATTATAAAATTCTAGGTATTTTTAATATATTTTTTATAGTTTAGATAACTTGTCGAAGTGTGTATCTCATGCATATTTGACACTGTTATAAATTGGACAATGAACTATCTAGGCAAAGCAAGAAAACTTGTCAGCGATATAGACCGACGAGAAATTAGTTCAGCCCGCGGTAAAGTGCGGGAGAATATACAAGTAAGTTAGCTACACCAACACAACGTAATTAATGCGTTTTTAAAATAGTCCTCTCTCACAATTTTTTTTTCTCACTCACATGTTAAATAGTTGCACTCTACCTTGTAACGTTTATAGATATTCATGTGTGCTGACTCTCAAAAAGTTTTTATATGGATTCCGTTTATATATATATATACCAAAGGAGAGAGAATATCGAAATTAATTTTAATCCTCCTCGTCAGTATAATAATTTTCCATAACCCCGGTCAAATTAAAGAAATTTGAGTGGCTAATTTTCAACCATCCTTGCCGACTATACTTAATTATACACGGGTTGATCAATAATTTTCCATCCTACCCAATCAAAAATAAATTTTAGTGGCTAATTTTCAACCATCCTTGCCGACTATACTTACATGGGCTTGATCAATATTATTTTCCACAGTAATGTGGGCTGGAATTTTAAGATGTCGGTGTGTACTGCAATTCTAGTCAATTTATTTCTTCTAGAAAATCTTTATATGAATTTGGGGAGGAATTAATTGGAATTTTCCAACAACCCTGTGTTGAAAAACGAAGATCAAATCTAGTCAAGACAATGAGATAAATATAAATTAATATATTTAATGGGATATATTTTTGGATTAGTTTGCACATTATGATGAAATCTACCACTTCGATCCGATTAAAAGTAGACATTCAACTTTCAGGCAAGAGAATTCAATGATGTTTTTTTAAAATAATTTAGCTTAATGAATTTTGAATATTAATGACCTACAAATTTGAATTCGTGAATTAATATGCTGACTCTAAGAAAGGTGTTTCCATTTGAAGTTGCATGCATCTCTAAAGATATATTCATACATCTAGGCTTAAAAGAAAGGTATTAATTTCCCTTCTCATTTCTAGATTTGAGAGTGACACATCTCAACCACCATTTATGCTGCTTTCATTGTTAATAGGGATGAATGGTTCTATTCGTGACTTTTATCTTTTAGCCACTTTTTTGTCTCTAGGAGAACATGCTTTGGTTAGGTTTTCATGTGGGGAGAGAGAGAGATTTCACATTCAAGACATTCACTATATGATCTTTATGGGAGCAAGGTTTAGTCCAATTTCATCTTGAATGTTTGGAAAAAGCTATATTTATGAAGATCCTCAAATAGCACGCCGTGGATCGATGCGCGCAATGCAACATGGCATTTGATGTTGAAGCATCGTGCAATTTGAATGTGCATGCTCCTTTTGATTAGTTTTACCACGTAAAACTTTAGCAGTACTAGCTAGCTAGCAAAGAAAAGTGATGAAATCATAAAGAGCTACTTGACAAAGACAAGTTCGATCTTTACACCCTTGAGATAGAACTTGAAAGGATATACTAGCTAGCAAATTACCTAGCGTGTTTTCAATGTAAGAATTATTTGGTATTTTTATTAAATTTAATCCAATGGATCAATCTTTAAATGTTTTAATTTCATTTTTTATCTAACTTGAGTTTAAATTTAAATTGTGTGAAAATTTTATTGACATGATTCAATTGACTTGGTCAGTGTAAAAGTATCTTGGCTAACAAAAAAAAAAAAGAGTCCAAGGATAAGATTGAGAAAAAAAATAATAAAATTAACATAATTAAAAAACCTTTCAACCCAACTTCTTGACTAACCCGAGTTTAAAATTAAATAGAATTGGAGTTGCCTTGGTTGATCGATAAAAAAAATCTAAGAATGAAATTAATAGGAAAAAAAAACCTATCGACCCAACTTCTTATTTAGCACGAGTTGAAAATCAAATCGTGTAGAAGTTACTCTAATGTGTTTTAGTCGACTTGGTTGATTCAAAGCAACCCAAATAATTGTTAAAAAAAAACACATAAGAATGAGATTGAGAGAAAAAAAAATTTGAATTGAAATAAAAAAAAAAATCAAGGATAAAAGTAATTTATCTGTTGTCATCCTTCTCTCTCTATGTATATAACAGTATGAAATACTATACAAAACAGAGTTTAGATCGTTCCAATTACATCTATAATGTTTAAGTAGCAATGGAGGTAGTTTTGACTCTGATTTATGTCGCATTGAAGAGTGGAATTAATGTTTTGGGGAGGGACTTCAAGCCTTGAAAGGGACCATATTGCTGGGTTGATTTCTCGGAAGTAAATTCATGTGATATTACTGCATCTGCAGGCTAAAGAAACGGACGGTGTAGTACTTTTATCAAAAGCTTGTTTAGGGTCAACTATAGAGAGAGAGCTGTTGATGATCCAAAATTCTTGACAACATGCCATTCTCCATAACGTACACAGACATTGATGTATCATGTATGACAGGTCATTCTTGCTCCATGATAGACAAATGTCAAATCCAATCATATAATTTAAAGCCAGCCTTGTGCGATGACATGGAATCCAATTCAATTGCATTTCTTAGACCATACCTTTGAAGATATTTTTTATTTGAGCTATCTTGCAGTATCCCCATAATGCTAATTCATCATTGCAGGCCACAAGGGAGAAACTCTTGCAGCATTTCCCATGGACCGAGCCTTGAACGTTTCCCTGATGCAGCAGAAATTGTAGAATGTTCTTGATAACTTCAAAATTTCATGCCCATGTTTCCCATTACGTAAAATGTTAAAAGGTCACACATTTTCCCTATTTCTCTTGGTTTGTAGAGTGGAATTGTATATTATTGATCAGAAAGTATATGAATAAATCTTGAATGTCTCTCTGACAATAACTCTCGAAATAATATTGATACATATCAATATGATACCCCCTTAAACATCTGCAAAATCATAAGAATTAACTAGTATTATAATTAATTTAAAACGAAATGGAGAAAGAATGTAATTAAGAGTGCCCGAGCATATACTTTTCTAACTAGACTAGCTCAAATAAGGATATAACCACAAAATATTATGTAAAATATCCTTTGACACTTTGAGGGCGCCATTCGACCGCAGATCAGAGCTGCAGGGGTGATGTACGTATATGTAGATAAGATTAAACAAAGTAGGAAGTTCAATTTAAACCATTTTCATTTTGATAAGGTAAAACTAAACAATTTGTCGTAGTTTGAAGAGATTTTCCTCGAGTTAATCATAATTATAAAACTTAATCTGATATAATATATCAACTTATTAACAACCCAACTTGCTCAAGCAAGGTTTCATAATGAACCATTCTTTTATTTTACTAAAATAATATTATTTTAAATCTTTATTTTTTTAATCTTTAAATGATATCTTTCCCAGTTTTTTTTAAAAAATAAATCAAAATTCAAGTCAATTCATTAATCCATGAGTTGACTTGTCTAACTCATGATATGCACCTTGAATCAAGTCAAATGCCATGTTAAATCTTATAACTATAAAATGCATCATGTAGTTATGAACTAAAGGTGGTCTAAGAAACACCTATACTATTAAACCACCCCCCCAAAAAAAAAAAAAAAAAAAAAAAAACTAGTAACAAAATATTGAACATTTATCTTTTGAAAAAGAAAACAGAATGTTTGGGTGCATGATTTAAATTGTTTGGTACTATCAAGCGTGGATGTGGTCCTATTTCAAGATAGCAAAAATGAATGCAAATATGGAAACTAAAAAGCAGTGACTGATAAAAGCTGCAATGAACTTCATCTTTTATTGTTGCACTACTTAAATGAAACAGTCCTTCCTTTTTGGTACAAAAGAGTGAAGGAGCCTACAATTGCATCAATGAACAATCCCGAACCTCGCGTGCAATTGACCTATCGCTTAGACGTTGAAAGCATAAATCAAACACTTCAAAATTTCTCTTAATCCATCTCCACAGATTAAATCTGCATGTAAAATCAATTATAAAAAAAGATTAAAATATTTGTTTTTGAGTACATAAGCTTGCGCTTAAGAGGAAAAATTATTGAATATATATACTTGATCTACTGAATTATATAAATCAAACAAATTAATTTCATAGATTAATGAATTTATTACTACTATATAGAGAGGCTTGATCTACTCAATCGAGTCTAAGTAATAAAGTGGATTATGATAGAATAAGTGCTCATTTGGGAATCATTATTTTAACTGTGACTTTAATTTTCAGCTGTGGTTATGGTTTTTAAGGGTTTGATAATACTGTTAAAGTTAATATTACTGTCATCTTCATATGTTATTTTCAGAAGCTATAATTTATAACTTTGTAAAGGCCACAGCTAAAAGCTACTACTTTTCTAAATTAGCCCCAAGTATATCATGATATATAATTGCTCGCTTCAAAATAGTAATTGTAAAATGGATGAATTTATCATATTAATCCACTCATGTTAGACATCAAAAGTAGAAGAAATTAAATTTTAATTGCACAAAACAAAGAAAGGAGACGTTTTACTATGGAGCACATGGGGAGCTGGGAACCACGAGTGTTACAAACAGTGTTAAAGAAAAGGGCTCATAGAAAGCATAGGAAATGGCAAAAGGGGTACGAAAGATAGAATCAAAGCAAGCAAAAGGGCACTTCATCGCTGGGCATGACAGTGAGTTTGCAAGAGAAAAGAAAACAAACAGAGAGTGCCTAATGCCTGCTTGCCACGTTTGTTCCCATTGTGGGTTCTTGAACTTTAAGGAAATAATTGAAGTGATGCTAGTGTTGAGAGTCAAAAGAAAGATAGAATGGAAAACATCCTTGCGATATGATTTTTTTTTTTTTTTTTTGCCCTAGGGGAAGAGATTTTAGCTGCAAGAAAGGAATGTGAGGGGAAAAGGGAGTTGAATAATGATAGGGCAAGGACTTGGTCCTGTCTCGTGTGGTTGTTTTCTTTGTTGTTTTTGGTTTTTGCTTGTATATGTAAGAGTTTGAAGCTAAGATTGAGAGGCTAGATTCCCGGAGACCATGTGAGATCAAAGATATGATCGTCAAATTCTATGTTGGGATAATCCCAAAAATATATGTTATTACCACTTATCTATTTGGCATGTGACAATTAATGCCGTTAGCTGAATTTGTGGCTAATCGCTAGACAATAAATCGAGGTGCATGGTGCTTGGTACGAAGGGGTGTGTAACTACAAAGGGGGTTGGAATTTGGAGTTATGTATATTTATCAACAATAAATGTGATTGATTGTTAGGATTCTTATAATTGGTTTGTAAGAAAATTACTTTGAATTTTTTCTAAAAAAAAAAATGATAACCTCCATCTATCACCACAGAAGCCATTTTGAAGAGCATTTGATTGTTCTAAGCAAAGTTAATTCAGGCCATGACGCAGCAGATGACCTGCCATAGACCCGAGTCTTGGATTCTTGGATTGGGCAAATTTATTGAGATAATTTAAAATGTTGTTGTTTTAAGATTCTTTTAAAATTATTAAAATTATATTATATTAAAAAAAATTAAATCGGGTTTTAACTAGATTATAACCGAGTCGACCAAATTACAAGTTAATTTATTAATTTGTTTAGATTTCATCGGGTCAATTTTTACCTTTATTTTTTATGAAACTTAACATGAATCAATTTTTCAAATGAACCTAGGTCAGTCAATATGAGTTTAAACTACTAAATTTTAATATTTATAGGCTTTATTTTAGAAATTATATATGAACATCTTCTATTTTTTATATTATACATATGTAGTTGAAAGTTGAAATTTTAATAATAAAAAATAATTTTTCTTACAATAAGCACACAACCATACACAACCGACAACAAGCTAAATAAAACAATTAATCAAATAAATATTTCCATCCCCCTATAGACATTCATTAGAAAATACCCACATGTGTGGGCAAATCCAATAAATATGATCATTCTAATCCTTCTAAGAAATAATGCAAAGAATATATTGGAGAATGAAAGTCTCCGTTGATTCTGCCCAAATATCCTCCTTTGACTCCTCTCTCTAAATCTACTCCTCGTGCACATACCAATTCTTTTTCTAATAATTAAGATATCGTCAAAGTACTAGCTAGTATGATAAATACTAGAATTAGGTCATATTCAATGAGAATATTTTCACTTCATATCATTGTGATATATTCACGAAAAAAAAATATTATCAATCCCCCCCTTCCACTTTTTTTTATTTTTTTTTACTATTTCTCACATACATCAATAAATAGTAGCAAACCAGTGTTTTTAAATTTAATTTACCTTGATGGGGTTTTAAAAAAATTAGATAAGAGTTGACTGATATAATTCAATTGATTCGATAAATTAATCCATTTAAAATCTAAATAATTTAAAAAATATATATTCGGATTAACATATCCAACACACGTAACCTTTGGATTTAATAACTTTGAAGCAAACATTGAATAGATATGTGCCAATAATAGCAATACCAAAAGGAAGCCAACCACGCAACAATGAATGGAATTGCACTGAACAACAGTGATAGATATGGAGAAGAGAGTCTAACCCAACATTATACGATGAGACCAGCTGTAAAAGCTCTAAAATATACCTGAATATTTAAGCTTTTGGTTTGGTCCCACTTGTGTCCTGTAAGGGAAAACAACTGTGGAAATTGTTGGAAAGAGATGATATGATCATCAATAATCAAATCAACTTTCATGATTCCCCAAACCCCATGACCATGAGAGCTTTCAGGGAAGGTCCGTGTCTCTCTGAATATGTTTCCTTTTCCTTTTGCTGAAGCTTACTTGCTCGCAGTGCCTTCATTTTCATCAAAGTGTGACCCCAATATGCATGTAAAAAGCAAAGATGACACCTTTACCTAAAGTTTATTCATGTCTCCCTCACTCACTTTCTTTCCCGCTCTCCCTTACATGGAGGAATATTTTCAATCTGTCTTTTCCCGTGTGATAAAGCGAGGCCAAACATACCCTTATATCATAAGAAGTGTGTAGCCCTACCTTACTTTCATTTTTAGTAAAACATGGACCCACCTTATTTGAACGGGACATTAAAAGTTAACAAGCTATTGTCTCCTTTTTCAGTGTATATATAAACATCTACCATCATAGTATTCAAATTCTTCATCTAGCTAGTACCCATGTCTCAAAGTTTTGGATGGTTGTTCTTACAACTGTGTATGTTTGTCATATGAGAGATATTTAAGTCCACATCTAGGTGGAAGCCTCTACATCTTCATGTACATTTTGACTACAAATTAATTTAATATGGTTATATTGGACAAAAGGGATATATAAAAAGTTACATGAGTGCTATAAAAATGTATTGATGAAAGATTAGAGGAATTAAATTTGATCTCATTCATTTATATCAAATTCAATCTTGTAAACATTATTTACATATTAGTCCCTATATTCAAACTTTTTTTAATTAGACCCTGATTTTTTTATGATTTCTATGTGTCTTTTTCAAGGTTCATAGGTTAAAGGTGAGTGATTCTCATGTAAGAGGGATTCTAACATCAAAGAGTAAATCGCAATCTAGTACCCAGTAGTTTAAAATAGTTTAAGTTTCCAACTAAGTGCCTATAGCTTTGATTATTGCAATTCCATCCTCCTAATTTTCAAAAGGGCATTTTAAGCACCATATATACGCAGGAATTGATTATTTAATTAGAGTAATTACCAGGGCAACGTGTTAGCATCCTTCATCAATCCCTTCATTAGTTAATTTGTCAATTTCTGTCTTGGACGTCCAACCTAAATAATAAAACAAGATTTATTAAACAATATTAATTTGTAATAGATAAATAATAAATTATAACCATGCATACCTTTTAATTAATACCTTTATAATTCTTAACCAATAACCCTTCAGACTTGGACTGGATTTTCTAGCTAGGTACATACACAGATACACTATCCAATTATTGTTCTTTGGGTACAATAGCTTGGTTGGGATATCTTTTTCTATGCCTGTTGCTGGGTGTTTTTTTTTTTTATAAGCCAGAAACTACATAGATTATTAGGATACCAAGGGGATATATATATATTTAAAAAATAATGAATTCTTCTTCTTCTTGTTTTTTTATTTAATATATATAGCTTTATCTTTTTGTTTGGTATCAGCTGATTGTCTTGCTAGTAATTCCCAATGGACCATCTGAGGAATTTGAAGATTTGAACTCTCTCATTTTAGACAGAATATGAAAGGATATATCAGAGAAATCAGAAAAAACAGGGCAGAAATGTCTGTATAACCCGTGACCTTAGTGTTTGTTTTCACGTGCCATCCTATATATATATTGCAGTAATGCACGTACGTGTTCCCACTCCCCATATTATTTTGTATTTTCCCTTCCTTTCTTCTCCGCTTCTCCGTCATCCTTTATGGTAAAATGCACAAATCTCGAAAATCCAGGTAAAAAGAGATCTGAACATGATCAAAGTCAAATACCTTCAAGTGATTGCAAGTTAGCATATCTCTTACTGTATTTTGGAGTTATTTAAAAAGAAATCTCATTTATGATCACAATTTGTGTTGATAGTTCATTTTAATAACAATGGCATCTTCCATTCAGAGGATGATATCCTCCTATTATTCTTCCTTCTCCTTTTATTT
>Ga0307518_10004229_pt1 | contig 10304 bp, 9 predicted proteins | sample 25_EM_MG_FD_203889 | JGI IMG/M metagenome (GOLD analysis project Ga0307518, IMG submission 203889) | Populus trichocarpa ectomycorrhiza microbial communities from riparian zone in the Pacific Northwest, United States - 25_EM | ecosystem: Host-associated > Plants > Roots > Unclassified | place...
CCCCCTCCTCAGCACATCCTCTCTGGACACCGCGGAGGTAAACCACCACTCGCACATTTTCGTAGTCCTTTGTTGGTGTTGTGTTTGGGTTGTTGTTCTGACCCAAATCCACACTTTGACTCACACCAGATTCAGTGGTAAGTAAACCAAAAAAATGGCTAGATTACTGCCTAATTGTGATTGAATTCTGCAGTTCCGGCATCATTGTCTTCATTAGCTGGAGACCACCCTGAAGAAGAGCAAGGTATAATCTTAACCTATTCCGTGAGTCCAATCACTAACGGGCTCAATTATTCGGACAGGACACCTGCACAAAATCAGAGAACTGATGTACCGTGCATTTGAAATTTTCTGCCTGCCACGAGGCGTTCTCCATGAACTGGAGTGGTGTGTCTATCAGGAGCCCGGGTTTGAAAGGGCCCATTGGGAGGAAGTATTGCACTCCAATTATGTCCCTGAGGACCTTGGGCCACACATTCTCAGGCGGATGGATGAACTGGAGCATACAACTCTCACGTAGATGGTATGTATCACCCAACTTTAATTTTGTTGCTAGCTAACATTTTGTATGGGCACCTCTGGTTGCTATCAGCTTTTGAAAGCATGCGATCCGAACAGGCCTCTGCCAACACATTGACAGATTAAACCGGATTCTAGGGTGTCATTATAATCACTCTATGTTTCGCATCTTTTCATTTCAACTCCTTGTTACTTACTGATTGGAATGTGGCATGTATTTTTTTTATTCCTTGGTAATAAATGTGCCTGTTCATGGTTCCCCCTTCGCCCATTGACTCCATGGCTCTAACCACTTCCCCAAAAATAAAAAGAATCCGGCCTTGACTCACAGAAGAACAGAAGAATGCCAGGAGAGAGAAATTTGTTGCATTGACAAATGACGTCGAGCAAGCACGCACCATGTATGCAAACAAGGTTCAGAACATTTCCAAGAAACACGGTCGGTACATAGTCCAAAGTGTTACATGGACTCTGACACACTGTTACTACTAGGTCTGAGTGCTGGACTTCTCGCCAGCTGCTCATCAGTAACATCACACGTGCTTGTCGTCGACCCACTGCATGGAACGGCTTCGTTCGTGAGCGTTTGAACGACATAAATGAAAGTAAGTTATCAGTTTTTTTGCTCCTTCTGCAGCTCATCACACACGAGTATATTAGAACTGCCAAAAGGCTCACGTTGGAGGCTTACTGAATTTATAACCACACACCGGGAGAGCCTTCAGCACGACTTTGCGCAACTTACGGAGGCTCATAAATCTAACCACGTCACCCAACTTATGCAGGAAAGTGTCCGGAAGCAGGCGATCGTTCGTGACCAACCAAAGGCTGTACAACGCAAGATGTCCGCAGCATTTGAAACAATGGACAAAGAGGCGAGTTTCACTCTGTGTTCAACTAATTTACTACATAGCTCATTTGACTACAGTGGACCTCATTGTGTTTGAGCCTCGGAATCGAAGGGTTCTATATCACAGTGTGTGGGGGGGTGGAAGACCTCAGTGCACCCAAAATCTTCTTCTCGCCGAAGGGCAACAAATTTGTCTGCTCGGTGTTGGATCTTGAACCTCGCCGGTTAGCTCTCAAATTCGAGTCTTTTGTTGTCTCGGGCCTTGGTAATTACTTTAAAATTTCTGCCAAATTGTTTGATCCATTCTTCATCAGCTGAAAAAATTGATTCTGCTCCACAACATGAGTCCCATCCGTTGAATAAATTGGTTGGCGAATGTCATAGCGCCATTCAGAAGGGTTTAAGTACGTCTACCATTTAAATTACCGAATAAACCTCAATCCAATGTTTACTAGGTGATGTTTTGCATGATAACCGTGTCAACAGAACTGTATGCATGAACTACGACAACTACGAACACAAGATTGTTGAACATTTCGGCGTGGAGCTCATTGGTTGGCCAAATGACCTCCTACCTATCCACAACCCTGGGCAGCTTGGTGGACGTGACTGAGTACAAAAACTACTTAGTGCATTAACTACTAAGGTCTGTCACTGGAAGAAACTTAGTGAGGAAGACAGACAAGGGAGGATTGTCCTGAATACTGAGCGCCACGCTCGGGGGGAGCAGGTGTACAAGCCATGCAAGAAGCGCACTTCGCAGGGAACCGAGAAGAGTGCTGCAACCATTACCCCTGATACAGATTGCAACAGCAACAGTGATGGTGATGACGAGGGCAACAATGCCACATAATCATGTCATTATTCTTTTCATTTTATTTTATAAATGACTACCATCAAGCTTCGGCATGCACTACAGGTATTTCTACAGTTCATTGTTAGCGTCGTCAGTGCATCTCAATGAGCACCCAATGATCATTGATAATATCACACTTCCCACTCAATAAAAGCTGCTGTCCAACCATTGGGACTCGATGCGACCCAGCACTGTGGTCTTTTCATCTCTGACTGCCGGTCAACGCACGCCAATGGCTGGAGCACATCGATTGGAGCATGCCCATTGAACCAAGGTTCAATTTGCTAGCGCCTGTCAGGACGACAAGGCACTGGCTAGTAAGTACGCTGAATGTACGTTTACTGGCGCTCTTGAAGGCGCGGGAGTAGGCAGTAGCGTGAACTTCATCAACATTCATGTATTGTCCTTGCTGCTCCAGCGGCTGTTGCTGTGTTGGGCAATCCTTCTAAAAAACATAATTATATTGTTAATAGGGTACTGTGTGCACATGCCGAATGTATGTACATTTACCGGAGCTCTTGGAAGCACGGACATAACAGTTGTCATGTCCGGCAGTCCTTCTAGAATATTGTCAGTGAAGTACAAAGCAAGGTGAAGTCATGCGTACAGTGAATGTACATTTACTGCCGCTCTTGATGATGCCAGAGTAGCGAAATCCTTGCCGTTGCAATACTGCCATCGTGTCCAACAATCCTTCTAACGAACGCAGTGTCAAGCGGTCATTCCGTGCACCGCAGCGCGCGAACACGATTGCTGGAGGACTTATGACAGCCGCCTCTGTGGGTGTATCTGCAGCCCCAGCAGTGCATGTAGCTACACCTGGAGCTGTCATACCTGGCACAGTACCGGGTGACCCCAATGGTGAGTAGCATCTCCCATCGCTTGAAGGTAAACTGACCTCACCCAACACACAGCAGTAACCACAGTAACCAACATCCCAACATGGCTCCTTAATGCATGTCAGGCACTCGACTTCCTCACAGCCAAACACCCCAAGGCGATGTCAACGCTAAGCGCAGTACTGATCACTGCTGGGACGCTACCCGCATTGGTGCGATTGTGGTGGGTGTCGGGAATTTGCTGAAGGCGCAACACGAGGGACAGATTCAAATGAATGGAGGCGCAGCGGGCTCAATGCAAAGGCAATTGCAGGGACGGGCGCGGCATCTCATCCGCTGATACATGCTGCAATGTTCCAGTGATGCACTGATGGGTTCTGCATGTTTCATACGGGAATGCATGTACTCCTTCAGTCACTACTTCAGCAGGCAAAATTGCGCTCTGTTGGAGTGAAAATGAGCAGACTCTTAGAGGGCACAACAAAAAACATACAGTGGGCCAGGATGTTGAGTGCTGCTCAGCATGGAACCAGAAGAAGGCCGCCGTGGTCATCCTGACATGGTGGGAGGTGTCTGACAGTCCTAGTGAGCATGTCAGTGCGACGCTACTATCTGGGATTGAAAATTGTCAAGTACTCACAACAAAGGCTCGATGCCCATCTCCAACGCTACTTCTGCAGGTAAAATAGTAAAATATCACTCTGTTGGAGTGAAAAAGAGAAAGATCACAAACAGAAGAATGTACGTTGGGCCAGGCTCGAGTTATCGAAAACTCCGAGGGTGCTCATACGACTCCCTCCATAGTAGCCTTCACTAAGCACGGTGCGCGTCTCATCGGCTTTCCTGCAAGAGAAGGAACGAGGACAGCAGGGAGGACAGCAGGGAGGACAGTGGGGAGGACAGCGGGGAGGGGAACGGAGGCAGCGTGCAACAAGGAGGCGATAAGGAGCTTAGTAAGTTGACACATGCTGATTTGCACAGCCCGGTCAACAAATTAATATTACTGAAATGAAATGGCAGTACGCGTTCACGCATCAAAAAACATCACGTGCTGATCAACAACGCGCGTCACGCACCTGTTGATCAACCGGGAGTAGTGTGCACTAATTATTACGCTGTTTGTCACTAATTTCTGCAGGAAAACTACATAGATAGCACGGTAATTCAATATAGTGAAAGAACAAAAAAAAGCGCATGAGAAATGAGCGAGAAATGACGGAGTTGCATGCTCACTGTGCAGGATGATGAGCAAAGGGGGTTCGATGTCATGGGAAACGATGACAGCGCGACCGGAATAGCGGCCTGCCTGGTCTGGGTTGATGCTGACATAACCTTATCTACACTTATCTACGTTATCTGGTTATCTAATTGGGTCTTGTTTTCCGCCCTGTTGAAGTCACTCCTGAGTGCTGCAGTAATCGCTGAAGTAGGCTGTAGTAGGTCTTTCTCTCTAATTAGTGAGGGGACAGTGGTATAGTACCGTTACTAACAGCTGACATAAGTGGTGCCATACAGGTGGAGGAAACCGTGAAGAGAGCCCTTGCTGCGGATATCTGTGTCGATGTTGATGAGGCTGAGTAGCAACGGGTGGGCCATGCAGTTGCTGGACATGACAGAAATGTTTGTCTTGTCGGATGACAGAATGACACCCAACAAGGTGGCCCCCTTGGGCAGCTGGCTCTGTGATGAAGTAAGTGTGTGCACAATATACTTAACATCATATATTGACCTGGAGTTCCCTGCATGATCTCTGGTAAGCCACTCATTGTAGACGCGCACAACTTGAGTGGCTGTTGACCAAACCTTGCATGGGATAAATGAGATATGATGCTTGAAGAACGGATGGCTGAGAAGGGACTGTATACAGTCAACAGCATCCTGGTAAAAGAGGGTGACAGGTCGTTTAATGGGGGCTAGTGAATCAATTGTTTGAGATTTCCAAATAGGACCAGACAGCAGCATTTCCACACAGTGACGAAGTTCTCTGGCAGTCCAAAATGAGAGTGGGATTTGTTTAATCTAACAGATCAAGATCCTATCTTAACAAGAAAGTGGCGAAAGGAGACAGTTTAATGTACTCACCAGGTCCAAGGATAAGAAACTGTTGATCACTGCCATGCTCAACCCCGACTGTAGAAGCCATGAGCCAAGCTGCCAATCTTCTTGGGATGCAAACAGATAGAATGGATTATCGTGTCGCAGGTCTGCATACTTGTCAGTAAAAAATTGTGCCATAAATGTCGTGCCTTGCCCATAAGTAGTCGACGTGCCTGGATAGTACTTGACGTTTTGGACGTCCAAAGCTGCATCTGGGATGGCAGAATCAGTGTTCGCTTGTAGAGACGCACGCATCTCTAGGTGCGTATCCGCACATTAGAACTGGTTTGGCCAGGAGCTATGGAGTGCAGGTACCCATGCACACTGGAGGCGCTCTAGCGCATGCAGGACTCCCTGTTAGGTGCGCATACATCAGTCCCACAGAGCTGCAGCCTTCCATCCATGTCTCAAGCTCCTTCAGTCACCCACAGCAGTGTCGGCGCACTCAGTATTCACCCAGCCTCCATCCGCGCTACTCAGCACAGCCACCCGCACTTCTTGCGCACACTAGCTCTCCAACACGCAGCCATATGCGCTCTGTAGCCCCCTGTGAAGCTCCTGCATCAGCGCACTCTCCATATCTCTCCCTGCACGCACTTCAGTCACTCGGAACAACATTGGGTTGTCTCTGCTTGCTCGCGCTTCTCAGCACAGCCATGTGCGCACTCCATGCACACTCCCGCATCTGTTAGCATGCTCTTCAACCCACAGTGCTGCGCGTCAGGGTCCTGCTCTCCCCAGGGGTTCCCCAGACTCGTCCGATGTCATCAGGGACAGTATTTGGTGTGTTCCACTCTGTGTCTCTGTCCTGCTCCTTCCCTCTCCTGTGTGTCACCTTTCCTGGGCTTGCTCCTGTTCCTTGTGCCTCAGGGCACGTGCACTTTTCCTTATTTGGAAGGATGCCATCACTATCGGTCTGTTGTTCGCTCCCTATTCGTTTCTGTGTCTCTCTCTCTTGCTTTACATTCTGGAAGTGCCAGGGTCCACACTCGCTCCCCATTTAGCTAGGATCATCGCTTCTGTGCGCTTCTTGCGCACTTTCCCTTATTTAGCCTTCCCATCACGTACCTACACTTGATTCACTATATAGGCCTTGTCCACACAAAAATAACAAGCTTTTTCTGCCCCCATCTGAGTCTTAGTGTGTGTCCTGCTGTGTTCCCTGTGTCCTGAGTTTTCTCCTGTGTCCTGCCGCTCTTTTCTTGTGTTCTGACGACTTCTGATGACCTCTTCCCTTGTGCTCCGGTGATATCCCGTGGCTCCCGCTACTTCCGCTTTCCTTGCACGTGTCTACACGTTCTAGGCAACCCCCAGGCTCTCTAGTTGCGCATTCCCTGTGCATTTGGCTGCACTTCTCACCCTCTCTCTGCTCTCTCGACTCCTAGACCCCTTGAGCGCGCTCCTGCGCTCCAGACCTCTTAGCTCCCCTAGTCCAGCCAGACCAAGTCTCCTTGGGCGAACACCATATTTCGCGCCTTCAAGGGACTTACCCCCTACATCGCATCTTCTGACATAGCAGAATCTTCCCAATCGCACTCCCACATCTCCTCCCGCCCATCGAGAGGTTCATTGAACAGGTCAGGTACCTGGGCATGTGATTGATGAAGTTCTTGAACTGATCATGAGGCATGGGGCCGATAAGAGACCCCATTCATGACAAAACCACAAGTGTTAGAAGGCTGATTCATGTGTCGAAGGATGTTCGTCAAGTTGGCAAAGTGCTTCCCACAGTCGGGACAGAAAGATGTCTTCTGTGCGTGAGAGATTCTCTTCTTTGCCTTGGGCATGAGTCAATGAAGAGAAATGTGAAGTGATTACAGGATCTGCCGAAGAGTCAGTGAAGAGAAATGCAAAGGTAATTGCGGGATCTGCCGAAGGAGTGGGGGACTTGTCTAACTTGATCAACGCTGCGAAACCCAGACCTCAGTAGTATGTTTTCCTTCAAACTCAAACACACGTCTTCACTTCACTGTTACTAGAAATGATAGATTCCTCATCTATTGCACTCAGAGGAATTCCAAATCTGAAACAAGAGCCGACTAATTTGGCAAACTTCAACGATACTTCAACACTTGGTCTGCCAGAAATAGGCTACGAGCATGAAGAGGTATGATTTCCCCTCTTCTCTTTTACATCTAATGTTTCTTATCCTCTGCCAATAGCCAGCTAGTATGCAAAGTGGAATTGATATGATCCCAGCGCCACATGATATTACTGAAGCTGGCCTCCTCTTAGTGACCACTTGTGCAGACTGTAGGATACAGGTCACTGAAAGGGACCTTGCAGATCAAGTCATGCAGAGGTATATATTATGACTCCAGTATAGCCGATTGCAAGTGGCACAAGCCCATCAAAATGTCTTGGCGGCGGAACTTCATGTTGAGCACATTCGATTGATTGTTAGAAAGGGTGGATATGTGAGTTCAGAATTTTCTGTGAGCAATTAATTTGGGTTCATCATCATTACTTCAAGCTTTTTAAATTCTCTGGCCGCTATTGTCATTGTACAGGCCACGACAATTGTTATGTATGATGGAAATCGTGCTCATGGTACAGCTGGTGACAATGTATTAGGAGCACGAGTACTGATGTAGGGAACAATAGTAGGTGCTAGTACATCATGATGTCACAATGTTATGTTGAAATGTTTCATCATATCTGTGTGTTCTGTTTTCTCTATATACTGTTGTGATATCTGCTGGAATTGGAGCATTGTCTTTATAGTACTGTGTCCAGTTCTGTACAATATAAGCCCCATCTGTGTAGTCTGTACAAGCCCACACAGGATTGAGGATCCTGGGAACTCTGTAGCCTGAAAAGGATAGTTTGCTGATGCTTCTAGGCACATTGTTTATGTCACAAGATATATATCTGAAAGACCCTTATTGATGCCAAAAAGTGCTGCCTATGATGGAAAAATCATGATGTGACTGCCAACCAACATTTCTGAAAACAGCTGTAAAAAGGATGTTCTGGGGTTTTGAAGGTCTGATCTCCAAAGATGGTTCTGAGCCTTGCAGAATATTTCCCAATGAGATATCTTTCCATTACCCAAGGATGCTTGCATCACCTGTAAAATATTATTTCAATCACTGTTTTATCTGAAATTTGAACTGGGGCCATTAAATGGGTCTATCTGCCCCCTCCTATAATTATTTTTCCCAGAAAGTTGTCAGAAATTTGTAATTACCATTCCATCAGGTATTATATAATGAGAGAGTATGAATGAAACATACAATGGATGAAATATGAGAACAGAAATGGAGGTATTTCCACTAACAACAGTCATTTTGCTATATGCACCAAATAGTTACACTCTATCCATCTGGTCCCATGAACCATCCTGCTCAAGTCAAGCTTAGTATGTTTTCCAATAACAAATAAGCTATAGGGTGAATATAATGATGGTCTTGGCATATATGATGGAACCCATAGAAGTAGATGACCTTCTGGGCTAACAATCCATGCACCATTGTCTAACTCTGATAAAACCCTGACATTTAAGTCACTTTCTGAGATATACACATTGGAATCCAGCAAGGCATGACATGGGATTGAAGAATAGCAAATTGAGTGAAAGGTATGTCTTGTCATGTTGTCAGAGTACAGATTAACTGCTGCATCTGTAGAACAATCCCACACATGTATGGTCTTGTCATTTGAACCAGAAACAACTCTCTGACCATCTGGTGAGAATGCTACCCAGCTGCAGCCCAGTCTCAGCATCCCACAAACATATGGTCTTGTCTTTTGAACCTGATGCAATCCTCTTGCCATGTGGAGAGAATGCCACTGACCATACTGAGCCAGTGTGCCCTGTGAGAGGGCTACCCAGCTGCAGTCCAGTCTCAGCATCCCACAAACATATGGTCTTGTCAGAGGAACCTGATGCAATCCCATCTGGTGAAAATGCCACTACATAGACTGATTCAGTATGCCCTATGAGAGGGCTACCCAGCTGTAGTCCAGTCTCAGCATTCCACAAACATATGGTCTTGTCAGATGAACCTGATGCAATTCTCTTCCCATCTGGTGAGAATGCCACTGACCAAACTGAGTCAGTGTGCCCTGTGAGAGGGTGACCCAGCTGCAGTCCAGTCTCAACATCCCACAAACATATGGTTCTGTCTTTGGAACTTGATGCAACCATCTTTCCATTTGGTGAGAATGCCACTGAGAGTACTAAGTCAGTGTGCCCTGTGAGAGGGCTACCAAGCCACAATTTGGTCTCAGTATCCCACAAACATATGGTCATATCTTTGAAACCTAATGCAACCCTCTTTCCATCTGGTTAGAATGCCACTGACCATACTGAGCCAGTGTGCCCTGTGAGAGGGCTACCCAGCTGCAGCCCAGTCTCAGCATCCCATAAACATATGGTCTTGTCTTTGGAACCTGATACAATCCCTTTCCATCTGGTGAGAATGCCACTGACCATACAGAGTCAGTGTGCCTTGTAACAGGGCTACCCAGCTGCAGTCCAGTCTCAGCATCCCACAAACATATGGTCTTGTCAGAGGAACCTGATGCAATCCTCTTTCCATCTGGTGAGAATGCCACTGACCATACTGAGTTAGTGTGCCCTGTGAAAGGGCTACCAAACTGCAGTCCAGTCTCAGCATCAGCAACATGACAATTTGTCTGAACTGACTTACAGCGTCTGATGTGTCTGGAATCAGGCATTTCAGATGGATAAGTCACATCAGCCAGTCAGACCATTTCAGACAATCAGCCCAGGATGGTGTCTGAAATCAGACAGGCAGACAGGCAGACCTTCAGGCTTTCAGACATGTCAGTTAATAAGACTACTAGCTATGCAGGAAATAATACATATAAAGACTGGCAGTCAGCCAGACAGACAGTTAATAGTGCTTTTAAGACCACCCAGTCAGGTAGGCTTTCAGGCTTTCAGACATGTCAGTTAATAAGATTACTAGCTTCACAGGACATAATACATTTCAGACATGTCAGTTAATAAGACTACTAGCTATGCAGGAAATAATATATATAAGACCAGCAGTCAGCCAGACAGACAGTTAATAGTGCTTTTAAGACCACCCAGTCAGGTAGACTTTCAGGCTTTCAGACATGTCAGTTAATAAGATTACTAGCTCCACAGGACATAATACATTTCAGACATGTC
>Ga0307518_10004230_pt1 | contig 10300 bp, 14 predicted proteins | sample 25_EM_MG_FD_203889 | JGI IMG/M metagenome (GOLD analysis project Ga0307518, IMG submission 203889) | Populus trichocarpa ectomycorrhiza microbial communities from riparian zone in the Pacific Northwest, United States - 25_EM | ecosystem: Host-associated > Plants > Roots > Unclassified | place...
CATTTTCACATGCACCTTTTGCCAGGATCACCCCCGAGTTCGTGTCCTTCACAGGAAAATGAGACGGGTGAAATTCAATAAAGACATTATTTTGAGCAGTAAAATGGTGCACATATATAAGGTTTTTGGAGATATCTGGAACACAAAGTGTGTTTTTGAGAATGAAATTTTTGTGTTTTGATTTTAAGGTTAAAGATCCTATATGTGAGACAGTCAAACCTGAACCATCACCGAGCATGACTTCATCAGTGCCATCATATTCTGAATGAATTGATAGGTTGTTGAGATCACCACTAATATTATGGGATGCAACAGAGTCCATGAGCCATTTATTGTCTGTGGCATTAGCGGTAGAAGTGCAGTTTGCTGTGACTGCATGAGAATTCAAGCGGGGGCATGTTTTGGCCGTGTGACCAATTTGGTCACAAAATTGACATTTGGGTTGATACCTTTTTTGTGTTGTATGGGGCCGGCCGAATGGCTTATTATTGTACCGGTTTTCTTTGTGGGGACCCTGGTTTCGTGAGAAACCATTGGGTTTTTGATTCTTTTGGAAAGAATTACCAAACGAGTTCTTGCGATTTGTGTAATTCGCCGATGCCACAAGTTGCTGGGTAGCCGATTCCATCCGCCGAAGGTAGCTGTCATGACCAACCAGCAGATCATGAAGTTCTTCAAAATTTAAGGATTTCTCCCTCGCACGAATTGGTGCAGCAATTTCCCTGAAATCAGAACCCAAACCATGAAGAATATAAAGAGTTAGATCATCATCAGAGATGGGATGGTCGATTAGAGCAATTTCATCAGCCAACGCTTTTACTGCGTGGAGATACTCCTGAATCGATCGATTTCCTTTTTGAATCAAGGTAAGATCCTCCTTGAGTTGCATAGCTCTCAGTCGAGATCGACTAGCATACATGTGATTTAGTTTTTTCCATGCCTCATGAGATGTTTTAGTGGTGGCGATGAGGGGAGTAATTGAGGTGGAGGTGGAAGCAAGGATTGCACTGAGAATTAATTTGTCCTGCCGAACCCAATGGGTTCTTTTCAACGCAGATTGGGAAGTGCCATCAGATGAAGGACACACTGAGAGACCAGTGACGTAGTCCAGCAGATCATACCCAATTAGAAGAGCTTCAAATTGGGCACGCCATTGTGGAAAGGTGGAGGGAATTAATTTCTCGTTGATTTGAGCTGTAATGTTGAGAGCAATCAGTGGATTCTCTGTGTGGGAGGTGGGTTGGGTGGTCAGATTTTGAGATAGAGACATGTTGGAAGCAGGGATCGTAGTCTCGTTTGAGTTATGGTGCTCTGATACCATAAAGCAAATTATAACAGAGAGAGATATAGCAGAGTTCTTCAACAGAAATTTTCCACACTTTATTACTGTTGTTGAGCATAGATTTATACACAATGTATGCTGAATATAAGGAGTTACAGATGAATTACAGTAAGTTAAATATAGAATGATTTGCAATTGTTTTCCTATAATGTTGCTGCATTATCTGTCTGGATTAATATACATGATTCTCGGCTAGGAGTCTGGTGGATCTGGTTTTCCATGAGCTGTCCTAATATGGAGGATAGTGATGGGGATGAGTTAGCATTACCGGTTGAGAAGTCCTTGGTTGTGAAGGCGAACACTTCAGGTTCAGGTCAAGGAAGACGAAACTAATCAACAAAGAGAGAACATCTTGCATACGCGTTGTTATGTACAAAGTTGTGTTAATGTTTATAGTACCACCCTTGTTAGTAAACTGAATTTGTGTACTGTTAAGCATGCTAATCCATATAGATTGCAATGGCAGAATGATAGTGGTGAAGTGAAAGTGACTAAACAGGTTTTGGTTCCATTTTTTATTGGGAAATATGTTGATGAAGTTCAGTGCGACGTGGTACCAATGCAAGCAAGTCACATCTTGTTGGGGAGACCATGGCAATATGATAGAAAGGCAATTCATAATGGGGTTAAAAATAGGTATACCATTATAAAAGATGGTAAAACAATCACTCTTGTACCTCTTACACCCAAACAGGCATATGATGATCAAATAAAGCTAAAAAGTGAGCATGAGGCGGTGGGGAGAGTAGACCATCAGATTCGACTAGAACCCAAACCACTACAACCCATTCGGCCACCCATCCAAACATAAACAAATATTTGACCAACACTCCAAACAAATCAGACCATTCGACCACTACTCAAAAACACCCAAATCTGGCCGAGAGTGGAGGTAAGACAAGAGGAGTGAAGAAAGTCAGGAAGGATGATGAGAATTGTGTGGAAAAGCTAAAGAAACAACCCAATTTTTATGCTAGAGAGGGTGAGGTCACATCTGTATTTTTAACTAACAAGCCAATGATTTTACTTGTGTACAAAAAGGCTTACTTTAATACTAATGATCTTGATTATATTGTGCCTAGTGTTGCTATTTCTTTGTTACAGGAGTTTGAAGATGTGTTCCCCGACGATACTCGTAGCGGATTACCATCATTGAGGGGGATAGAGCATCAGATTGATTTAGTACCGAGAGCTTCAATTCCTAACGGACCAACCTATAGAAGCAATCTCGAGGAGACAAAGGAGCTTCAAAGGCAAGTTGATGAGCTGATGGAAAAGGGATACATTCGTGAGAGTATGAGCCCGTGTGTTGTACCCATGCTACTTATGTCTAAGAAGGATGGAACATGGAGGATGTGTGTTAATTGCCGAGCCATCAACAACATAATTATAAATTATAGACACCCCATTCCTAGGCTTGATGACATGTTAGATGAGTTACATGGATCCTGTATTTTCTCTAAAATTGACTTGAAAAATGGGTACGATCAAATTAGGATGAAAGAAGGTGATGAGTGGAAAGCAACATTTAAGACGAAGCATGGTTAGTAATGCTGTTTGGACTTACAAATGCACCTAGTACGTTTATGTGTTTAATGAATCATGTGTTGCGTGCATTCATAGGTAAGTTTATGGTTATGTATTTTGATGACATTCTGATCTATTGCAAGAACTTAACTGTGCATCTTGATCATTTGCGTAATGTACTTAGTGTGTTGCGTAGTGAGAAATTGTATGCTAATCTTAAAAAGTGTGCCTTTAACATGGAGAAAATTGTGTTTCTTGGCTATGTTGTAACTGCACAGGGTATCGAGATGGATGAGGAGAAAGTTAAGGCCATCCGGGGTTGGCCTACACCCAAATTGATAAGTGAGGTAAGGAGTTTTCATGGGTTAGCTAGATTTACAAGCATTTTGTGAAAGATTTCAGTACAATTGTTGCACCCTTAAATAAAGTTGTTAAAAAGTCAGTTGGGTTTAAATGAGAGGAGGAACAAGAATTAGCTTTTGTTCTTTTGAAAGAGAAATTATGTTCTGCACTTGTTTTGGCTTTACCTGACTTTGCAAAAGCCTTTGAAATAGAATGTGATGCGTTTGGAATGGGAATAGGTGTTGTTTTGATGCAGGATCGGAGACCTTTTTTTTGTAGTAAGTTGACGAATGAAATAAAAGAAGAAGATACAAAGATTATAAGGGGCATATCCCAGATTTACAATGGGATCAGAAATGTAAAACAACAAATGGCTACAGCGTAGCCACAAAACAGAAAACTGAGACCTAACTAAACTTGTTAAGGACACCAATACAACCAGCTATATATCAAATTAAGAGTCTATGCTATTGACCCTCAAAAGTCTTTTGATCCTTATGTTTTCATCTGTTTGTAGAACGTTACTCATAAAATCAATCTTATCTCGAATGATACATTCGATTTGATCAAAGACCAAATTCGAAGTTCTAGACAAACCTGCAAAGATCCTTGCATTCCATTCTTGCCAGATATAATACACTGTAGCTGCAAAACCCAGTTTACGAGAAAAATTTACAAAACTTTTGCCATGCCAAGTGACAGTGGCCCATCGAATCCATTCATCCCAGCCTTTTGTAATTCTTGGAATGTCGCATCTGTCACAAACATCCCACCATAATGCTTTAGTATAAGAGCATTCAAAGAACAAGTGGTTGTGATCTTCATTGTTGCGGAGACATAGAGAGCACCTATTGGGACCATGTATACCAAACCGATGAAGTCTATCCTGAGTTGTGAGTTTCTGTTGGACAGCCACCCATAGAAGAAACAAATGTTTTGGAACAGCATTCTTGAACCACATAATGTCATGCCATTCAACCATCTGATTATGAATTCTTAGTTGCGCTCCCAAGCTACTTTGATCGAGAATCTCTGATTTGGCGAATCCAACCAAACAATCTCATCCTTTTGACCTTTAGGAGTAGAATTGGAAGGAATAGCTTCTATAATGGGGTGCCAGCCAATAACTTGAGTGGTAGGAATTCTCCATTCTAAGTTATTAATCAGCACATCCACCCTCGTGTTATTTGCCATACCTGAATCATAGATGAATCTTTCACCGTAAGTATTTGCGAGCGGGTTGTGGGGATGCCAATTGTCAAACCATAGAGAGGTAGTCATGCCATCTCCTATGATGTACTTCATCTTCAGCCATGCTAAGGATCAGAGCTTTAGAATCTTTCCCCAAGCCCAAGAGCAATTTTCTGGCGCCTTGATTGTCCAGAAATTCCTACCTCACAATAGATTGGATCTGATCCAAGTAGACCAGATTGAGCCATTTGAGTCATGGCGCAGGTTCCAAATGTGTTTCAACAAAGCAATCTTGTTCTAATCTGTTATCCTTTTTATTCCTAGCCCCCCCCTCCTTTTTTGGAAGACATACTTGATCTCAAGTCACTTTAGCCCTAGTAGTTCTCATATTTGAACCTGACCAAAGAAAGGATCTCATAATTTGCTCAACATTTTTTATTACTTGCCCCGGTAATAGTAAGAGAGTGTTCTACAAGTCCAATGTCGAACTTTAGAGGTGATTCGATCCATGAGGGCCTTACAATAAACAACCTTTAGTCTGGACGAGATAAGAGACACTCCCAAATATTTCATAGGAAGCTCCCCCTCTCTAAACCCAAGAATAGGGATAATCTATTCCCTCTCAGCACTTAACAGACCACTCAAGAAGATGTCACTTTTGTTTAGATTTGGATATAGACGTAATAGATCTTGAAACTCTATGAGCACATTTCTGATCATATGAATTGAGTTTACATCCCCTTTGCTGAAAATCATCAAGTTGTTTGCAAAACAAAGATGAGAAATTTTGTCCTTCTTGCATCTCCAGTGGAACTTGAAGATTTGATTGGCACTCATCTTGCAGAACAGACCCGAAAGGATTTCCATACATAGGACAAACAAATATGGAGATATTGGATCACCTTGTCTCAGCCCTCTCCCCCCTTGAAAGTAACCTGCAAGTTCACCATTGACGTTGATAGAGAATTGACATGATGTAACACAAACCATGATCCAATCAATGACTATTTTAGGGAATCCCATTTTTATTAGCGTAGCATCAATGAAATCCCATCGACCGAGTCATAAGCCTTCATCAGATCTACTTTCATAGCACAACGAGCAGGTCCGGTAGATTTATGATAGCCTTTCATTAGTTCCTAAGACAAAAGAATGTTGTCGCTGAATCTCCATCCAGAGATAAAAGCAGTCTGATACGGACCAGGATCGGAGACCTATTGTGTATTTCAGTGAGAAGTTAAGTGGAGCGACCTTGAACTATCCCACTTACCACAAAGAGATGTATTGATAAGAGCACTTGAAACATGACAGCATTACTTGTGGCCAAAAGAGTTTGTAATCCATTCGGATCATGAATCCTTGAAACATCTGAAAGGACAAGGTAAGTTGAATAATAGACATGCAAAATGAGTTGAATTCTTTGAAACTTTTCCTTACGTAATCACGTATAAGCAAGGCAAAGAGAACTTCGTAGCTGATGCACTTAGGCGCATGTATGTTCTTTTACACACCATGAATACTATATTGCTAGGCTTTGAATATGTGATGGAATTGTATGATAATGATTCTGACTTTGCCGAGATTTATAATGTATGTGGACATTCGGCTTTTGGTAAGTTTTATTTGATGGATGATTATTTGTTCAAAGAGAATAGATTGTGTGTTCCTGCTAGTTCTTTACGTGAATTGCTTGTTCGTGAAGCCCATGGGGGTGGTTTAATGGGTCACTTTAGGGTTGCGAAAACCTTGGATGTATTGCATGAGCATTTCTTTTGGCTAAAGATGAAAAGAGATGTGCAACGAATTTGTGAACAGTGCATTGCTTGTAGAAAGGCAAAATCTAGAGTACAACCGAATGGACTATATACACCATTATCTCTATGGACTTTGTTTTAGGTTTACCTAAGGTTTAAGAAAGGTAAAGACTCTATTTTTATTGTGGCTGATAGGTTTTCTAAAATGGTGCATTTCATTGCATGCCATAAAACAGATGATGCATATCATTTTGCAGACTTGTTCTTTAGGGAGATTGTACGTTTGCATGGCAATCACAAGAGTATAGTTTCAGATCGTGATATTAAGTTACTTAGCTACTTTTGGAAGACCTTATGGGGAAAATTGGGAACTAAACTCTTATTTTCGACAACATGCCATCCTCAAATAGATGGACAAACTCCTATCAAACCTATTTCGGCTTTCCGGGATCAGATCTCAATCTTGATTGTGGGTTGCGTGACCACATGATCACGAGGTTCATATTAGGAAATAATTTGTTTTAGTAGTATATCATCTAGACAACCTCTTTTTTTATTCTTTCAAAAGATTGTAAAATCAAGCGTAAATTGGTTAGCAAGTTCAAAAGAAAGAAGATTTAAATAAATTAAAAAAAATAGATAGGTTATGAACTAAATAAATGATAAAATACCCAAAATGATGAATCTCATTTTTTTAGTGACAATAAAGAGATCATAAAAAGCTAAATTAAGAAACAATTAGGTGAAGATCACCAAGAAGATAGAATACAACCAATGAGAACCTAATTATAAACAATAAGGAATAAAATGTTATAGAATAACAACCTATTAACGATGTATAAAAATTGATTATATTATATATAAACCTATCTTAATTGCACCAAAAACATCTTTGAACATTACATTATTAGCATATTCACATGGATTCCTTTCATTATCACGTGTAATAAACATGAAATGTTCTTTCGATGTAGCTCTTAAAAGGGCAATATAAATTTGTCCATGTGTAAATTTAGGAAGATAAATCTCCATTTTTGTTAATAAACTAAACTTGACTTTTTTTTTAATAATTATTGCATAGCATGACGAACATGAAACTGTTGTCATTTGATTTAAATGGCCATTTGCTCTCATTAATGAGAAAATATAATTCTAGGAATTAAAACAATGTTTCCAATGTTGGAACTTGTTAGTATCTTTGCTTAAATAATTTTCTATGCAAGATGTGTCATAATAAGTCCTGTTCCATTGTATAATGTTATTAATGGACCAAGATTTCATAACACCATGATTGGTGTCCTTAAATTCAAAGAATTTGTGCAAGGGATCACCATTTAACTCTAGCTAATTCAGAAACTCAACAAGGTATAATAAATTAAGATTATTATTGTTTGAAGAAGAGTTGCAAATTTAATCATTGCTCACATAATCATGTCTTGCACCATTAAGTTTATTGAGGATGAATTAATTTATATCAATGACAATTTAATTTTTTAGGTTGACAATTGCTGATGAGAATCAACAAGCATACTAAAGGATCCATTAGAGGTGATAAGTAGGGCAATTACAAAGTCAAAGGCCAAGAAGATTAAAGAGGTATTCAAATGGCTAATTCAAGATATTTAGGTCAAGTTAAGCATCAAGATTATAACAAGAGCTAATCATGATTAATTAATGTAATCCATGAAAAGGAAGGAGCTAGTTTTTAGGCTTGATGCATGTGGATTGGACTTATTTTCCTAATGTGCATTTTTATGCTAATATGAATAACTTTTGATATGATAGTTGAGTCTTAGTCTTGTTGAAAATTTTCTAAAAGATTCTAAAGGTTTTTTTTCTTATAAGAATAAAATTTTGTAGTGATCAGACATCGGGAAAGATTTACAGTAAATTCCAGAAGTTATTATTTGAGATTTGCATATTTTCCTAGTTGATTTAGGGTTCCTTTTCCTTTTCTGTTTAGAAATCTTTTGTTATTTTTTTAGCCTTGTTTAGGATATTTTACGTACTAAAAGTAGAGTTATTTAGCTTATATTTTTGTTTTTTAGGTGTTTTGATTTCACAAATAATATTATATGTACAAGGTTGATCATACTCTTGGTTTTTCATTGCACTCTCCTGAACTTATCAAAGATTACTTCTTTGTGGCGTTCATCTTTATAATTCTAGTTCTTAATTCCTTATAATCAACATGTTAGGATTTTCATCTAATAAAAATGTTTTTTTTTTGTTCGGGTAATCACTAGGTTAGGTTCTTTTCAACTTCATTTTAGATTTCTTAGGTTGTGTTCAATCTTGAATGTGGATTCTAGGATTCTTACCTTCTAAATCTGCATCAGCTGATATCAAAACTAGGCTCTAAAATTAGGTTTTATCAATCTATCCTTAAATTTTTATGTATCTTTGTTCTTGTTTAATTTCAAAAATCTATTTATTTATTCTTGTTTATCAAATCTTGAATTGTGGTAAAAATTAAAAAAAAAAAAAGAGGCAAAGTTTATGTTAAAATAAGTTACTGCCAAAAAAAATTAAAAAATGAAATGAAAAGAAAGAAATTGTAAATTTAGTTTCTGTCACAAATTAAAATTACAAAAGGATTGATTTTTGTTTCATCTATGGATATTCATTTGTTTAATATTGATTTTAGGTTATTTGAGTCTACATTGGTTTTGGTTTTGTTGAGTCGTTCTTGAACTTCATTTTTATCTTTATATTTGTTTTTGTTTTCATGATTGTCTTTTTTTTATATATATGTTGGCTAGACATTATGAATTGAGATTTTTTTATTGTTTTTCAGTTTCTTAAAGAATTAAAGAGTCAAGCAAGAGAGATAAAAGATAAAAAGGTGAGACTATTATCATAAAAAGCTAAATTTTGAGTGAAACACAAGTGCAGTGACATATTTTTTAAGTGTAAACACATAAAGGAGTGTGTGAGGAGTTTTCTTTATTTACTAACAAAAATTTCAGATTTAATGATTTCTTCCAAAGGCTTGTCATCACCTAAAGAGGAGAAGGAGAACTCTTTTGTTGTTTTACACGCTATGTAACAATAGTTTGAGAGGATGATGTGATTTTTGTTGAGGTGAAGGATTAAATTGATAGACAAGAGGTCGTGATTTCTAGTTTGTAAGAGGTGTCATCCTAAAGGGTTTCCGAATACTAGAAGATTGGAAAAAACATGCTACCTCACCTATAGATGAATTTGTTGATGGGAATGAGGATGGTTATGCTGATGATTTTGAACATGCTTCATTTTGCCAAGGGAGTAGATTTTGACAACAAGAAAATCTCGATGATGAGAGATTTTGACAGTATGAAGATTATGTTCATAGAAGAGTTATGAGAGATATTAGGTTTCGTGATGGGTTGGATACAAAATCTTAGGAGTATTAAGATTAAGATGTTTTCTTTCCAAGGAAGGAATGACCCAGATACTTACTTCGAATGGAAGAAGAAACTAGAGTTGATCTTCGATTATCATAACTATTCGAAGGACAAAAAGGTAGAATTAGTTGTGATTTAATTTACCGATTATGTTATTATTTTATGAGATGAACTCTTTTTTTAAGTAGCATTTGACACATGTGATGAGATTAAGACAATCATGAGAAATTTTTTTTGTTGATAATCAATAATATTGGGATTTGTATCACAAATTACAAAGTTTAACTTTAGGTTTTAAAAGCGTTGAGGACTACCATAAAACGAAGGAGATAACTATGATTCAAACTAATGCAGTGGAGGATAAAAAAGCTATCATTGCTAGATTATTTAATGGTTTGAACAATTAGATAATAAATATTATGATGTTTAATACATTCATATTATTCTATCCTTTTAGTACCTTATTCTTAGTCTTTTATACATGCTATATCTTACAATAGTTTACTTAACTTAATTTGTGCTTAACAATGTTATGGAAACACAAAGTAAAAAAGAAACTAAATGAAGTATTTTTGATGCGAACCTCGTGATCACATGGTCACGCAACCCACACGCAAAGACACCAATTCTTGGAAAGCCAAGTAAATCAGGTTTGATAGGAGTGTGACACAAAGATAACTTGTACCTAGGCACCAGCACTATTGGAAACGGAGACCCCCACCCAACGAATATTGATTCGCGAACGAGAAGTATAAGGA
>Ga0307518_10004232_pt1 | contig 10299 bp, 7 predicted proteins | sample 25_EM_MG_FD_203889 | JGI IMG/M metagenome (GOLD analysis project Ga0307518, IMG submission 203889) | Populus trichocarpa ectomycorrhiza microbial communities from riparian zone in the Pacific Northwest, United States - 25_EM | ecosystem: Host-associated > Plants > Roots > Unclassified | place...
TAACATTGTTGAGAGTTCAAATTCAATTTGAACTCGTTTATTATTACTTTTAATAACAATACTTTGAAAGTGTTATCTCGTAATCATAATCACCGTATATAAAAGATTTATAATAAAATATTCATATATACCACATTGATGAAATAGCTTAGGAGGGGATGCACCTTAAAGATGGCTGGAAAAATATTTTTTAAAATCAACCTGTCGCCATCGGCAGCAAAGACTATTTTTTATATATAAAAAATCAAACATATAGAACAAATCGTGGAATCTTCAAGAATTGATTAAATCGCGATAAATTGAAAAAAGCGAAAGCGCCGTACCATCGAATGGGTGGGGGCCCGACTGGACGTATGTGGCGAATATTCACTAGATTTGAATTTGTGGTTTCGAATCCGCGCCACCACTCAGCACTACTTATCAGGATACGCAGACAAGAAAGCTATATAAGCTCTCGTACCTATCAGATAAATAACTCTACTTATCAATAACTCTACTTATCACTGATAGGTCAGTAGATATAGAAAGAAAGACTCCTGTACAACGCATCGAAGATAGCGAGGCCAAGTCTCTTTTATCCTCTCTCTCTCTCTCAAGAAACGCAGCCTTGAAACCCTAGAAGTTGCCTCGATTTCCGTTCTCTGCATAGGTTCAATTAAGCTCCGAGTCGCCTAATCTTGCTTAATTAAGCGTAGATTTGGTAGTAATTAGCGTGTATGCAGAGCTAGTTTGATTGATCGATCGAAAGAAAATGTCGTCTTTGAGTAGAGAATTGGTGTTTCTCATACTTCAGTTTCTTGAAGAAGAGAAATTCAAGGAGTCTGTCCACAAGTAAGCCCCTGTCTCTCTTTCTGTATGTATTTTTGTACGTATCGGTGTATTTTTGTGCGTATACTTGGACGTGCTTGTGTTTGTGTGTGAAAGTAGTGGATTTTCGTGCGTTATGGCAAGTAAGCCTTGGTTTCTGTATCCTTATGTGTACTTTGTAGGTAATTGTGTATTTTTTGTGTATTTTTTGGTCTTTTTTTTTGTATGTTATGTCTGTGTGGATATTGAGCTGTACTGTGCTGGATGGATTTGTGATTGTTAAGTTATAGATGGAGTGATAAGTACTTTTTGTTAAGGTTAGTTAAGTGGTGGTGGTGGTGGTTTTTTTGGCTGTTCATGGAAGTTGAAAATTTATAATTGTTGAATTTCATTTTTAAAAGACTTGAACAAGGCAGTTGGATTAGATGTAGTTGAGTGGTGTGAGTTTCTGTATCATTGAGCTTTGAGTGATGAAAAGAGTTGGAATTTTGCTGGGCTGAGAGTAGGGTTTTTAATTTACTTTTTGTTGGGATTGGGATAATTTAAAGTGTAAAAGTTGAAATATTTGTGTTTCAGATTGTAGTTTGGTTCTTAATATTTGCGAGTTAATTGATTGGGAAATTTTGAATTGATGCAAATGCTGTGTAATTTAGGCTCGAGAAGGAATCGGGGTTTTACTTCAACATGAAGTATTTCGAGGAGAAAGTGCTGGCTGGAGAATGGGATGAAGTTGAAAAGTACTTAGCGGGTTTTACCAAAGTTGATGATAACAGATACTCAATGAAGATATTTTTTGAAATCAGGAAACAGAAGTATCTTGAAGCGCTTGATAGGTAAATTGCGTCTTAAATTACAGGCAAACTTTCTGACTCTAATTTGGAAGAGTTATATTCACTGTTTTTGTTCGATTCCTACTTACAGGCAAGACAAGGCGAAAGGTGTTGAAATTTTAGTGAGCGATTTGAAGGTATTCTCGACATTTAATGAGGAACTGTACAAAGAAATCACTCAGCTTTTAACTCTTAACAATTTCAGGTAATTTTTTCTCTCATTAAGCTATTTTGGTTATCTAGCCAGGTTTGATATCATAATTTAATTTCCTTTTTGACCGGTTTTGTTGCTTAATGTTGGAAAAATCTAGGATTTGAATATTGAAATTCATCAACTGGTTGGCAAAATGGTAATGATAGCTTAGCTGGGCTTAATTCCTGTTCATTTTCAACTATTGTTTATTGTCTTTTTTCTTCCCCACATTTTCTTTCTTCTAAAACTAGTGAAGACGTGTGGTACTTGTAGGGGCTGTATTCACGGAGTTGTTTTCTTACATGAATCATGGAACCACAGAAAACTCTAATTTGTTAATTAATACAGGGAAAATGAGCAACTATCCAAGTATGGCGACACTAAAACAGCTCGTAGCATTATGTTGGTAGAGTTAAAAAAGCTTATTGAAGCAAATCCTCTCTTTCGTGATAAGCTTGCGTTTCCTACCTTGAAGTCATCTCGATTGAGGACCCTAATCAATCAGAGGTAAAGTTGTTATAGCATTGGATGAATAATAAACATATGTGATATTAGAGCATTTGGTTTATCATGAACTGCCGATTTATGCTATACTTGGTTTGTTATATTTGGATGTGATTCTGCATTTTTCACATTCTTTTGTGTGGAAGATGTGCTTTTCTTTATCATAGAACATAGTTTATTAAATTAGTATAGCCAGAGTCCACATTTTTTGCACTAATATGCTATTAACTCGGGATTGTGAAGTTTTCAGTTGAAATACTTGATGTTTGACCATGCTGCATACAGTAATGTATGATTTCCTTCGAAACCAAAGGGGATTGTTGTTGTTTTTCTATATTGTTGTTGTTTTTCTATATTGTTTTTGTTTGACTGCTTCTATGATTTCCATTATTTGCGCCATATCAATGTTTGACGTTGTATGTGACTACTTGGTCATTGCAGTTTGAACTGGCAGCACCAGTTATGCAAGAATCCAAGGCCGAACCCAGACATTAAGACTTTATTCACAGACCACACATGTTCACCTATGAATGGTCCTCTTGCTGCTGCACCTGTCAATCTTCCAGTCGCTGCTGCTGCTGCAAAGCCTGCTGCATATACTCCTCTTGGGGCTCATGGTGTATGATATCTTGAACTTTTTAATTTTCTAACCCAGAACAAGCTTTAGATTGTGAGGTGTTGATCACTGAACATTTTTTTTTTTTTTTTGTATTAGCCCTTTCCAGCTACTGGTGCAGCAGCTAATACTAGTGCTTTAGCCAGTTGGATGGCAAATACTTCCGCTTCTTCATCTGTCCAAGCAGCTGTTGTTACTGCATCGTCAATTCCTATTCCACAAAATCAAGGTTTGCAATTTCATTGAGTTGGAGGTTGCTTTCTAGCAAATACATGTTACTGTAAAGAGAGTGAAAACTGATAAGCTGAGGAACTTAAAAAAAAAAAAGAAGAAGAAGAAGCAGAAGAGAGGGATATAAATATGCTGAAACAACATCAAATTCTCTCTGATTTCGATATTGACACATGCTTACTGAGTACACATCTTTGGAGCCAAAATGGCCCTTTACTCCTGATTCTTATTATTTTCTTGTATTTTGCTGGAGAAAGAAGGATAGGTTGGGATGGGTTTCATGAATTTCTTTTATTTCTTCTGTTTTGAATGCCTGTTTGATTCCATCTCCTTTTAGTTAACCAGAGAATGTAAATTGGGAAATATGGTTGCATGGGAATTGGGAAATAACGGTTAAGAAGTTAACTCTTGGTTAACATGCTTGATTGTCTCTCAGTTCCAGTCTTGAAACGTCCAAGAACACCACCAACCGCCCTGGGCATCGTTGATTATCAGAATCCTGATCATGAACTAATTAAACGTCTCCGGCCTGCCCAATCTGTTGAAGAGGTATTTTGAGCTGATTTTGCTCCAAATATGCAACAATTCACAATGTTGTTTTGTCATTATGCTTACTGTTCTTAACTTAGCTTTTGTTGTTTCATTCCTAATGTTGGATGACCTCACCTTTTTAGGTCACATATCCAGCATCTAGACAACATGCATCTTGGTCTCTGGAATACCTGCCAAGGACAGTAGCTTTTTCCTTGCATCCAGGGTCAGCTGTCATGAGCATGGATTTTCACCCTTCTCACCACACATTGCTTCTTGGTATTTCTATGTGTATTGGTGATTTATGTCAAATGATCATACGGGAATACATTACTGCGTTCCTGTCCCCCTCTTTAACTTATTGTGTCATTTGAACAGTTGGTTCTGTTAATGGTGAAATTACACTTTGGGAACTCATCTCACGGGAGAGGTTGTTTTCGAAGCCCTTCAAGATTTGGGACATGTCAGCTTGTTCATTGCAATTTCAGGTCCTCTCTGATATCCTTTTGTACTGTACTTGTACTGGTATTTTTTCTTCACATTATTGCTGCATTTTTGCGTTTCATGGGATATCTTTGTTGTGACTTGTGACATGGGAATTTGAAGCAACTAATTTGTGGGTCTTATATGTAATATCTTGCAGGCGTCTGGTTTCAAGGATGCCTCAATTTCTGTTACCCGTGTTGCATGGAGTCCTGATGGAAATTTTGTGGGTATGTGACACTTGTTAGATAAAACTTTTAAGGTGTGCTGTTAGCATCTTAATGTTTTTGCTGTTACAGGGGCTGCATTTAATAAACACTTGATTCACTTGTATGCTTATAATGGACCAAATGATCTGCGCCAGCATTTAGAGGTTAGTCAATCTATTGTTGATTGTGCCTGTTGGACTAAATCTGTAACTATACTATTGACTTGCCTTTGTCATTGCAGATTGATGCCCATGTTGGTGGTGTGAATGATTTGGCTTTTGCTCATCCAAACAAACAACTATGTGTGGTCACCTGTGGAGATGACAAGCTAATAAAGGCAATATATATAATGTGTCATAAGAGTTTTTAATTAAATTTGGGTTCCAACATTATCTAATGAAAGTAGTGAAACAGGTGTGGGATTTAACAGGACGGAAGCTGTTTAATTTTGGAGGTCATGAGGCACCGGTTTATAACATTTGTCCACACCACAAAGAGAACATCCAGGTATCTCAAATGGAAGCAGAGGGCTCAACTGTTTTTCTTTTGACTTTCCTCTTCTCATTGCTGTTTGGGAATTAAATAAAGCTATCTATTTTTTTTTTTTTTTTTGTAATTGATGACTTGGTTCCCTGGAACGATGGTTGTGTTATCAGCATGCACACAAACCACTTTCAGAATCCTTTTTTCCATGTGGATGCCAGCCTATCATCTACTCATCTGTATTGATTGATAAACTGGCTATTATTGTTTGGAATGGGATTCAAGTGCTGTGGTGTCAGTTATATTGCTTTTACCAAATTAATATTTCTAGTGAAGTGTTGTGTCTCTGGCACTAACTGTTATAGTTGCATACTTGCAGTTCATATTCTCTACTGCTATTGATGGGAAAATAAAGGCCTGGCTATATGACAATATGGGATCTAGAGTTGACTACGATGCTCCTGGCCGGTGGTGTACTACGATGCTTTACAGCACTGATGGCAGTAGGTAAGATAATTTTATTGTAAATTTGATTGCTGTTTTTCTCCAATTCCATTTTCTACATGTTTGTAAGGTCTGATGAAATTTTCCATGTTGAGCATTGTTCTTTGATCTTCTTCTTCTATATGTTTTTTTTATCAATTATTTATCAAGTTGCTTCCTTTTTCCAGGCTGTTCTCTTGTGGAACAAGTAAAGATGGAGAATCTTATCTGGTCGAATGGAATGAAAGTGAAGGATCGATAAAGAGGAGTTTTGTTGGGTTCAGAAAGAAATCAGCAGGTGTTGTGCAGTTTGACACTACCCAAAACCACTTTTTGGCTGCTGGTGATGATGGTCAGATAAAGTTTTGGGATATGGAGAATACCAATGTCCTCACAAGCACAGATGCAGATGGGGGGTTGCAGGTTATTTTTGTCTTTGGCTTTTTTTTTTTTTGTGGAACACCTCTGCTTTTAATTGTTACTTAATCATGTTAATTGCAACAGACTCTTCCTCGCCTGAGATTCAACAGGGAAGGGAATCTTCTCGCTGTTTCCACAGCAGACAATGGATTCAAGATACTTGCAAATGCTGCTGGTCTCAGATCATTGAGAGCAGTTGAAACTCAATCTTTTGAAGCATTGAGATCACCTATGGAATCTGCTGCTATCAAGGTTACATTGATTTCTTTTAGCAAGCTTGTTTCTTTGAAAGCATTTATGTTCTAAGATCTGTCGGAACTCTTTTTTGTTCATTGGTCAGGTTTCTGGTGCTTCTAGCATCGCAAATGCCAGTCCAGTGAACTGTAAAGTGGAAAGGAACTCTCCCGTCAGGCCTTCTCCAATTCTTGTATGTGAACTTTATGTTCTTAACTCTAGTTTTGATTTATCTATGGTTTCTTCAAAATCTGGCATTCTACTTTCAGGCTTGGAGAAGTATTTGAGTTTATTGTTTGCTTGGCCGAAGTTTAATGCATTACCCAGATGCAGTATTAGCTGTGGTTTTAGTTGTTAGCTATTACATGGTAGTGAAGAGGGGGCCATCTATTTATTTCTTTATAACGTGCTCTGTCTGAGTCACCATGTACCCCTGCATGCTGGACATGATGTTTGCTTAATTCTTTCTTTGCTTGGTGAACAAAGTCACCCGTGAAGAAAATTGGCCCTGGTTTTAAGGCTTTGCCCTGTGTATGATCTTTTTTTCTCCCATGGATATTGTTTTTTGTTAATTTCTAACATAATTGTGCTGTACAAATGATTGAGACTAATTTTTTTTTTCTTTGAATTGTTTAAGAATGGAGTTGATCCTTTGAATAGAAGCATGGAAAAACCAAGAACTGTGGATGATGTAATTGATAAAACAAAACCATGGCAATTGGCTGAAATTGCAGATCCCAGCGAGTGTAGATTAGTTACCTTGCCTGAGAGCGCAGATACCTCCAGCAAGGTGCTTTAAGTTTCATCTAATGTTTATGTTGTTTTGCATGATTTTCTAGTTTAATAAAGTGTCAACCTTCTCATTTTTCTATCCAGGTTGTTCGTCTTCTATATACAAATTCTGGTGTTGGCATGTTGGCTCTAGGAGCAAATGGTATTCAGAAGCTTTGGAAGTGGCCACGCAATGAACAAAATCCAAGTGGAAAGGTAATATGTGGTTAAAATATATAGATATCAATATGTTTAGTTTTTTCTGTCAATGAATGGATTTCTGAAGCAGGTTGGTGTTTAAAAAGGCCACCGCCAGTGTTGCTCCACAGCATTGGCAACCAAACAGTGGCCTTCTTATGACTAATGATGTCTCAGGTGTCAACCTTGAAGAAGCAGTCCCATGCATAGCTCTCTCAAAGAATGACTCATATGTAATGTCAGCCACTGGTGGGAAGGTTTCACTGTTTAACATGATGACATTCAAGGTCTGTCTGCTCATGCATGTCTTGCAAATATAGATAGCCTTGTAATTTTTAGTGTCTCAATGAATTGGTTAATCTGCAGGTGATGACAACTTTCATGTCCCCTCCCCCTGCTTCAACCTTTCTAGCATTCCATCCCCAGGATAACAATATCATAGCCATTGGAATGGAGGATTCAACTATCCACATATACAATGTTAGAGTGGATGAGGTGATTACTTGCTAAAAATCTGACTGCTGATTTTGTCCTTGAAAGACCATTCCACTCTCTTAACCATATCTAATGTTCCTGCTTTGTTTTTCCAGGTGAAATCAAAATTAAAGGGTCACCAGAAGCGAGTAACTGGTTTAGCCTTTTCCACCAATCTTAATATCTTGGTATCATCAGGTGCTGATGCACAGGTAAATAGGAGCAATGCTGTTTGTTTTTTTTTAAAAATAAAATTGTTAGCTGTTTTTTTTTAATCTATCATAGTGAAGCAGTTGACCATGCCTGAGAGTTTACATTTTGGGTTTTAAATTTTTTAGCTGCTCGTGCACTTGTGTCCGTGGAGATGCTGATTTGATCTATTTACCACTGTTTGCCTAACATCCCATTTATGTGCTCCAATAGGATTGGATTACTGTCACCATAAAGAAGGAAACAAAGATAAAGCATGGATAATATGCCTTTCCTTTTATAGGTTTAACTTAGGACTCATTTTTGTGTTTGTGTAAGAATCAGGAAGTGTTGATGTCAAATGCAATTCATATCATTGATATCATGGATAAAGGAGGTTTAGGGGTAGAACATGGCCATTTTCCAGGCACCGTGGAAGTTGATTTCTGAGTATTTACTTAAAAATTTATGATTTTTGGATATTAACAATCAACACTCAATTACTGTTCAAGCATGTCTTGGCAGATAAATTTCTTTGCTTGTCCTGTCTGTACTTACTAAAGATGTCATGCTATTAAAACCCTTATATCTGAAGACCATGTGACCATTCATGTGTAAAATTGCTTTTGCAACTCATTCCAATCTCCGTAATAACTACTTTTTGCAGCTTTGCATCTGGAGCATCGATACATGGGAGAAGAGAAAATCAGTTGCTATTCAAATTCCTGCAGGAAAGTCACCTACTGGTGACACCCGTGTACAGTTCCACTCTGATCAGACTCGCTTGCTTGTGATTCATGAGACTCAGTTGGCAATATATGATGCCTCCAAGATGGAGCGTATCCGTCAGGTACAAGTTTTGATATAATTTTTTAATTTTTGTTTGCTTTAAGCTGATTCAGTTGTGACATGCATATTCTTTTGATTTTCCTTTGCAGTGGGTACCACAAGATGCTGTTTCTGCACCCATATCTTATGCAGCATACTCTTGCAACAGTCAATTGATTTATGCTACATTCTGTGATGGTAACATTGGAGTGTTTGATGCTGATAGCCTGAGGCTTAGATGCCGAATTGCCCCCTCAGTATACAACGGGTATGTGTTTTTTACCATGCCTTGTACTTGAGTGCTTCATCTGTCTCAATTAGTAGTGTTCCATGCCCCATAGTCTCTTTGATTCACCTAAATCCTGCATGAAACTGCATATCAAACTCTCAACAAATATCTGTTTACTCTTCATTTGCCTTTCTGCTCAAGCAATCTGAAGTTAGAATTTAATGTCTTCTTGATATCCATGCTTGCCCATGATTTTCTTTCTTTCTTTTTTTATTTTTTTGCAGGAGCCAAACTGTGTACCCACTAGTTGTTGCTACGCATCCACTCGACCCAAACCAGTTAGCCTTGGGGTTGACAGATGGATCTGTTAAGGTGATAGAACCCACCGAATCAGAAGGGAAGTGGGGAACGAGTCCGCCTGTAGATAATGGGGTGCTAAATGGTAGGACGACATCATCATCTACTACAAGCAACCACACGCTAGATCAGTTGCAAAGATAAGAATCCTTGCAGTGTGCATTGTATTTGCATATGGGCATCTGTAATTCATCAACATAGAATTTAGTTCCTTAGTCCCTCCCCCTCATATGTCCCTTATCAAAGGTTAGATACACAACATTCTTGTATACTTGTCTAGTTAGCTCTAGTTACTTGATTTTCTCCCCTTTTTTTTCTCATTTTCCCCTACGTATTTGCCCATCTAAACATGTCTTGTATCCATAATTTCTGTCCTTTTCTCCCTTAATAAACTCATTTGTGATTGTGAACACGGTTGCTGCGCATACTCATGGGAGTGGACGTGGGAAGGAAATCTAGAAGTTCAAAACTTGAGTGGCAGGGTTAAAGCTTCAGCATGACTAGTTTTTGTTTCTGTTTCATTTTCTTATATCTGTAAGAATTCATAACAGTGATACGAACAGGTAAATTCCTGACAGGTTATGGGTCAAAATTGGTGAGTGCTCTAAATTTCAAGCATCGAGAAACTCCTGTCGTTTCATCAACTGATAATTTTTCTTCATAATTCAGCCCCGTTTAGCTTTGTGGCCATACATTGTTTTTTTAAAAATTTGAATTTTTTATAAGAAGCAATCTTTACTGGAATCCGGTCTCACGGTCTTTAAGCTGAAACCCGGAGAGTTCTTTTATTCACTTTCCAAGAAAATGGAAGGAAAATGTTGCTGTAGTTGTGAAGTGAAATAGAAGACGGCGTAAACTCAGCACATAAAGATCAAACCCATCGACATATTTCTGGAAGGAAAAATTGACCGCCTCTGATATACCCTGCAAGTTTAATCGGTTTAAATCCAAGTATTTACCATTTTATCCTTGCATGTGATGTTCTTAATCAAAATTAGGGGTGTTCAAAAAAACCGATTAACCGAGAAAACCATAGAAGAATTAACTAAACAAAACAAACCGAGATGAAAAACCGATTAAACCGATTTTTAAAACCATAAATTTTAACAGGTCCGGTTTGGTTTTGGTTTTAGTTATAAAACCGACAAACCGAACCGGACCAACCAAAAAATCATAAAAAACCCGCTGGCAGCCAAGGAGTATAAATAGTTAATTAACCTAACCCTACC
>Ga0307518_10004233_pt1 | contig 10298 bp, 9 predicted proteins | sample 25_EM_MG_FD_203889 | JGI IMG/M metagenome (GOLD analysis project Ga0307518, IMG submission 203889) | Populus trichocarpa ectomycorrhiza microbial communities from riparian zone in the Pacific Northwest, United States - 25_EM | ecosystem: Host-associated > Plants > Roots > Unclassified | place...
TTGCACCGTAAAACATTCCCCATTTGTTCTCCTTGTTTTAATTTATATTGCTCCTTTTTTTCTCATTAACTTTAGGGCAACAGTAATCCGTTTTGTTGATTTACCTTGAGGACAACATTCTTAGTTGTGCCTGATATTTCTGTCAAATCTTTGTACCTAATCCATTTAGCCGTAACTTTTTCATCCTTTCTTTCAATTGATATATTAATATATACCAAATGACTTCTTGCCATTGACAGCATATGCCTCCTTCTGAGATGGGGTGCAATGGATGCTGAAGCATATTCAGAAGCTTCAAGGAATGTCTTGCAAATTTTATGGGGTATTGGAACTGCTGTACATGTCAGTCATGCACTTGAGTGGGCAAGGGCAAGGATCTTTGCCTTTGAGGCCCTGAGCCAATACGAGGTAAATTGTGTGAGATGCTTATTATTGAAAGTTATATAAAATCATTTGAAAATTTTATTGTTTTCAAAATCTTCTGTCTTGATAATTTTACTTTGACAAAATGTACTATCGTTAGTCCCAGTACTCATCTATTTTGCTGCTAACCATGTTTGGTTTCTTGCATCCTCACATCATATGCTCCAGTTAAAACAGATTCTCTGAATGACTTTATGCTTTACTAGGTTACACATATACAAATAGGAATTCCAGATTTTAAGACAGTGAACACGGATTTGCTTTTACGTGAGACGAATCTTGATGTGCTCACGGCTATGGAAGGATTTCAAGTCAAGATCATAACTCATGAACATGTGTAAAGAACACATCCACTTTTCTCCTTCACTTGCTGAAAACCATAAGATATTGAAGCTTGATACTTTGGTTATATTTGCTCCAGGAATCGTCGAAGGTTGGTGAAGGAGAAAAAAATTGCTGGAAGTAAGATTGAGAAGTTGCTAAATGTATTTCCACAGGTTCTCGTCTCAGGTATTATATGCAATTGGGTTCTGATGTAGATCATGCTGCTTTCCATGTGAGTTTTGGTTTATTGTCTTTAATCCTCAACCCCCTGTCCAAAGCATTTTATGGTATCATGACAACTCAAGTGATTGCGAGAAGTTTATTGTCTGCCCTTGTTACAGGTCCCGATGCAGAATAAGTGGGAAAAAGAGTTGAAAGATATTGAGTGGACTTTGGAAATGAAAAAGAAAAGGAAAATGAGATGAGAGGAATAATACAATGTAAAACCTCTAGTAGAGAAGCAATATATGAGGTGAATAATACAGTAAAATATAGAAAAATGAAGTATTAGATTCATCATAGATGGATAATAGTGTTTGACAAATACAGGAATCTAGCAGACAAGGGTGGGAAAAGGAAAAAGAAAGTAAAATATAGAAAAATGATGTATTAGATTCATCATAGATGGATAATATTGTTTGACAAATACAGGCATCTCGCTGACAAGGGTGGTTGCCCTTTCTTAAAGGTGACCACTGCAAACTTTCTTGATGCGGTACAATATGAAGGGTGTTTTCTTAGTCACTTTAAACTTTCACTAATGGTGTAATTTTGTCATATCTGAGAAGGTTCTAGTTATAAGGTTTGAAATGTCTTTTTTTTTTGCTATTATCTGGATTGTTATGTAGTTTTATTCATTAAGGTTTTATTTTTTATTTGGTTATGACTCTTTAGGACTGACTTCGTGTTACATTTGTTGTAAACTTTGAGAGGGCCATTTGGTGAATGAAAAGGAGTCTTGAAAAGTCTTTTTGTGTTTGTTTGTTTGGATTTCAAGAGCTCTAGTTTCTTGTCCATCTAAGATGGTTTAGCCTATTGAATGCTAGGTTATCTACTTCACCTTTTCATTTTACGTCGAGTTGTCTTGGAGTCTGTTCATTTCTTATGTGTGACCTGTACAGTAAATCAAATGAGCAATACATTTGCAGGGATAAAAGGTAGTGCTGGGCAATTACCTGGGGCAGCTCTGTTATGCCTTTCCTTTACCCCTAAAGATGTGAACAGCCAATGCTTGTCAAGAGTAAGAAATCATATGTTGAGTTCTTTTCTTGAGAATTTACTATGATATTTAAATCTATGTTACTTTCTCTCCCAGGTATCTGTAGATTTCCATGCTGGATATGAGAGTGCACTGGTGGAAATAGCTGCTTCTCTTCAATTATCAAGAAATATTTTCACTGCCCTTCTTTCATTGCAATCTTGGAAGTCCTTCATGCGGCGTTGGATAAGGGCAAATATTTCATCCCTTGATGCTAAAGCACCATCTGTTTCATTAGATAAAACTTCTAAAGCTGCTACCGATATCCTGAAGGTTCACCTTTTCCTCTTCTAGCATTTGTACCATAATATTTTATCTGCAGCAATTTTAAACAGATTCATGCCATGTGTAATGCTCTTCTACTGCATTATTTTCTTGCAGCGTGTGATGCGACTTGCTGAAGAGTCTATCCCAAGTTCTGCTGAAAATATTGCTCTGGCTATTGGTGCACTCTGTGTGGTAAGAGATTGCTCTATAAATCTCATTCCAGATTTCACAATCTAACTACTTACTGATGTCTTTACTTTGTTCGGTGCTTGGGATCATTGTACCAATCATAAGATCAATTTTATATGCATATCCATGATATTTATGAGATGGAATGTAGAGACTGTGGATTCAAATTTCAGCCCAGGCTGGCATTAATGTGGGAAACAGACAGTGATATTGAAAAAAAAGGAAAATGAAAATGCCATCCAGGGCATCTAAACTGCAAATTTCCCTTAACCAAGTTATGAGGCTGGGTGAAAGTTTGGTGGTCAGTTAATTGGTTTCAGGTCCTGGCACAATCCTGCTATTTCATCTTATTCTATTAAAGGCCTCTTAACCAGTCATTCTGATTTTTGAGTAATGGTTTGGTTTTTTATTAAATAGAAATGCACTACCATTCACATTTAAACTTCTTGATTCACATGCTTTGTCAGTTAAATGGTTGGTTTTGCTGGCTACTGTCAGGTGTTGGCTCCATCTACCCATACTGTCAAATCAACTGCTTCAAAGTTTCTGCTAAACTGGTTGTTCCAGAATGAGCATGATCATCGCCAATGGTCAGCCGCAATATCTCTTGGATTGGTTTCAAGTTGTCTTCATGTAACTGATCACAAACAGAAATTTGAGAATATCACTGGACTTATAAAGGTATGAAGATCTGTGGTTTGGAACTGTGAACATTTTATTCCAGTCCATTTTGAAAAAGCTTTCAAAATGAGTGTATTTGTACACGTAGGGTTTTTTTTGGTGTCACCAACAGAGGGATTAATGAAGTATACTTCAGAAAATTATTATGAAAGGGATCAACTTAGATTCTTTTGCAAAGGATTATACAAGTTATATGGCATTTGTTATAAGACAGTGCATGCTTTCAGGTTTTGCATGGCAGCAAAAGCATCCTCGTCAAAGGAGCTTGTGGGCTTGGCTTGGGCTTTGCATGCCAAGACCTTCTTACCAGGTTTGAAGCTGCTGATAATGTTGATTTGGATAAAGAAAAGTACAAGGCACAGGAGGTTGACTTATTAGGGAAGATTCTTAGGACATTACTTCTGATGACAAGCCAGCTCAGTAATGCTTCATATGATATTCTAGAAAGTCTTCCTCCATTTTTCAGCATGGGTGCTAATGATATGGAAATCAATTTGACATCTGACCAGTTGCTTGAGAAGTGTGATGACTTGGAGGAAGATCCTTGGGGTGTTGCTGGTCTTGTCCTTGGCTTGGGGATCTCTTTCAGTGCAATATATAGAGCTGGGGCACATGATGCTATGCTGAAGATAAAGGACTTGATTATATCATGGATCCCACATGTAAACTCTCTAGTAACGAACTCATCTTTTTCCAGTGAAGGAAGGGAGAAAGCTTTATCAGTAGGATCCTGTCTTGCACTTCCCAGTGTTGTGGCATTCTGCCGGAGAGTGGAAATGATCAATGATAATGAGCTGGATCAACTATTAAAGGGCTATCATGAGCTCATATCTGAGTTATTATCTGTTAAAAAATCTGGTACTTTCCATCAGAGCTTGATGTTGGCATCATGCATTGGTGCCGGAAGTCTTATCGCTTGCATTTTGAACGAAGGTGTGCACCCTCTTGAAGCTGAATTTGTAAAAGGTTTACTGGAGATGTTTAGAAAATGCTACTGTAGTTCTTTCCCTCCTATCATCCATTTGGGTGGGATGCTTGGAGTTGTTAATGCAATGGGAGCTGGTGCAGGGATTTTGGTTCATGCCCATCACTTCTCAGCCTCAATCAAGACTGCTTGTGAACAAAAGGTTCTTTCTTATATTCTGTGTTTTTGTTAGAGTTACCCTCACAAAAATAGGGGTTTATGTTTTGAACACCATTCTTTGTTTTGGTTAACAGGAATCTTCTCATATTTTGGGCCCTTTACTTTCAAGCCCTTTTTGTGAGCCACATTTGACAACATTGGTGCAAGAGATATTTCTCATTGCGCAAAATTCTGATGATCTTAAAATGCAACAAAATGCAGCTTGGGCCGTTTCATTCCTTCGAAATGGTTTGTGGTCAAAGGAACTTCTAAATGCTGAAAGCAATGATCAGACTGATGTTGTTGATAGCAAAACAATTTCTCACAATTTTCCTGAGGACAATTTAGTTATGAAGCTGACTATATGGTTAATGCATTTAAATAACTCCGGGGTAGGTTCTGTCTAAACGTTCCAGGTTACATGTTTATTGTAGTAATTTTATTCCTTTGTGGCTATCTGTATCTAATATGAGCTGTGATTTGTTTCATCTTCTCTCTCGCTAAACATGAATGTATGTATAGCTCTTTTAGTGAGAATGCATGCCTGAGATAAACATGGGGTTTATGCTGTTTGTGTGTGTGAACACATCATGTTTATGTCAAAGAACTATCTCAACCCAATAGCTTAAGCTATTAAATGAGGTTTCAAGATATGATTTATATAATTCTTTAACACACTCCCTCAAGTGAAAGCCTTTTGAGCTTGAAATTTGCACAGACCTACGCTAACTTGTGGTTAATTTTTATCAAATAAAATGATGAGGTGAAATTCGAACTTATGATCGCTTAGTCAGCAAGACTTTGATACCATTTCAAAGAACCATTTCAGTTTAATAGTTTAAGCTATTAAGTGAGGTTTCAAGATATGATTTATATAATTCTCTAATAGTTTATACCTTAAGGTGTGTCTATAAGCATGTTTCTTGTAGTGTCTCTTTGTTGGTGATGAATGCTAAAACCAATTCTTAGATTATATGTGTTTGCTCGTGTGCACATATGTATTTATGTATGTGTGTAAGTAAATATCTTATTCACATTTTATTAAATTGGAATGCACTTAGCTAGTTGACCTTGCTATGTGGACGGATAAAGGTAAATGAAGGAGAGGGAAGTTTTCCACAGTGGCCCATGTTTTCTTGGTGGATGCACTAGTGTGTTGTGCTGGTATGCAAGCTATGATGGAGGATCCCCTAAGGATTTTTTGTTGTTTTATATTTGGAAGAAAATGCATTAATATTAGTTGGATATTAGGTATTTGTTTTCATATAGTTACTTCAAAGGGTGTTAGGATTTCTTTGGTGTCCTTGTATAAAGAATACAATATTGTCTGGAGACCGCTTTGGATGTTATTTAAATTAAAGCCTCCCAGCTCGCTATTTCTTGATTCCCCCCCTCATCTCTCCTCTCTCTATTTCTCTATCCTTGTTTAGCTTTAGGCTAGAGTGCAATCATTAGAAGGCAATGAATGTTTTCTAGTATATTTTCAGAAAGAACTATGAACTATCACGCATGCTTCTGCTTCTCCCTGTTTATGCTGAAAGATTGTAGAATAATTGAAGTTTTGGCATAAGAAGTAGATGGACTCTAGTTCTTTGTGCATGTGTGGAGACATTTTCAACTTTGGAATGGAGAGAGAACAATCAACTTTTGTCTGCTTATAACTTTGGGTTCTGCCTCGTATAATGATCTATTCTAGTTTATGCATCAGGTGCTGGGAAATCTCTGTTATCACATTGTAGATTTACAACACCAGCATAAGCAAATACATGCAGACTTATTAATGTTTTTGCCTTCTTCCACTACCTACTCGTTAGTCTTATCTTATTGCTTGCATATATTATTTTCTTCAGCTATTTTTTTCTTATTGAGAGATGCTTTTTGTGAATTCTTCTTTCTAATTTCTTGCTGTCTAATTTTCAGGCAGGGGCTATTGCACATGTGGGCACTGTTGTAACAGTTTTAAGATGCCTTTCCCGAGCTCCTAGATTGCCAACAGTGGATTGGGGATTGATCATTAGACGCTGCATGAGATATGAGGCTCAAGTGTCTGAGGTGTTGTTGCCAGATTCAGCTCTTAAGAGGGGAGCCCTTCGGGAGGAATGTGTACAATTCTCAATAGCTCATGCGAATCAATTTGATCCCCTCCTGACTTTCCTTGACGAGCTATCTGATTTGACTAGGTTCAGGACACTAGAGCTGAATCTACAGTCATGTCTGCTCTTTCATCTTGCAGGCCTGATAAAAGTATTCTCAGGTTCCAGGCTAGAGAAACTGCTTGATGATATTGCTGAATACTTTGGCTCAGATATTTTATACCAAGGGTATAGCTCTGATCAGAAGAGCTCATTGAGAATCTCATGCTGGGTGGGTCTCTATCAGTGTCTAGAAGAAGCTGTCCTTAGCTCTGTAGAGTACATATCAAACCTTGAAAAGTGCATAGAGGTGCTGTTTCACTTGTTGCCTGCATCAGAATCTGCTGCCTTCACAGGAGTGGATCTGCCAAACGCTGCAGAGGAATGGCGTGTGGCAGTTCAATGCTTGGCAAAGGCTCAAGGGGATTGGTTATTGGATTTCCTGCAGGTAAACATGGTCAATCATCTCTCTATGGAGCATTTCTTTTCAGAAAATTCTTGTCTTCGTTTCTGCTTTGTGGATATTTAGGTCATATGCTATGAACTTGAATCATATCTACTGATAATGTTTTTGAAGAGCATCAAGTTTCTACTGATAATCATATTTAGTACCATGGGGAGTACTCTTTGGAACTCTTTCATGTATATCTATATTCAACAACTTAATTGGTTTGTAAATACTGAGCTGAACCCAAAATGGTTCAAAACATTATTTAGTCTTGTAGAGTTTATGTAGGAGCATTTGAATTTCCATTATGTTCTATTCTCAGAAAATTATGTTGCAATGTTTGCTTTGCAGGTTCCATTAGGGGATCTTGTGCAAGGAGGTAGCCAGTCAAATGAAGTCCTAAAGAAGATTCTAGCGAAAGTGAAGCTAGTTAGGATGGGTTCCATCCCATTAACCGAGCTTGGAAGATTAAAAGCTTATATGCTGAACTCTAAATCAAAGGGTTAGTTACTTTACTTGGAAAGAGCATGGTAGTTGAATAACTTTGAGCCGGTCTAATTCTAAATATTGCTAATGTTGTTTCCATGATGCCAATTTGGATTCAATTTGCTGCATGTTTTGGTGGTTCTTGCCTTGGAATTTCTTGCTTAGAATTGGTTTAATGCACCTCTTTTCAACAATACAGATATTTGGAATTTGCATGCTGAAGTGGTAGCAGCTTTGCAATATGCAGATGGTAGTGTCAAAAGACAGTGGCTTGTTGATGCAGTGGAGATTAGTTGTGTCTCGAGCTATCCTTCCGTAGTAAGCTTTTTTTTACACAATCAAAATGCATAGGTGACTGGTTCCCATTTCCCAACACAAGGCACCGGCATGGTAGCTATAGTCTAAGCAAAATATGGAATAGTAACCCTGTATGTATTTAGGAGGATAGTTTGTTTACCTGCAGTCAGGGGGGGAGGGTGGTGGTGGTATAGTTGATCTGTGCAAGTAGTCTGGCTAGTGTTACTTGTATGTAAATGCAGCCTTGAAAAATCCATCCCTCATTGGCAGTTGATATGATCCGCTTCCGCTTCCGCTTCCACTTCCATTCTTGTGTACATGTTTTTAAGAAGTTCAGCTCTTTTTAATTCGAACCTTTTCAAAATGCATTTCTGTGTAGAAATTAGTGATTCCCATGCGTTGTTTTCTGCCATTGTGTCATCTGAATCATAAGGGGCAAAGGAACCTGTATTATTTCTCACCTTTAAAGTCCTTTTGTTTTTGTTTTTAATTTTTCTTTGTGATAATGCTTTTGAATAAAGGGTCTTTACATTTCTTCTGCAGGCCTTAAAGTTTCTCGGTCTGCTATCTGGTAGCTGTTGCAAATATGGGTCTCTTCTGACTTTGGACCAGCTATCCGTGTTGAGTGATCTACCAGTTACCCTCCCTTCCCTTGTGACCGAACCTAGTTGGGAAGTTGTTGCGGAATCCATTGTTTCTACCCTTTGGACATCAACCGAACGCATATACTACTTGGTTACTGACAAAGGACCCCCTGACAATACAAATAGCACGCAACCTATTGACGGAAGTGAAAAGGATATTGCCTCCTTTCTATTGCATGTGATGTATCATACCTGTACATGTTTAAAAGAGTATTTGCCTTTGGAGAAGCAGCTTAGGCTTGCCAATATGCTGGTCACTTGAGAGAGGGTCATAGCCTAACTTGCAGTCAATTAGGCTATATGATCTTTGCTTGCGGCATCTCTAACTATTCAGTTAGAACGCATTACTATTCCTGCGTGAAGCTTATCTCTAATCGGTTTTCTTTTTCTAACTGGATCTTATTCCACGAGTCCTTTATGTGAGGCTAAAGGGCTGGAATGCACAAGTTTCTGGGTTTCCATCAAAATGGCGACACAAGGGACTCCCCCTTTTCAGGTATCAGTCACCAATAGTTTATATGTAAATATATAGCTTTACTAAATGGTCAGTTGTTTCTAACCTTTATGTAACCTTGATGTCTGTACTCTGTTTAAATAATCTGATTTAAATTCTCCGTGCTCAAGCTGTTCCAGCAACCACGGTTGCTTCTAAAACTGCCTTCAACATGGGAGGTAAGGAGTAATTGATGATTATGGTGCGTCTTTATATTCAGGTGTTTTCCTGTTTTCTTCGGTTTTGGATGGAAGGTTGCAACTCATTTAACAATCAAAATGTTATTACACAAGCTTGAGATTGTAATAGCGGGGTTTTGGTTCAAAGTGTTTTTTATTTAAAAATATATTAAAATAATTTTTTTTTATTTTTTAAAAATAATTTTTAATATAGCACATCAAAAAAATATATATAAAAAATATATAAAAAGTTTAGTAAAAAAAATAATCAAAATATGATGAATTTGCACCATACTCTTCATCTGGCAGTTGATCCAGTCAACAAACACGTTCAGGGACCGCCCAATCAGCAAATGTTGACCATTCTAGGTGTATAGCTAACACAGTCCTTCCCTACCATGTCCCATGTCGCCGTAATATCCCTAAGGAATTACCTTGCTGTCTTATCTATGAATTAAGCAAAGATGGATGATGGGGTGGTAGAGATTAATTGAAGCAAGTAGAAAGCTAAGGATTGATACATTGAATTACAAATCCTAAATATATCAAATACTTAAATATATATTACTATATTAATATTCACTCCTAAAAATAAAAAGAAATTCTCTCGAGCCCTAAAAGCTATTTGTTTCCCACAAATCCATAAATAATTATCCCTTGGCTTGCTTCAACTTTCCTCATCTAAATAAAAAATTAAGAGTTTTCATGATTGGAAGGATGTTATATATTTTGGGCTCTGATGGTGATTGTGAAGGATTTGTGAGATGAATTATAGTTTGGAAGCAAAAGTTAGTGATTTATGAAGCATATAGAGAAGATGAGAAGTATAAGGGTTTTTTTGAGTGAGATCGAGATGTTATTTGAATCGGGATGAAGAAAGATATTTGAGAGGAAATGTGATTTTAAGGAGTATAATTACAAGAATTGTAATTTAATGTATTCAATTGTAGTTTTCAACACACCTCTACTAATCTTGGCCATTTGTATTTCACTAACGCATATCAGGCTGAATGAATCATGCTTGACCAATTAATAAAAATTTAAGGTCCAGCAAACTTGATCAAAAAATCAAATTAGAGAGCACATGTTTTTTTACACCATTTTGAAATGGTCCAAGTTGTCTGTTGTTGATCATGACCTTCAAACACTACTAATAGTTCCAAGAACTGTGTGTTTGTATCAAAAAATATTTTTGAAATTTTTTGTTTTTTTATTTTAAATTATTTTTTATATAATTTTAGATTATCGTGATGTCAAAAATAATTTTTTAAAAATAAAAAATTTATTTTGATATATTTTAAAGTAAAAAGCAACTGCTATTATAATTTCAAACACTACATAAGTTAGGCAAATT
>Ga0307518_10004234_pt1 | contig 10298 bp, 11 predicted proteins | sample 25_EM_MG_FD_203889 | JGI IMG/M metagenome (GOLD analysis project Ga0307518, IMG submission 203889) | Populus trichocarpa ectomycorrhiza microbial communities from riparian zone in the Pacific Northwest, United States - 25_EM | ecosystem: Host-associated > Plants > Roots > Unclassified | place...
ATGAGATTTGTACTTTTTGACAGTGAATTCAGCTTGTTTGTATTTAGTCCTTTTCTGTGGAGTATTAAAAATGTGTGATTAAGGACTGATTGCATGTACAATATCGGTAGGCATCCATGTATCTCCAACTTTTTCGAAAGAAGGCACAAATTGTCTTCACTGGACAATCATTGAGAATCTCTGGCACGAGGCACTTTGCAGTGGGAAATGTGCTGTCAGCAGCAATGTGGAAGCCTGCGGTGAAGTGTGGCCGCATTGTGATTAGTCACCAAGTATTTCCACTGCATAAAGCTTTGTCTGAGCACTCACACGCTTTTGCCTGCCCCCAATACATTTCAATGGGATTCAACTCACAGTGAAATTTGGGTAGGAACCAACACCTGTGCCCGGCCTTCTCAATAATGAGCTGTATAAGTGGTTTTTCATCTTTAAAATCCTGCTGATTAGCTATCAGTTTTTGCATGCAGCAATCTGTGTGCAAGGATGCCTGCACAATATCAAATGCAATTTCAACCAGTTCATCAGCCCCCTCTGCTGCTGCCACCTGCATCTCATGAAGCATCCGCTCCTGTGCCTCTTGTGAGAGCTTGCAAGTTTGACACTCCCCAACAGTTTTCCTGCCATTTGCCACCTGGAGAATGGAGATCAGGCCACATTCTTCCAAGATGTGGAGCATCCCTTTTGGCTGGCCACATAGTTCAAAATCAAGATGGGTAGGGGGAAGATCAGATGGAAAACCCATCGCCTGTGGCATTCCACAGTGCTCAGGATTGGGGTTGTCCATTGGAATAAAGGTATCGTGCATTTTCTGTGCCATGTATGGACCCTTTCCAATAGAGACAGCCACAGTGCGACTTGCTTTGCACATTGGTGCTTTGATCCTGGGATTCTTCTGATACTTCTTGAATAGCTCAATGAATTGCTTGAGGGAGTTAAAGTAGAACAAAGAGGTAAATGATTTAAACTTCTTTGCACTCATAATAAGTGTTTTGATCATATTGAGGACATGGTCTGAGTCAGATGTGTCATCTTCATCAGTGATCATGTCCAAAAAGGATGTGGGAAGAGGCTCCAACCCATCAGCAGTGTGTGTTGGCAGTAGACAATGGAATTTATTGGATGTATTGGAGGGGACACTCATAGCTGTGTCTGCAGGGGTAGATTCAGGAGTTTCGTGCTCAAGGAATGGAGTCGACTCGTCTTCAATTGTGTGGGAGCTGTCTGAGCTAAGTGTGACTGCTTTGTTGGGTAGTTCAATGTCCAGGTCATGCTCAGTGGGGGTGGTACGAGTTGGTAATGTGATGCGGGAATTAGCTGCAGGTGCAAAGAAGGATGTGATCTTTTTATTATCCTGTGCAGCATGTCGCAAGGCCCTCTCCTGCAGGTAGGTTCTTGTTTTCCCAGTGCCTGTGTATGATGGCATTGACCACCTTGGTCGTTTTACAGGTTTCTGCTGTGAAATGACATCCTAACTGACTAAGTCATGAGCTGATAGGTATGATGGGGCACATACTGAATTCATGATGTTAGCCCAAAATCTATGTGCAGATATTGCTGCTTGATGAGCACACTTTTCAACATAGTCAACTGTCTCCGTGGTTTTGAACTGTGTTGGAAGAGCCTTGTCATTAAAGTCATCTGCAACCTTTCTCTTCTCCCCAATGCAAGCAAGGTCTGTGTCTGACCCTTCATCACCATAAAGGCTGGAGTCATCACTGATAACTGACTCCTTGTCAATGTCAGACATGTCCATTAAGCTGAATGTCATATCCTTGAGTGAGTGAATGTCCAAGTCCACTTCACTGTCAGAGCTGACATCTGGGTGATAATTGGGATCAAGAGTGACCTCAAAGAGGTCATTAATGAATCCATTGTCAAATACCTTTGCTCCAGAGGCTCTCTGGGATTTTGCCTGCTGCTGCTGCTTTGTTGGACATGCCATACCAGAGCCAATCATGAATTTTTTGACATCCAAAAAGTGAAAATATTACATAATCAAGGTCTATTTTCTGAGAATGCAGATTTACACTAGTTTCACCTATATTTCCTAACAAAATTTCTATTTGGGGCCTTCCTATCCAAATATGCACTCAGCCGAGAGGTGCTGCCTCTGAGTGAACAGCACTGTGGAGTGTGGTCTATCTGCCTGTCAAGTTCCAACACAAATCTGTTTATTTCCCACAGAGATATTCCCCCTGCAATCCAGATGTCCATCTCATTGGTCACTATGAAGTCCATATTTTCTCTGGATCATTTCTCCACTATTGCTGCAGATCTCTACTATGTCCTGCTCTTAGGACAGCCTCTCCCAGAGTCCCTGTGCACTGCCTGGCACATATCTTCCCAGCTTGTTCCCTCAGTCCCCCTCATTCTTGTAGAGTTTAAAAGTCTGGTCTGGTCTGGTTTTTTCATCAAATTTTGGAGGCAACCAGACTGAACTAGTTTTTTTGTTGGCCAAATTTTGGGCAACCAGACCGAAACCACATAGGACTGGTCCATGTCAGTCCACCATAGTGGTTGCAACCAGTTTAAGACTGATCAAAGAAGAACTGGCCATGGAAAAGAGTGATGTAACTTATCCATCACAAATTTTGCCAGCATTGATTCGAGCAGTTAGGCCATGTGGGATTCCTTTTTTGGATGTCTCAACCACATGGCTGTGCTGTAATTGGTGGACATGAGAAAATGCAATAAAAATTTACAAAAATGTAAAAACATGATATTGTGGACACTAAAACTCTCACGCAATGTGACAAATGTGTGCAAACAAAGCACTTTACCTACTGTGGGGGAAATGGGCACTCAGAAATCAAAAGCAGGCAAAACAATTTCAGTGCAGGCTATCAACACAACTGAGTGATTAGATACCCTTCCCTTGCAGCCCTGTATTTGATTCAAGTGGTAAATGAAGCTACTGTATAAGATGCTTATGCTATTGTAAAGGGTTCCTCCTTGGCTGTGCTACTGCAGCAACACATTGAAATCAAAATTATTACTGATTACCAATGTATGTGACAATAGGAGAATTCACAGTGTTTTCATTGGCCATTTTCAACCATTGTCAACACTGTTTTTATTTTTTGTGTTTATAGCTCAGTTTCAAGTTATAGTTGCATGCATGTAACTAACATATAAAGTATAACTAATGTTGGAGGTTTGGTTGTAGTGTGAATAGTCAGGAAGCAAACTTCTGAGTAGTATTGACTACTAAATGGCACTGCATAGCTCACTACAAAAAATACTAAATAAATAAAAAGGTAAGATTAGTGCATACTATCAGCATGATGTGGATAAGGAGGTTATGATGGAGCAAAACAAAGATGTGTAAAAGGGGACTCAAACCAACAGCTTAGGTAAAAAGAAGAGGGACTCATCAACCATTAGGCTACAAGACTATTGTTAACTATGGCAACAACATAAATATGACCAAATATAGCCAACTACTCATATTTGCATTGTAGGTTGTTAATGTCCCTCTTCTTTTTACCTAAGCTGTTGATTTGAGCCCCCTTCACTGCACATCTTTGGTTTGCTCCATCATACCTCCTTATTCATGTCATGCTGATAGTATACACTAATCTTACATCTTTTTTTTAAAAAGCATTTTCTGTAGTGAGCTATGCAGTACCATTTAATAGTCAATACTACTTGAAAGTTTGCTTCCTGACTATTTGTTCTTTAACTAAACCTCCAACATTAGATAATATGCTATGCCTTATATGGTGGTCCTGTGCAACTCTGACTTGAAACTCAGCTACAAAAACAAAAACAGCATCAAAAATGGTTGAAATTGGCCAACAAAAATGCACTGTGAATTCCCCTAATGCTACTCATATATTTTGTGTAAATAATGAGAGAGGGTAAATAGGTGTTGAGGCTGACACAAGCTGCTATGAGATCATAGTATCAATCATGGTATCTCCATCTCCATACTAGATCCTACACAGTATATAGCTTGAATAAAGTCTTGGGGAACACAATGTTCCTGCTTGCACCTACTTCTGTCTAATCTGAGCCTAGCTAAGCTTCTTCCTGCTCCTGTGGACACATTTCTCTCATTCAACCACTTTGCCCTCCAACTTCACCTCAACAAGCACAAAGTGCTGGCCACCAAGCTGAGTGTGACCAATGTGGTCAGAATACTAATACTAATACTACAAATGTTGTATTTACTGAAGTGCTTAGGAGTTTGATTTGGTTCATTGATTTTTTTGTGATTGAAATTGAAAATGTTTAAGGGTGTCTGAAAGGTATTGTGGTTTTATCCTTATTATGCCTGGCAAGAATAGGATGAGCATTGCCTGGTGCTGCCTGCCAAAGGCAGGCACCAGCACTAGCTGGTAAAAGACTGGTAGCAACCAGTTCAGACCAGTTTACACTACCAGAAATATGCTTTTGAGCATTTCCACCCTTGGTGGGTTTGCAAGTTTGTTGATATTTCAACAATAAACTACTAAGTCACTCAGAAAGTCCAGACCACTCAGACCACTCAGACACTTAGCCATGGCCAGTTGCTGTTATTGTTCATTTACTCACATCTTTCCTCACAAACTGTCTGTGTTATTGTGTTTGGGATAATGATGACCTGGCAGTGGTGGCAATGTAATGTCACTGTTGTTGCCCATTTTGGAAGTCATGTCATGTGTTGACACCAGTGATTTCAAGATTTTCTGGCAGTTTATAGTGCATTGAAAATGACAAATCATAATTTTAAATTTTACTTTCACATTTTAATGGGAGTAAAATGTGAAGGTAAAATTTAAAACCATCATTTGTCATTTTCAATGCACTATATATGGCTGGAAAGTCTTGAAATACCCTGTGTGTGAGTGACAGGTGCTATGAGTTCTGAGATATTTAGTCCCACAACCTGTACCCATTATCCATGCATTTCACTACCCCTATTCAAGACATTTGGTGAGTCCTCTCTCCCCTCAGATCAGCAAATTAACCCTCCCCTGGACAGTACTGGCCAGTTACCTTGTTCCAGTAATACTACCAACAGCATCAATACTACTACCTTTACTGCCTGTACTCTAAACTTTTTGAGTACTTAATTCATTCAGTGCCAATGTTTGTCAATTTATATCAATTCATTACAAAACTACAGTACATTGAATAAATATTATGTGTCAAGGTAGGGTAGTGGTGGCAGCTGCATCAAGGTGGTAGTGGTCGTTGTCATGTTTTCACTGGTTGCCACATTATTGATAGTGATCTGCATGGGTCAACCCCCGGGTATTGGAGGGCTGACCTGCACCCAATGCACAAGTACCTGTACCCGCATACCCATGGGTACCCTTTGTCATGGGTACCATCAATGGGTGTGCAGGTATACCCATTGTCATTGATGTTGTGGCATGCATTGTTCATCAACGTGTTGTGTGTTGTCATCATTGTCATGTCATCATGCGTCATTGTGTTGTTGTGGTCATTGTGTCATTGTCGTATTGTGCATTGTGTGTCATGTGTCAGCATGTCATCATCATCATGATGCCATGGCACTGGCCATCAGCGTCACAGCAGCATCATTGTATCGTCCATTGTCCATCAATGTTGTGCATCGTGCGTCAATGTGTTGTGCATTGTCATGTCGTGTGTTGTGCATTGTCATGCATCATGCATTGTGTGTTGTCACACGTCATGCGTTGTGTGTCACTGTGTTGTTGTCATCATGTCATTCATTGATGTGTTGTGCATTGTTGTTGTCATGTGTGGACATGTTGTCATTGGGTCGTGTGTCATTGTGATGCCATGGCAATGGCCATCTGCGTCACGTCATTGTTGTCATGTCACCGTGTCATCCGTGTGTATCATCCGTTGTGGGTTGTCATTGTCGTGACGCCGTGCCAATGGGCATCTGCGTCATGTCATTGTCATGGGTCACTGTGTTGTGGGTCCAATGAGGCATGGGTGGTGGTTGTTGTTATGCCATGTACTGTGGGTCGCTGTGGGTCGTCGGTGTGTCAGTGTGGGCACAGAGAACAGTGTGAGAGAGACTTACCTCCAGGCTACCACCACTTGCATCATTGATCCCACATCAATGATGCAAGTGGTGGTGGGATCATCATCATCACTGGGGGTGCTGGGGATGGCCATTGTCAGTAGTGTGTTGACGGGGTGGTAAGTACTTACCTTGGTTTTGTTATGGCAGAGTACACGGGACTTGAAGAATATTTGAAGTGTTGTGATTACAAAATATTCTCACAAGTGCCTCTCCCTTACAGTTCTTCATCACCACCCACGATGACAACGATGGCATTGCTGACATCAGGTATGCAATTTCCCCACCAGTCATCAACATTGACGACCACGACAGCCCAGTGTTGACAACATCAACCATCACCACCCCCAACAACAACAACAACAACAAAATCACATAGCCAAGATAATGTCGACAATATTTCCATCGCTGTCATCGCTACCAGGTACATACCACCACAATGGAGCCTCCACACTAACAATCGACAATCACACCACCACTACTGTCAATGACCACACCATCACCATCAAAGACCACACCAGCACCACCAGCATCGACGATGACAGCAACAACAACAACACCAGCACCTCCAGTGTCATCCAATGATGATGGCAATCCCAGCTATGATGACCAGCACGACCAGTGTCCAATGATGACAGCCCCCACCTGCATTGACAACAACAACAATGTGGCCATCACCTCACCACTATCGTCAACAATGATACGACCACCCCCAACCTGCATGGTCAATGTGGCCAACACCAGCAACAACACCCCATCAACATCGACGACAATGTGACCACTCCACCACCACTTGTCTCAACACCATGGCCACCATCAGCAACAACAACAATGCAACCAACCCCCCCAGCATCACCAACATGTTTAATTTGATAGTAGTAATATAATAATAATTGCATTCAATGTACTAGTGTAATTGATTGTGCTACCCATTATAAGGCTGTCTAATATAAATATTTGATTGGCTGATAACCTCACCTATTGCACATATGATAGTCTGAAGATCTAAGTATATGCTAAGCTGAAACCTCTAATATTCTGATATACTGAGTAGCCAAGTATCTGAGCTTATGGATTTCTTGACAATCTGAGGATATGCTAAGCTGACATCTCTGAAATTCTGATAAACTGAGTGTCTGAGTGTTGGGTGGTGAGATTTCTGGACACATGATCTTCTGAAAAGCTGGTAGTCCAATCTGGTCTGAAGATCTGTGGGCCTGACGATAAAACCTCTGATATTCTGATATTCTGAATGTCTGAGTGTCTGAGGTTTCTGCATACATGATTTTCTGACAAACTGGCAGTCTGACCTTCCTAAAGGTCTTGGGATCTGAGAATTTGCTGAGCTGAACTTCATCCAGTTAGCTGCTGGTCTTATATGTCTTATTTCCTGTGGAGCTAGTAGCCTTATTGGCTGATATGTCTGATGATCTGAAAGTCTACCTGACTGAGTGTCTGGCTAACTGATGGTCTTATATGTCTTATTTCCTGTCCAGCTAGATGTTTTATTAGCTGATATGTCTGAAATGTATTATGGCCTGTGAAACCAGTAATCTTACTAGCTGACATGTCTGAAAGCTATCATGACTGTGTGACACCTTGTGACTCCGCAAGGCCTCTAGACTGTTGTAGACTCAAGTCTGATCGTGATTGGACACCTCCAATTCTATGTATCCATCTCCACTCTGACAGTTGACACTCTGTCTCCTTTTAGTATATAGTTCTGTGCTTATGCCTCTGGTTATTGTATGCTTCCATTCCACTTCTGTTCCTGTTTCCCTTGTTCCCATTTTAGATTAGGTCTGATTACTCATAGCTGTGTCCCATTAACCTTTTGATCCATTATGCTTATCACTGATCTCTGTTCCATGTATGTTACTCATCCGTTTGTCATCCACAGACTCTTAGCTATGTCTCTGCTATGTCTCTCCTCCACTTCTCAGTTACTGTACATATCCAATGTAAAGTATAAGTACTCCACACACTGAGGGGATTGTCCCTCAGTTTGAATATCATCTTGAATACTTCCTGTGAACTCCCCTCTGTCCTCCTCTGTCTCCTCTGCCTTCTGGAAACTCCAGCTTTTGTCAGACCTCCATCTCTCTGTACCTTAGTCCTCCGAAATATGAGGACGCAGGTATTGCAAGGGCACAGCACATACACTGAAGCCAAGTCCTCAACACCTCTGCATCTGTTGTTGACAACCCTTCCTACTTATCTCCGCTCACATTGGAGTTCATCGGAGGAACCAGTTCTGACAAAAGCCTGAGGATCTACCTGACTGAGTGGTCTTATATGTCTTATTTCCTATTCAGCTAGAGGTCTTATCAGCTGACATGTCTAAAAGCCTGAAGGTCTGGCTGTCTGGCTGTGTGATTTCAGACACCACCTTGTGCTGATGGTCTGAAATGGTCTGACTGGCTGATCTGACTTATCCATCTGAACTGTCTGATTTCAGACACCTCAGACACTGTAAGTCAGTTCAGACAAATTGTCATGTTGCTGATGCAGAACATATCACATATAGTTGCATCCTTGTAAGTCACTGTTACAAACTTATGCAAACATTGACTTCTACCTACCTTCACTCCATAGGCTCAACACTGTATCTCTTCCCCCAACAGGTGAAGTAGAATCAATGTCAAATTTAAGTATCATGCATTCTATTATGCTATCATTGACCTGCTGCAAGAAAATCACACTCTGTTTCAAGATGTGCAGTGCCACTGGAATGTGTAAGTACTGATTAAAATGTAGGACTGTTGCTAAAGCAGATGTGGGCACAGATACCAGCATTGAGCACCTCTGGGTCATGCCAACCTCCCTCTCCTCTCCCTCCCCTACCACCTGCCATGCAGGACTGGGCTCCACCTCCCTTACCTGTTGTACAGAGAACTCCAGCATGCCCATTGACCCTCCAGTTCTCACACACATCATCAATTTGTGCAACTGGTGCATGACACTTACATAGTTCCATCTGTGTGGATCTAATCCTGCTACATCAGCAATTGCCACCTGATATCTCCACATCACTAAAGTTTGCCTGCTATGATGACTCTAGGTGAAAACACCAAGGACCTTACTACACACTGGACTCTGAGAGGAAGCAGGACACAAGATGCTAGGGCAATAACCCAAAATGAGCTTGAATGGAGAGCCTCTAGGTGCTGCATTGCACTGTATATATACTACTCTACATGAGGGCTATGCAAGGCTATCTATGAGGCTATGTACTGTGCAATACTATATCAGTGATGTCATAGTGGAGCTAAGGCTATGCAGATGACATCAAGTTGTGTCATTATCCATATCTTGCATGTTCCTGCACATATTGTACTGCCTAGTGCATTATATCCTATATACTGAAGCAGATGACTGGCTTTCATTGATGTCACAGGCAAGTGACCTAAGTTGACAGATACATTGTGTAGGTTTTGTATACACCTATTCTCATTGTGTTGACACAGGTTAGGTGACATTGGCTATCTTCCTCTAACTTAGAGTCTCTCTAGTGGTTCCCCAGACTTGTCTAACATCATCAGAGACAGTATTTGGTGTGTTCCACTCTATGTTTCTATTCTGCTTCTTCCATCTCCTTTGTGTCATCTTTCCTGTTCCTGATGCCTTAGGGCATGCACACCTTTTCTTATTTGGCAGGATGTCATCACCATCAGTCCACCCTTCACTTCATCAGGAAAGATTGGTAATGCCATAGTTCACTATATGTTGCTATATGTCACTATTATTGCCCTTTTTCACACAAAGTGCAATAATTGCATTATGGCATCTATAGCATACTCCTCTTATCTATAGTGCACTATCGCAATGCATAGCAACATATAGTACACATATAGTACATATATAGAGAAAAAGAATCAACTAAATGTCACTTATAGTGACTGTTTTATATCCCTTTTCTTGCACTCATTGCTTGCACACTGATACAATATGCATAAAAATAAATAATATTGCAAAACCTATCTACTACATGAATTTATACTAATACTATATTAATGTAGGGATCAGAGGAGGGCTAGAGGTGAGGGTCAGGGGGATGGTAGTTGCATAGTTGACACTGGTGGTGAGTCATCCAGGGGGTCATGTCATTGATGTGGTGGTGGGTGAGTGGTTGTGGTTGTGGTGGTTGTGTTGTTCATGCCATTATTGGGGTGGTGGTGGTCATTGCATTGTTGATGGTGACCATGTCGACAACACATGTGGTGGGCATGTTAAGGTGGTGGTGATCCTTGTTGTGGTCAACAGTGGTGGTGTTGTGGTTGTGGTTGTGGTTGTG
>Ga0307518_10004236_pt1 | contig 10294 bp, 17 predicted proteins | sample 25_EM_MG_FD_203889 | JGI IMG/M metagenome (GOLD analysis project Ga0307518, IMG submission 203889) | Populus trichocarpa ectomycorrhiza microbial communities from riparian zone in the Pacific Northwest, United States - 25_EM | ecosystem: Host-associated > Plants > Roots > Unclassified | place...
TCGGACCTCGGATCGACTTAGGTAACTCAGGCCCGGGTAACTCACGCGTTCGGCTGATCTGCACCGTTGATAAAACACCCTTAGATGGAACTCAAATACACGGTCATTCCATCCGTCCGATTGAGGTCTCGTTCCTTTACCATAGTGAATCAATTCTAGTAGTTCCAGTTACAAGTATGGGATTCGAAAACCTGCAAATTCGATGAATCGAGGTTTAATGCTCCTGCTTCCTGACGTCGAATCCATTAACGAGTGTACGTTTCTTTCAACTGCTGAAGTGCAACCTGGCAAGAACACAACATAATTAGGGTCAATGATAACCAAGGGAAACAATCCGCGCACTTGGTAAGATGCAAGAAGCCCCGCTGTATCCTTTTCAGTGACCTTCATTCGCTTCACCCTCTCCAAATGACTATATTCTCGTAGCATCCCCTTGAAATAACGTGCCTGGGAAACGATGAATGTTGCCAACTCAATTAACACACTTGCCAAGATCTCACCTCTTGTTCTTCCACCAGCGTCCACGCCTCACCTGTTCTACCTGCCCGAGCAGTCCGCCCGACGCGGTGAACATATTTTCGGATGTCAACTGGAGCATCATAACTGACAACATGAGAGACATGACTGATGTCAAGACCCCGTGATATCAGATCTGAGCACACCAATCTGACAAGTGGATTAGATTTTTGGAGAACGGAATCCAGGTAATACTGAGTCACATATGGATCTCTTGTGATTTAAATTTATCCAAGATGCTTTTCCGCTCGCTGGCCGGGAGGTCACTCGAATAGGCCCGAAGAATGACGCGTTCGTATTCTGTGCCTGCCTCTTGAAAGAATTTGATCAAACGCGATAGACGAGAGGTTGATTCAGACGACTTCGTAAACACGAGCGCATTGCGGATCGAACGAGTGTAGACGAGGTGAAGTAGCATCAAAGGCTTCACCGACGGCTCACATATAATCATGTGTTCCTGTAGTTCCGTGTAAAAGCTCAGTTCGGAACAAGGATATATCAAGTCTGCTCACCATCAGCGTAGCTGGCATGGTGAAACGTTCCGAGACGAGATCTAGAGCGTCGGCCCGATCTCGTTCGGTTTGACTTTGAACGATGAAGTATTTCGGATCTCGCAAATCAAGCGACGCAAGTTTACCAGGATCTCGAGTAAGCGTTGCAGAAAAGAGGAGTTTCTGACACGAGCATTCTTTTACCTCGCCAATATCCAATCGATTATCATGATACCTCTGGAGGAATGCTGGGGAGACCGAGTCACTAGATGGCACAAGCGCCGAATCATCCCATGTCAATGAGGATACAGGCAAATTGTCAGCCCAGTGACGACGCGGGTCACAAGCTGCCAAGACCTGGGCTAACCAATCATGAAAGGACTGTGCGAGCAAGCGATCTGCTTCGTCGATGATCTGATACGGACGTCCTTCAGAAGTTCATACGAGACTGACATTAAGCACCCACTAGAAACCGCAGATGTTGTAGTGTGAAGTTTGGTGTTCCATTGAGATGGTCCATTAGTCGACCGGGAGTGCATATTAGGATGTCTACCTTGCTCACACCACCTTTCAATCTGCACGAGAGGTAAACAACAAAGTACACCTTGAAATGAAGCACTCACGGAGTTGAGCTCTCCCCAACGAGTTGGATTTGCTCATGAGCAAAGGAGTGTTGACCAGTTGCAGTTCCAATCTAACCTTCATTGAGAATGCGGTACTTCATGGGGGACTACAGGGAAAGATACCTTGAGACCACGGCCTTTCCCGATAGCCTCGAACGTTTCTCGGACTTGAGTGACCAGGTCGCGGGTGGGGAGCACGACCAGAGCACGCAGACGGGTGACAATCCTGCTGGACAGCACCTACATATATTGCAATAAGTTCCGTCTGAGAGCTAGAACCCAGAAGTCGACTTACCTCGATGATGGGAAGCACATAAGCTAGCGTCTTACCGCTTCCTGTCGGTGCAGAGACGCAAGCATCGCGAGGGCAGCTATACATAGGGTACAGCGGAGACACGCCTGAGCCCTGTGAAATAAGAAAAGGTAGGAGAGCAGTCTGTACTGCATTGCTACTAATCAGTTTATGGTTACGCCAGACGCAACAACCAGATCCCTGACCCGCAAAGAGTTCTGTTATCCCTAGCTCAAGTAACCGTTTCCTCGTCCGTTCACTGAGCCTGGTTCGTTCATCTACTCCTGACGGTAAGATAGGAAGGACAGTGGTTGGGTTGATAATTTCGGCATGCACTAGTGCCTTGTCGATGCCTTGCATAGCAAGGACAGATTTTGAGGGTGCATTGGGTGCTGCTGGTTCCGGGAATGAAGGCAGGCTGCCCTGCGAGGGTAATTTTGAGTCTACCGGGATGTTGGATTTCTCTGCATCAGGTGTAAAGTCTTCCTCGTGTCTGTCTTCATCCCCTCCAGATAGTTTTCGTCTCTTCTTCTGATGTGGATCCGTGGCTTGCTCCTTGTGGGCCACGTTGCGTGTATCTTCATCCTGCACGAACGGTGTATCACCAGAGACGTCTTCCTCTTCGTCCTCTTGGATTGATTCCTGTCTCAGAATATCCTTCGTTTTCGGCGCTGCGGCCTTGCGAGCATTTCTCCTGACCTTCTTGCGCTTCAGATACCTGATTTTTGATTTAGTTTTGGCCTAACATTGCTTAGTTCCGAGTTGGGAGTACAAATTTTACTATGGCTCACTTTCACGCCCCCAACATCGGATACCAGAGCCTCTGGCATGTTGGCGAGGATATGCACCCTCTTCGGATCTGGAATGTGTTGCGGGGAAGGCGGCTTGTATTCCGGCTGAAACTTGTTGGAGGATCACTACCTAGTATCATTATTAGTTAGCAACGTCATCCAGTATGTACATATTGGCTCGAACATTCCAGTGGAACATGATCTCTCCCACCATCGTCCCAGCTATCAGGAAGCACACGGCAACTGTTATATTTCTGCACGTAGGTGTTATACGGACAGCGTCGTCTGACTCGTATCTAATATGATCTGACATGTCAGGGTCTTGGTGACACAGGAAATGGTTGGCTTTCCTCCGTGCGATCACTGACAAAGGCGAACCCTAGACTGCGACACATCAAATGGATCCTGCCACATGCCCCCAAAAAGCTCATCACCGCCAACCATGGTCTTTCCGTGCCAGCATGGTTCGACATTTATGATTTCTCATTCACGAGTTCCGAAGAAGACGGTGAAGGAATGTTCGAATCTGCTGGGATAGTCAAAACTCTCATCCAAAAAGAAATCGATGAAACTGGTTTCCATTCAAGTCGGATCGTGTTGGGTGGATTCAGTCAGGGCGGCGCAATGTCCCTCTTGACTGGTTTAACTGTTCAATCCAAGTTGGGAGGTTTAATCGTCCTGAGTGCATGGTTGCCGCTCCGGAGGGAACTCAAGAAGGTGATTGTTATTCTTGTTTCCATGCAAACGAAACCAACTTGAATATGCACCATGTTAGATGCTGACGCCGCACGCAACTTCTCTACCAGTCTTCTGGGGACACGGTGCCGATGATCTGCTTGTACCACACAGTGTTGCGCAACGATCTGTCGAACACCTCACCCAGGACTTCGGATTTCCCTCGCAGAATGAGACCGGTCCTGGATCAGGATTACAGTTTATGACATATCCCGAACTTGATCATTGCGCTTCAGAAGAAGAGTTGGATGACGTAGTGGAATTCTTGAAACTCGTTGTCCCAGATACCGAATAGAAGATGAGATGTACATTGCCAGGCTGCCCACGGGTGAAGCTCTTGGATTGTTAGAAGCACCGAGCTGACCCTATATGTACCATTTAAATATAATCCGGTAAAGTAAATGCCGAGTGACTTGAAGTTGCAACCTTGCGATTAACCAGCTGCATCCCTCCTAGAGTCCCAATCACCGCGCGGTCATGGCGCAAGAGCTGAAGTATCTCGTTGTCCCACCAATCGCGAAGCATACTGCCACTGTTATTTTCGTGCATGTGCATATCTTACTTCCTAACGTGCCACAGCCGATCTGACACAACACTAGGGCTTGGGTGACACAGGACATGGATGGAAACCCGTCGCAGATATGCTAGGCCCTACATTGCCGCATGTCAAGTGGATCTTACCTCATGCCCCACAGCAGAGTGTCACCGCCAATTTTGGGATGATTATGCCGTCCTGGTTCGATATCAAGGACTTTTCCTTCAATTCAGCAGAAGATGAGAGGGGAATGCTGACATCCGTTCGGATGCTTGAAGGCGTCATTCGGCAAGAAGTTGAAAGTGGACTAGATGCGAGTCGGATCGTCCTAGGCGGATTCAGTCAAGGCGGGGTGATGTCGCTGTTGGGTGGATTAACTTCTGAACGCAAGTTGGGGGGCGTGGTCGTTTTGAGTGCATGGCTGCCTCTTCAGGCAAAGTTCAAGGCGGTAAGTGATATAGTAAAACCATCTCTCTAGTGGCTAAGCGAAGACAAATGTTTTCAGATGATGTCTGGCCATGCGAAGTCTGTGCCAATCTTCTGGGGACATGGCACTGCCGATCCACTTGTGCGATTCGAATTTGCCAAGAGATCTATCGAATACCTCGTCGGCACTTGTGGATTGACCCGCCTGGATCGGGATAAGATTGGAAGCCCTGGGTTGACGTTTGTGGAGTACCAGGGAGTTCAGCACTCTTCATCAGAGAAAGAATTGGTTGACATGGGGGGATTCTTAAAACGCGTTGTTCCCGAGTCGCTGGAATAGGGGCTACGCCTAGAACTTTGTTCAAAGGGTTGATAAACTTGGTGGTGGAAACTACATACCAACGACTTGACTACATTACGTATTCTACAGCATCGCGGCTAGCAACATCATGATAACATATTCTCCAGCCACTTCTCGAGGTATAGGGACTTCACATTCTGTACATGCACCTTCTGCGTCGACGGCTCGCTGAAGCTGGTATCTGGCTCTTGGAAATCCACACTCTCGAAGTCAACCATAACCATTTGCAAGTTATTGCAGTCTATCTCAAAACACAGTGGGCATTCCAACGTGGCGCAGTACTGCGTTCCTGGTACCAATATTTGTGGCCGCAAGATGACATTCCGGGGCTGCATGTCTGTCTGGTTGACACCGCATGCGAAGATGTCAAAGTACACACGGAGTGCAGCATCAATGATAGCATCCTTGTGCCTGTGACACACGTTCTCCGCAGTGTCTGGAGGTATGAGGACGCGCAGATCTCTCCCTTGTACATGCTCCAGAAGAAGGACATTGACTGTCCTGCCATCCTGAGAGGGAAGAGGTGCCACGAAGTGTCCAAAGAATCGTGGCACTATTTTTCCCTGGAGGCATCCGAGACGCTGATATGCCCCTACCTCGCGCGAGACACTGAGGTCGCGCAAGATGAAGGGGTTGATGTACTCTGCATCATAAGAGTCGAAAAACACAGGGTCGAATAGTTTTGCTACGAGTTGCGATGGGTACATCGCCTCTGTCGTCCCAACATCCAAGTTGCTATCCTGGATGTGGGCGCTCCATACGTGGGGAACGCGATGCATGCTAGAGTGAAGACGCTGTTCAAGAATGATGGACACGTTTGGCGGAGTAGAGGGAAGCGTGAAGCGCTGGGCGATGGATGTGTTGTAGCGGTCGCTGACCTCAGTCAGGAGGGGTGCACCACCTTCGTAGGAACACCATGTGTCTTCTGGTCGAGCAGGTGTCGGCCATGCATAGAGCTTGAGAGCTGCTCCTGTATGATAAGTGTTTTCGAGCGTTGGGGCTGGCAATGGCATGCTGTACTTACCAGATCATCGGCCCAACGCCACATGCGGAGTACTTATGAGCCTATCAGCAAATTTGGTGGCTGAACGCTATGTACATATGTGGTTACTACACGGTCACTCTGTAAAATAACCATGTCCACATGTAAAGCTCTCGAGTGTTCCAAACTGACTCGGATATGATCTATTTAAACATATTGGGGAATAAAGTAAACGCCGACTGACCAGTCAAGTTGCTGTGAACAAATTTCCAGTGCCACTGGAGTCCGAGTCCTAACTTAAGCTCGAGTTCCATGGGATCGACCAAGTTACTGTAACCAACCTTGCAATATGGCAAAAGAGTCGGACCCTCCTCTCATCATCCCAGCAATCGCCAAGCACACGGCAACTGTTATCTTCGTGCATGTGCGTACATACTTCCGACTAGCCTCGCCACTCTGACATAAGGCTTGTACATGCTAGGGCCTAGGTGATACAGGATACGGATGGAAAACCGTCGCAGACATGCTGAGCCCTGAAATGCCGCATGTCAAGTGGATCTTACCCCATGCCCCACAACGGCGTGTTACTGCCAACTGTGGGATGCTCATGCCAGCCTGGTTCGATCTTAAGGACTTTACCTTGGAGTCAGCAGAAGATGAGGAGGGGATGCTGAGATCCGTTCGGATCCTTGAAGATATCACTCGGCGAGAAGTTGAAAGTGGAATAGAATCAAGTCAGATTGTCCTGGGCGGATTCAGTCAAGGCGGGACGATGTCACTATTGAGTGGATTAACTTGTGCATTCGATCTAGGGGGTGTGGCTATATTGGGTGGACGGCTGGTCCTTCGAGAAAGGTTCAAGGCGGTAGGTGATACAATAATATATATTTTCCTAGTGGTTGAGCAAAGCCAATCTGTCTTCAGATGATGTCCGACCATGCAAAGTCTCTGCCAATTTTCTGGGGGCATGGCACTGCCGATCCACTTGTGCGATTGGAACTTGCCACGAAATCAGTCGATTACCTGGTCAATTGTGGATTGACTCGCCTGCGCCGGGACGAGATCGGAAGCCCTGGGTTGGCGTTTGTGGAGTACCGTGGAGTTGAGCACTCTTCGTGCCAGGAAGAATTGAATGATTTAGGGGAATTCTTAAAGCGCGTTGTTCCTGAGTAGCGGAATATTAGTGCAGTCTAAACCAATCGAATTGCGTGGAGCAGTAGATAAGTGTTCAAGTTAATCATTAATCATTAGTAGTACCATATCCTAAGCCTGAGCACTTGAGCACATCTCCTTGGCTTATGTAGAGATAGCGCGCGCGGAGGTCGAGCGATTTACAGCGCGATAGAAGGTAGCTAGGTAGCACTGACACTCCAGATGATCTGAGGGCGAGAGATTTTTCTTTGTTATTCCAATTACTTGGGCTATATATCCGTGATTGTATCCGCAGTTCCGCCATATTATGTCCGCACTTTGCCGCCGAATTGCCGCCGGAATCTGCATCAATCATCGGATGTTGCTCTTCCTTCAAATGGTGAGGGTTGCCTACGGGAGACTAGCTTGGAACTATTGGCACCTGTCTCTCATTACTAGTAGGCAACCCCCGAAATTTGAAGGACATCTACATAGACATCGTTTCCCGCCGTGTTCTTCGTCATGCACACAGACTCATCAACCGGAGCCATGAGTCAGCTGTCCGACACTGCCCCTGATGATGCAAGCTCGGAAACTCATCGGCATGGCTCCCGTAATTGGCAATTGAGTCATCTGGGTGGGTATCTACTTAAGTACTACAGTCCCCATGAAATGACCTTCAAACAACTCACCGCCAGGTTGAAGTTCAACTTGCTCATAATCCATATCCTTACGAGATCGCGTATTGTTATTTTTCGGTATGTGCTATTCGTTTCCACGGTTTCTTGCGTGTCTCCTATGCTCAGAGACTCCAAAACACACAAACTTCCTGTGTATCCCCTCTTTCTCAAGCGTCTCTTGGGTATCCTTCTGCTTTGCGTGACAATGCCTGGTTCGCCGGTGGATGCTGAAAACGGAACACCTGAGAAGGAAAAAGGTTCCGTCACTGACCCAGGTCCCCTTGTCCAGTCGTTTCGTGTCCAGCTAGATACTGGAAATGAATATTTGAATGTTCGTCAAAAGTTTTGGCAGATATGGTGCGTCACCACTGCATCTGCGTAAGCAGTGTTTATATTTGCCTGCTCCATGGCAGGCTACCGAAGCACCAGCCGCCGCCGCCGCCGCCATCGTTGGAAGACGCGGAGGTCTGTCAGCAACTTGTCACAGATAAACCTTAGCACTGACGCAGTTCCGTCATGCAGCTAACGCCGCTCGCCAGTTCTTCCCTAATCTCTAAGTTGACTTACTCATGGATTACCGACATAATGGTTCTCGGTTATCAGCGCACACTCCAGGCATCGGACTTGCACAAGCTTGACTCATCAAGAGAGGTCAAATCACTCTCAGAAAATTTTGAGGCTGCGTGGGCGAGACGCGTCGAAGCCGCAGCGAAATGGAACGCTAAATTGGATCGGGACGAAGTGAGCCCCTCAATTCTGAAACGCATGACGTGGGTTGTGCGTGCGATTCCATCGGAAAAAGACCACACGCAGACACGAGGTTACTCGGAGCGGCGCCTGGCACTGGAACAGCGCTGGAGGGAGGTAGAAGGGAGGAAAGAAGCAAGTCTTGCATGGGCTCTCAATGACGTATTTGGCTGGTCGTTTTGGCTTGGAGGGGTCTTCAAGGTAAGTAACTTGGGTGTATGGGAAAATGTTTCCGGAAATCATGGTGCATCTACAATCAGGTATTTGGGGACACGGCCCAGTTGATGCAGCCACTTGTCCTGAAGGCCATAATCTCATTTGCCGAGGAACGTTCGGCTGCCAGTGTGGCGAACGGGCCTGTCCCGAACGTTGGTCGCGGGATTGCGATGGCTTTGGGCTTGTGGCTATTGACAATCATGACGAGTCTGTGTACAAATCAGGTGGGTTTTCTATCATTATTCCGGCGACTCTGCCAACAAACATGGTACTATTGATTTTCTTTGAATACATAGTTCTTTTGGCGTTCCATGGCGACAGGGGTCTTAGCCCGCGCTGCTCTCATTGCGTCCATATATGAGCGCGGTGTCCATCTTACTGGAAAGGAGAGGGTGAAGCTCACAAATGCGGCCCTAGTCAATCACATCTCAACAGACGTAAGCCATTCTTATGATCTAAAGCCGTTCAGATATATGTACATTGTTCCGCAGGTGAGCAGGATAGATGCCTGTGCACAGTGGTTTGTGAGTCTCCATGTTCTTCGTAGCTAAAACAATTCACATTTTTCATGCGACATCCGCATCAGCATGCAGGTTAGTTGTCGTCGAGAGTAACGTTTTTACGTCTTGGAATACTTATGATCCGTCCACAGCTTGGACTTCACCCATTCAAGTCACCCTTTGCTTGATTATACTATTGGTCCAAGTAAGTTTCGAACGTGAATATTTCATGGTTGACATCCTAACATCTATAACCATCAGCTGGGACCTTCTGCTTTGGTTGGCTTTGCACTGTTTGTTTTAATCATCCCGCTACAAGAGCGAATGATGTCATTCCAACATCGACTTCGGCTCCGCTCGATGGTGTGGACGGAACAGCGTGCGAAAATTTTGCTCGAAGTTCTAGGTAGGTATTGATCACTATTCATGGAACGACGCTAATTGGAAAATTCAGGGGCGATGCGCGTAGTCAAATACTTTTCCTACGAGGTGCCTTTTCTGCAAAGTAAGTTTTAGGCACTTCTTTTTCGCACGCACCTCCAATATCATGACCGCATCACAGAACTATCTGAACTGCGCAAGAAGGAATTGCGCGGCATTTCCAGAATTCAGTTTTTAACAAGTGCAAAGTATGATTTACCTATTCTTTTGTTAACGTCACTCATGCATGTCGGTGACATAGTCTTGCCCTGGCGATATCGCTGCCGACTCTAGCAGCCACATTATCTTTTGTAACGTACACGCTCACCGCACACGATTTCAACACTGCGATTATATTTGCTAGCTTCAGTTTATTCCAGGTGAGTCGGCTAGTGATGGGGGACGTTATATTCTGAGTTGACCATCGTTTACACCAGATTCTTCGTCAACCGATGATGTTCATGCCCCGCGCGCTCTCCGCAATCCCAGACGCATCCTCCGCGCTGCAACGCCTTTCGCATGTCTTCCACGCTGAACTCATAAATGATGAGACCCTGGTAATTGACGAGACTCAAGAACATGCTGTCATTGTCCGACATGCAACCTTCGAGTGGGAGTCATCCGAGAAGATTGACGAGAAAATCCCTGATATATCATCTAGAGGTGGAAGAGGTGGGGCACGAGGCGGAAGGGGTGGTGGCCGAGGGAAGCGTAATGGGAGAGCTGCAAAAGGCCAGGACAAGGAGGAGCCACTCAAAAATGGACCAGTATTTAGGGTCAGAAATGTCACGCTGACTATCCCGCGCGGGCAGCTAGCTGCAATCGTAGGTCCTGTCGGAAGTGGAAAG
>Ga0307518_10004239_pt1 | contig 10289 bp, 7 predicted proteins | sample 25_EM_MG_FD_203889 | JGI IMG/M metagenome (GOLD analysis project Ga0307518, IMG submission 203889) | Populus trichocarpa ectomycorrhiza microbial communities from riparian zone in the Pacific Northwest, United States - 25_EM | ecosystem: Host-associated > Plants > Roots > Unclassified | place...
CAACCTGATCGAGCAGTTGACCGTGTTCGAAAACGTCGAAATGGCGCTGCAATACGGGCCGCTGCCGGCCGCCGAGCGGCGCGCGCGCGTAACGGCGATGCTGGACAAGCTGGGTGTCGCCCACCGTGCCAACCACTATCCGTCGCAACTGTCGGGCGGCCAGCAGCAGCGCGTGGCCATTGCCCGCGCGCTGGCGTCGTCGCCGGCCATCCTGCTGGCCGATGAACCGACCGGTAACCTGGACAGTGCCCACGGCGACGAAGTCATGCGCCTGCTGCGCGAGATCAACGCCGAAGGCACCACCGTGATCATGGTGACGCACTCCGAAGCGCACGCCGCCGAAGCCTCGCGCGTGCTGCACATGAAGGACGGCAGCAATTCCCACATCACGCTGAAGGCGGCCTGACCATCATGAAGATTCAGGATTTTCGCATCGGTCTCAGACTGCTGCTCAAGGAAGCGCACCATTCCGTGCTGGTGCTGGTCGGGTTGGCGCTGGGCTTCGCCGTGTGCGCGCTGCTGGCCGCGATGGTGCACCACGCCTTCAGCTACGACCGCCAGACGCCGGACGCCGATCGTGTCTACGTCGTCAAGACCCACTTCAATTTCGCCGGCACCACCAATCACTGGTCGGATACGACGCCGCTGGTCGTGGGCGATGCGTTGACGCACTCCGGCATGGCCAGCCAGGTGGTGCGCGTGCTGACGCGCGAGCTGTCGCTGCGCGCCGAGAACCGCGTACTGGCATTGCCGCTGACGCTGGTCGACGCCGGCTTCGGCGCCATGTTCGGCGTGAAGGTGCTGGACGGCGACCTGGCCCAGGCACTGGCCCGGCCCGATGCGCTGGCCCTGACGGCCGACACGGCGCAGGCGCTGTTCGGCGACAGCCGGGTCGTTGGCAGGACGGTGCTGATCGGCGGTAAATCGTACCAGGTGCAGGCGGTAATCGCCGATGCGCCCAAGGCCACCACGGTGCCGTATCGCGTGCTGGCGGGCCTGAACAGCGCCGTGTGGGAAGCCGACGCGCGCGAGGCGATGCTGACGGCATGGACGAAGGTCGAAGGCAAGATCTACCTGCGCCTGCCGGCGACGACGGAGCCGGCCACGGTGGCGCGCCGTCTGGAGCAGCTGGCCAACGAATCGCCGCTGCGCGCCGAATATCCGCCCGAATCGCTGCAGCAGATCGGCCGCAACAACCTGCTGGACTTCCGCCTGGGGCCATTGAGCGAAGCGTATTTCGATACCGATATCGCCGCGCTGGCCGATCCCGCCGTGCATGGCGATCGCCGCGTCGTGCTGGGGCTGGCGTTCGTGGCCGCGATGATCCTCGTGCTGGCTGCCACCAATTACGTCAGCCTGGCCACGGTGCGCTCGATGCGCCGCCAGCGCGAAATCGGCGTGCGCAAGGTGCTGGGCGCGAGCGCCGGCCATATCCTGCGCCAGTTCCTGATGGAGTCGGTCTGCTTCGCCCTGCTGGCGGCATTGCTGGGAGGGCTGCTGGCCCGCCTCGCGCTGCCGGTGTTCAGCGAGATGATCGACCGCCAGCTGGAGAACGTGTTCACGCCGCTGCACTGCCTGCTGGGCCTCGTCGTCGCCGTGCTGGTGGGCGTGCTGGCCGGGGCCTATCCCGCATGGCTGGCGATGCGCGTGCCGGCGCGGCAACTGGCCAACCGCGGTAACAGCGATTCGCCGGGCGGCAGCTGGTTGCGCCGGGTGCTGACCGTGCTGCAGTTCGCCACGGCCGTGGGCCTGACGGGCCTGACGCTGGCCATCGCGGGCCAGACCCGTTACGCCAGCCACCTCAATCCCGGCTTCGATCCGGCGCCGCTGCTGGTGGTGCGCCTGACGGGGAACCTGACCGTGCCGGAAAACCGCAGCTTTGCCGCGGCCGTCAAGCGGCTGCCCGGCGTGGCGGGTGTCACGGCCACGACGGGCGTGGTGGGCAACAACCAGGCGATTCACCTGGCGGACATCCAGCGCGACGGCCAGACCGCCAGCGTCATCCGCCTGACGGGCATCAGCCCGAACTTCTTCGACCTGTACGGCATTCGCCCCGTGGCGGGGCGCGTCTTCGACGAGAAGGTCGATCCCGAGGACAAGGCCAAGATGCTGGTCATTAATTCGGCCACCGTGCGCCTGCTCGGCTTCGCGTCGCCGCAGGAAGCGATCGGGCAGTTCGTGCTGTTCGGGCGCCTGAAGACGCAGACGCAGATCATCGGCGTCATCGACGATATCCGCCACCAGAGCGCCCGCAAGAGCATCGAGCCGATGGTCTACCTGCCGCTGCCGAAGGCGTCGATCCTGACGGTACGCGTCAGTGGCGAGCCGGCCGCGGTGCAGGCGGCCATCGAGAAGCAGTGGGAGACCGATTTCCCCAACGCGGCCATCGACATGGACCGCCTGGAGACGAAGATCGCCGCGAACTATGCCGACGACCTGCGCCTGAACTGGCTGCTGCTGGCGGCCAGCGTCGTCATCGCCATCATCGCTTCGCTGGGCATCTATGTGCTGTCGGCCTACACGCTGCAACAGCGCGTCAAGGAAATCGCCATGCGCAAGCTGCATGGGGCGGGGCGCTGGGCCATCGGCCGGCTGGTGGGCAACGAAGTGGTGCTGATGGTGGCGCTCAGCGCGCTGATCGGCCTGCCGATCGCGGCGCTGGGGACGGCCAAGTACATGGCCGACTTCGTCGAACGCGCGCCCGTGGAAGTACCGTCGCTGATCGCCGCGTTCGTGCTGGCGGCGGCGATGGCGTTCGTGGCGACGGCCGGCAATACGCTGGCCGCGCTGAGGGTGTCGCCGGCACAGGCGTTCCGCGAGTAGGCGCGGGTGGGACGGAGACAGGAAGAGTAGCGGGAAGAGACGCAGGAACGGGAACAGTAACGGGACTAGGCAGGGCCGGCGCGGCGGGGCAACCCGCGACATCGGTCCGGCAGAGCGGAGGGGCATCATCGCTTCGGCACAGGCATCGCCAACGCGACGGGAGATGGCGGAGTCCCTTTCCTCCGGGCGGTCGCAAACCGGTCGACAGCATCATCGTCGGCCGGCGGGGGCAGTCCGGATGCGCTAGTCCGCCGAGCGGTTCGTCGGCGGCACCTGCCTTCCGGCAGGGGTTTACCAGTACTTAACGATGTTCAACCTTACCTAGGAAATCAGATGAAAATCGCACAAAAAGCATTGGTATCAAAAATGATTTCGTCCCCAGTCGCAGATATTGAAGTCCACACCCATGAGGCCAACAAAGGCCTGTGGCAGATGATTGCCGTCGAGTGCGATAAAACCCTGGCATCGGCCGTGACGTTTGTCGAGGCAGCCCTGCGCTCGGTCAGCGTCATGCAACTGCCAGGCTATGGCCAAAGCCGCTTCAATATCGACGCCGCCAGCGCCACCCTGGAAGACCACCTGAGTGCCATCGACATGGCCTGCCCATCGGATAACGCCGTGCTGTACGGCTATTCGCACGGCGGTTATTTCATGACGCAATACGCGCTGCGCAACGCCGGCAAGGTCAAAGCCCTGGTGCTGGTGGAACCTGCACTGTTCTCGGCCAAGGAAGACCTGCTGCAACGGGCCGCCCTGATCGATGCCGGTAAGGAAGTGGAATCGATGGCCAGCATGATCACGACGGTCGATTCGGCTGCCGGCCGTAGCGAAGACCAGCTGCGCCAGGTTGCCTCCAACCTGGTTGCGAACGTCAACAGCGGCGCCGCCGTCGCACAGGAATACCGTATCCGCGCCGAGCACGCCGTGTCGGAAGAAGACCTGGCCAAGCTGGACATCCCGGTGCTGCTGATCGCCGGTACGAAGAGCCATGCCAGCTTCATGGTCAAACGTGCCTTCCAGGCGATCCCGCACGCCACGGTGGCGTGGATCGAAGGCGCAAGCCACCTGGACCTGGAAAAAGTCGAGAACGCGCAACAGATCGCACGCGCCATCGACAACTTCCTGGAAAGCGTGGGCGGCGACAGCGGCACCGGCTTCAAGAACCTGATGGCCGAGCTGGACAACTCCCGCGTGGCCACGGCGCCAACGGAACTGGTGTCCTGATTCAACCGGTAAGCGCGCCACGCCGCAGCCAAAGGCCAGCGCGCACCGGGTCGTAAGGCGGGCCGGGCACCAGCCCGCCCGCTGTCCGGCCCGGCCCTGGCAATGTCCAGGGCCGGGCCGGCAACGCCGCACAGACATCGTTGCCCTCTGGAGAAGAACGTGAACACCATCAACAACACGGCCGACGTCGCCGTGGCGCGCCGCCCTGGCAAACTCAATTTCGTTCTGGTCTGCGTGTTCCTGGATATGCTGGGCGTCGGCATCGTGCTGCCCTCGCTGCCCATTTTCATCGGCGAGCTGGCCGGTTCACGGGCCACGCAGGCCTACTGGTACGGCATGCTGGTCATGGTGTACGGCATCACCACATTCCTCTTTTCGCCCATCCTCGGTGGTCTCAGCGACCGCTTTGGCCGCCGTCCCGTGCTGCTGCTGTCGATGCTGGGCATGGCCCTCAATTTCATTGTCACGGCCTCCGCCACGTCGCTGACGGGACTGTTCATCGGCCGCGTGATCGGCGGCCTGTCGTCGGCCAATATGTCGGTGGCTTCGGCCTATGCGACCGATGTGTCCGAGCCCGACGAGCGCGCCAAAAGTTTCGGCCGCATCGGCGCGGCCTTCAGCATCGGCTTCATCTTCGGTCCGCTGCTGGGCGGTCTGCTGGGCGGCACCAGCCTGCACCTGCCGTTCTACGTGGCCGCCGGCCTGTGCCTGATCAATGCCGTGTACGGCTACTTCTTTGTCGTCGAATCGCTGGCGCCGCAAAAACGCCATCCGTTTTCGCTGGCCAAGGCCAATGCCTTTTCCGCGCTGGGCCGGCTCGCGACCAGCCCCGCAACGCGGCTGCTGTTCATCGCCTTCGGCCTGCAGGTAATGGCCGGGCTGATGTCGCAGACGACGTTCGCGCTGTACACCAATTTCCGCTTCGGCTGGTCGCCGTTCGAAGTGGGCGCGGCGCTGTGCTGCGTGGGTGTCGGGTCCACCGTCATGCAGGCGTTCCTGCTGGACCGGCTGGTCAAGTGGCTGGGCGAAACGCGCCTCGTATTGATCGGCCAGACCTCCGGTGGCCTGGCATTCTTGCTGTACGGCGTGGCCACGCAGGGCTGGATGATTTATGTCGTCATCCTCTTCAACATCTTCTCGTTCGCCTCGCCGGCCGCGCTGCAAAGCATCGTCTCGAAGGCCAACCGCAGCAGCGGCCACGGCACGCTGATGGGTTCCATGCAGTCGCTGCGCAGCCTCGCGCTGGTGCTGGCACCGCTGCTCGGCAGCGCCATCCTGGCGACCGGCAGCAAGCTGCCCGCCAGCGACTGGCGCATGGGCAGCGTGTATTACGTCTGTGCCGCCCTGCAGCTGGGCGCCTTGCTGGTGATGTGGTGCTACCTGCGCAGCCGCCCGGTCGAAGCCGCCGCGTGACCGTTCCTTCCCCCTTGCGTGAACAGAACAGGACAAGACATGAGAGTGCTATTGGCAGGGCAAAAATGGTTTGGCGCGGCCACATTGAAGGCATTGTCCGCGCTGCCCGGCGTGACGGTGACGCGGGTCTGCGCACCGCCGGGCGATCGGCTGAGCCGCGCGGCCGAACTGGCGGGCGTGCCGCGGATGCTGGCCGGCACGCTGTGCGAGGCGACAATGCCGGACGATATCGACCTGATCGTGGCCGCCCATTCGCATGATTTCATCGGCACCCGCACGTTGCTGCGCGCGGCATACGGCGGTATTGGCTACCACCCGTCGCTGCTGCCGCTGCACCGTGGCCGCGACGCCGTCAAATGGGCGGTGCGGCTGCGCGAAAGAGTCACGGGCGGCACGGTATATCGGCTGTCGCCCCATGTCGACGGCGGCAATATCCTGGCGCAGCAGCACGTCTTCATCCGCCCGGACGACACGGCCGAGGAGCTGTGGCGGCGCGACCTGGCGCCCCTGGGTGTGCGCCTGCTGGCGGCCACGGTGGCGCAGTTCGCGCGTGACGGCTTCGTCAACGGCCAGCCGCAGGACGAAGCGCTGGCAACGTGGGAGCCGGCCCTGCATGGCCGGCCGCTGTACCGCCCGGATCTGCTGATGATCGGCCATGGCCGGGAAGCGACGCCGGCGCCCGAGGACTGGCAGGCGGCCGAACCCCAGGTCCGCTACGGCTGATGCGGCCGGCCCGGCGGGGCGCCTGATGGGACGCCTGGTGATCCTGTCGCCCCATCCGGACGATGCTGTCTGGTCGCTGGGCGGCGCGATTGGGCACTGGCAAAGCGAAGGCGAAGTCCTGGTCGTGAGCTGTTTCGATGGCGACGCGGCGCCGGCGGCGCTGGCGCAGTTGGCTCGCCCCGAGCAGCGCTGGCGCAGGTTCGGCCCGGCGGCGCTGCGGCGGCAGGAGGACGCGGCCGCGCTGGCGCTGCTCGACTGCCCGCTGCACAGCCTGGGACTGAACGATGCGGCCACGCGCCTGGACGCGAACGGCCAGTTTGAATGCGTCGATGCGGCCGCGCTGTTCCTGGCGCCGGACTACGCGAGCTGGCCGCAGCCGCCCGCGGCCATGCGTGCGGGGTTGCAGGCGCTGCTGCGCCCCGGGGACACGCTGATTGCTCCACTGGCGCTGGGCCGCCACGTGGACCATTGCCTCGTGCATCGACTGGCGCGTGACAGCGACGTGCCGGTGCGCTATTACGCGGAATTTCCCTATCTGCTGGCGCTGCAAGACACGCCGCAAAATCCGCTGGCGGCGCATTGCGACATGCTGCGCTTGGTGCTGGAGGAGGCGACCGTGCCGGCCGACTGGTCACGCTGGCTGGCGGCGGCGGGGCGCTATCGCAGCCAGGTACTGAGCATGTTCGGCAGCCATGCCGCGCTGGCGGCGCAACTGGCGCACTACAGCGGCGCGGCGCAGGGCGCGGCCGTCTGCCGGATCTGGTCGATGCGCTGACGATAGCGCTGCACCGACCCGTTGGCCGACAGCAGCGCATCGAGCGCCAGCGCCTCCGGGCAGTTGGCCAGGCGCTGGAACTTGCGCAGGTTGACGTGGTGATCGTCCCAGCGCGCGGCCTCGCCGTGGGACATATGGTAGCCGCGCGCTTCCGGCGCCCGCATTACCGGCACGCCCGCAGCCCACAGGCGGTAGGCAAAGTCGATGTCCTCCATGCCCCAGCGCGTGCCGTAGCTGGCGTCGAAACCGCCCACCTGCTGCCAGTGCCGGCGTGGCACGGACAGGTTCGCGCCCGCCGCCAGCCATGGCCAGCGGGCGGCATCGGCATGTTCGATCGCCTGCGCCAGCGCGTTGGTCAGCAGGCGGATGCCCTCTGGCTGCCACGCGCCGGCCCGTAGCGCGGCCGCGCTGACCGGTGCGCAGCCGGGGCCACCGGCGGCGGGATCGGCGATGCGGCTCAATCCGGGAATTTCACGCAACTGGCCGTGTACGAGGCCCGGCGTGCGTGCTTGCGCGGCGCGGTGGCGCGCCAGGAAATCGCGTTCCAGCAGGATGTCGTCGTCGATGAACACCAGCAGGTCGCCACGAGCTGCGCGCGCGCCCAGGTTGCGCGCGCCGGCGCGGCCCAGCCCCGGCGAGGCGATCACGCGGCCGACCGACGGCGTCGCCAGCAGCGCCGCGACGGCCGGGCTGGGATTGTCGGCCACGAGCAGCACTTCGACATCGCCGATGCCGTCCTGGCCCTGCACCGCCGCCAGCGTCAGTGCCAGGCGCTGCGGCTTGCAGTGCACCGGGATGACAAGGCTGACCGGCGTGGCCGGCGCCAGTGCCATCAGCGCGGGCCGACGGCGTTGAGCACCTTGTCGATGGCGCGGGCGATATCGAGCGTGTCCTGCTCGCTGCCCAGCAGGGCGCGATGGTGGATCCAGATACCCTGGCTGGCGATATGCTCGGTGACGGGGCAGGCGGCGATCAGCGCTTCCTGCGTCAGCGCCGGCGCGGGATCGAGCCAGAAGCTGGGAATCCGGTACAGCGCCTGGTACGCCCGGTTGGCGGGAATGCCTTCGGCCGCCAGGCAGTCAACGACGCGGTTGCGGTCCGGTACGCGGCCGTCCGCGCCCGCTTCCAGCGTCACCATGTACATATAGTGGGGATGCGCCGTCGCCTGCGCCGTGTGGCCCTGCACGCGCACGCCGGGCGTGTCGCCCAGCACCTTGGTCAGCAGCGCGGCATTGTGCTCGCGCCGTGCCGATTGCTCGGCCAGCCGGCCCAGCTGCACGCGCAGCACGGCAGCGGAAAATTCGTTCATGCGGCCATTGGTGCCCACCACCGTGTGCTGGTAGCTGCGGTCGCCGGCCGGGCGGCCGCAATTGCTGTACAGGTAGACCTGGTCGCGCAGCTCCTTGGTCGGGCACAGCACCAGGCCGCCTTCTCCGGCCGTCATCAGCTTGAAGTTCTGGAAGCTGAAGCAGGCCAGCGTGTTCCAGGCGCCAATCGGCTTGCCGCCCGCTCCCGTGGCGCCGTTGGCATGGGCGGCATCCTGGATGATCAGCAGGCCGTGTTCGTCGGCGATGGCGGCCAGTGCATCCATGTCGCAGAAGTGGCCAGACAGGTGGACGGGAATGATGGCGCGCGTGCGCGGCGTGATGCGGGCGCGCACGGCGGCCGGATCGATGCAGTAGCTGTCCGCCTGCACGTCCACCGGCACCGCCACCGCGCCGATGCGCTGGCATGCCATCGACGTCGAGACGAACGTGAACGCGGGCACGATGACTTCATCGCCGGGGTGGATGCCGCCGGCCAGCAGCGCCACTTCCAGCGCCACGGTGCCGTTGGTCACGGCGACGGCGTATTCGGCGCCGTGATAGGCGGCGAACTCCTGCTCGAACGCGACGGTCTCCGCGCCGCTGACACGCCACCACTGGCCCTGGTGCAGGCTGCGCAGCAGCGCGGTTTCTTCGGCGCCATCGAAGTGGGGCCAGGCCGGGTAGGCGGCCGCGCGCACCGGGGTGCCGCCATCGATTGCAAGTGTCATATTGAGCTCTCCGTTAGTAGTCAAGGGTGGTGCGGGGCGAAGGATGCGGTCATTGCAGCAGCGACGCCATTTCGCACTGGGCGGCGGCGGGGCGGTCCAGCAGATGGGCGATGGTCGGCGCGATCTGCTGCAACTGCGCGGTGTCGTCCGGCGCGGCAAAGGCATGCGGGCTGTCGACGATGACGAAGCCCTTGTCGCGGTGCCAGCCGGACTGGGACGTGCGGCGCACGTGCGTGGCCCAGCGCAGCTCGCCCAGCGGTGGCCGCTTTTCATCGGCGGGGCGCACCACGAGGGTCGGCGCCAGGTGACTGAATTCGCCCCGGTACAGCTCGTCGCGGTGGCGCACGGCCGCCAGCGCCGGGCTGCCGTCGTCGAAGCGGATCTCGCCGAGGAACTGGCGCACCATGTCGATTTCGGGGGCGCTCGCTTTGCCGTCGTTGCCCAGGTCGCGGCACAGCATCACGCCGTGCGAGCCCTGCACCGTTTCCATCGCCACGGAGCGCGCCAGGTCGATCTGGCCGTCCGCGTCCAGCACCTGCAGGCCGGCCCGTTGCAGATGGCGGTCGATGGAAAAGAAGCCATCGAGCTCGCCGAAGCCGATCTCCGAGAACACCAATGTCGTCTCCGGTTGCAGCGCCTGCAGCTTGCGGCAGGCCTCGTCGATAAAATCGTAGCCGCGCAGCACGGCGGGACGCGGGCCGTCGGCCGTCGCGTTTTTCAGTTCGTACCAGAGGAAATGCGACAGCCGGTCGACCAGGGTCAGGTTGACGATCATGACGTCGGTGTCCTGCGCCAGTTCCATGGCGGTGTCCAGCTGCGCGCTGGCGATGCGCCATGCGTTCCTGGCGAATTCCTCGAACGGTTCGCCGCGATAGAACAGCGTCACGTCATGCGCGTAACGCACGCCCTTGCGATGCAGTTCGCTGAGCAGATTACGCGGGTGGCTCGTGTTGAGCGAGTACTGCATCGGATACGTGATCAGCGAGCCATTGAGCGGCTTGGGCGGATGCGTCAGCTGCACGTTGACGACATTGAAGCGCAGGTCGGACAACTCGGCCCACTCCCACACGCGCTGGCGGCGCACGTCGTCGGTCACCAGCACGCGCGGCATTTCGCCCGAGCTGTGCGCGCTCCAGTACGAAAAGCAGCCGTGCTGGCCCGGATTGACGCCCGTAAAGGCCGTCGCCAGATTGCTGGGTTCATAGGGCACGGGGCCGCAGTCGAGTGGCCGATAGCGTTGCCGCTGCATCTGCTGCGCGAACCACGGCAGGTGGCCCTGCTCCACCTGCTGGCGCA
>Ga0307518_10004240_pt1 | contig 10288 bp, 9 predicted proteins | sample 25_EM_MG_FD_203889 | JGI IMG/M metagenome (GOLD analysis project Ga0307518, IMG submission 203889) | Populus trichocarpa ectomycorrhiza microbial communities from riparian zone in the Pacific Northwest, United States - 25_EM | ecosystem: Host-associated > Plants > Roots > Unclassified | place...
GTTGACTGGTACTAATAGGCCGAGGACTTGCCCACAAAGATGTTACGCATCCACTCTACAGCTCTGAAACACCACACCGATCTGGAGACAGACAGTGTGTGTTGTTTCGTAGTGTTTCGGTGGTTATAGCGTCAGGGAAACGCCCGGTCCCATTCCGAACCCGGAAGCTAAGCCTGACAGCGCCGATGGTACTGCAACCGAAGGGTTGTGGGAGAGTAGGACACCGCCGGACTAACTTCAGGACAGGGTCCTGACCAGGGTCGAGAACCCCAACAGGTTCTCCCCGGTCAGGGCCCTGTCTCTTTTCATGTCCGGGCACGGACTAGAATGGTCCGTTGGCCCACCTCGTGGGTGGGCGTATGTCGAAACTTTTCAATAGTGGCAGGAGGCCAGGTGTCCGAGTTCGGTCGACGTGACTCAGATGATGGCGCGTCCGGCCGGTCGGGTCGCCGGGACGACAGTCCCCGCGGAGGCCGGTCTGACGCGCAGCGAGGTGACCGGCGCGGTTCCGCCGGCGGCAGGCAGGACCGAGGCGGCCGCGACGGCGGCTACCAGGGCCGCCCTCGTCGTGACGACCGCGGTGCCCGCGGTTCCGGCAGCTATCCCGCACGCGGCGGAGACGGCTCCCGCGACCAGCGGTCCGGCGGCCGTTTCGGCGGCCAGGGCCGCGACGAGAACCGCCCGCGCTACAACAACGACGACCGTCGTGGCCCTGGTGCCGGCGACCGTCGTGACGACCGGTCCGGCGGTCGCGACAACGACCGTCGTGGCGGCTACCGCGGCGGCGACAACCGTGGCAATGACAACCGTGGCGGCGGTTACCGCTCGGACAGCCGGGGCGGCGACAGCCGTGGTGGCTACCGGTCCGACAACCGCGACAGCCGGGACAGCCGCGGCGGCGATCGTGGTGGATACCGCGGCGGCTATCGTTCGGACAACCGGGGCAGCGACGATCGTGGTGGCTACCGGTCCGACAACCGGGGTGGCGACCGCGGCGGATATCGCTCGTCCGACAGCCGTCCCGAGCGTCGCTACGACAACCGCTCCGACAGCCGCTCGGACAACCGTTCCGAGGGGCGCTACGAGAAGCGCTCCGACAGCCGCCCGGCCCGGTCCGGCTACGGCTCGGACAACCGCGGCCGGTCCGACGACCGCCCGTCCGGCAACCGCTACGAAGGACGTCCCCAGGGCAAGTCCTACGGCGACCGCGACGACCGGCGTCCGTCCTCTGGCGACCGCGACGACCGCGGCGGCGACAAGTCCTACCGCGACCGTGACGATCGCGGCGGTTCCCGTTCCGGCGGGTACAACGGCGACCGGCGCGGCTCAGGCTCGTCCTCGGGCGACCGTCGTCCCAGCGGTGGTGGCTACGAGCGCAAGTCCTACGGCGACCGTGACAACCGCGGCGACCGTCGTCCTTCCGGCGACCGCCCGGAGAAGCGGTTCGAGCGCAAGCGCGACGACCGTCCCCAGCGTGACCGTTCCGAGGGTCGCAAGGACTTCCGTTCCTTGCCGCGCACCGAGGACAGGCCGGTCGACGACGAGACCTTGGCGCGTGAGCTGCTCGAGGCTCCGGAGCTGCCCGAGGGCATCGAGTTCTCCGATCTCGACGAAGAGGTCCGCCGGGAGCTCCGCACCCTGCCCAAGGCGCTCGCGGAAACCGTCGGCAAGCACCTCGTAGCGGCCGGCGGCCTCGTCGACGAAGACCCCGAAGCCGCCATGGAGCACGCCAAGTACGCGAAGGCCAAGGCGTCGCGGGTCCCGATCGTTCGTGAGGCGCTCGGCCTGGTCGCCTACCACGCGGGCAACTGGTCCGAGGCGCTGTCGGAGCTGCGGGCCGTCCGCCGGATGACCCGGGCTGACGACCACATCGCGATCATCGCCGACGCCGAGCGCGCCATCGGCCGCCCGGAGCGGGCGCTCGACCTCGCGAAGGAGGTCGACAAGGAGCGTCTGTCCAAGGCGACCCAGATCGAGCTCGCGATCGTCGCCGCCGGTGCCCGGCGCGACCTCGGTCAGCTCGACGCCGCCGTCGTCTCCCTGCAGAGCGACGACCTCAAGGCGGAGAAGCGCGACCCGTGGAGCGCCCGGCTGTTCTACGCCTACGCCGACAACCTCGCCGCCGCCGACCGCAAGGACGAGGCGATCCGCTGGTTCCTGAACGCGGCAGAGGCCGACGAGGAGGACGAGACCGACGCCGCCGAGCGCGCCGCGGAGCTCACGAATGGCTGACGCCCTGTCGGCCGGGTACGACGCGGTCCTGTTCGACCTCGACGGCACGGTCTATCACGGCAGCAAGGTGGTCCCGGGTGCACCGGAAGCGCTCCGGGCGCTCCGGGACCACGGCACGGCCGTCCGTTGGGTGACCAACAACGCCTCCAAGGCGCCCGCGGAGGTCTCCGCGCACCTGGAGGCACTCGGACTGCCTGCCACGCCCGAAGAGGTCCACACGAGCTCTCAGGCCGCCGCCGCCCTGCTGGGTGAGCGGCTGCCCCAGGGCGCGGTGGTCCTCGTCGTGGGCACGGACTCGCTGGCCGCTCAGATCGAGTCGGTCGGCCTCCGGACGGTCCGGGAAGCCGGTCCGGACGTGGCGGCCGTGGTCCAAGGACACTCGCCGGAGAACACCTGGGCCGCTCTCGCGGAGGCGTGCCTCGCCATCCGCGCGGGCGCGCTCTGGGTGGCGACCAACGTCGACGCGACCCTGCCCAGCGAACGTGGCCTGCTGCCGGGCAACGGGTCGATGGTGGCCGCGTTGCGCCACGCCACCGGCGTCGAACCGCTGGTGGCGGGCAAGCCGGCGCCGGGGCTGTTCACGACGGCGGCGCGGGACGCGGGCGCGGAACGTGCCCTCGTCGTGGGCGACCGGCTGGACACGGACATCGAAGGCGCGGTCGCGGCCGGGATCGACGCGCTCTGCGTCCTGACCGGGGTCGCCGACGCGGCGTCCCTGATCGCGGCCAGGCCCGAGGAGCGTCCGCGCTACCTCGCGGCCGACCTGTCCGGGCTGAGCAGCCGGGCGGAACTGCTCGAGATCGGGCCCAAGGACGGCTGGCGCGTCACCGCACAGGGTGACGTGCTCGAAGCCGACGGTGAGGGCGACCCGCTCGACCTGCTGCGCGCGTTGTGCGCGGCGGCCTGGGAGTCCGGGATCACCGAGGTCCGTGGTGTGGGCGACACCGCCCGCGCCGCGCTCGGCGAGCTGCGCCTCGGCTGACCAGCGCTGCTAACTTGGTGGGGTGCAAGACCACTTCCATCCCGTTCCGCGACCCCCGGTTCCCGGCCCGCCGCCGGTGCCGGGACCGCCGGACCAGTTCGCGCAGCAGGACACGGATCCCCGGGCCGGGATCGACGAAGCCGTGGCGGGTCTCGACGACCTCGCGGCGCTTCCGCTTTCGGAGCACGTCGACCGGTTCGAGGCCGTGCACACCGAGCTGACGGTCGCGCTGTCCACCATCGACAAGGTCTGACCGCGTGCCCAAACGCGCCCGCCTGGACGCGGAGCTCGTCCGGCGGGGTCTCGCCCGGTCCCGGGAGCAGGCGTCGGCGCTGATCGCCGAGGGCAAGGTCACCGTGCGCGGGATGGTGGCCACCAAACCCGCGACCGGGGTCGAGTCCGGCGCGCCGATCGTGGTGCGCGACAACGACGACCCCGGCTGGGCCTCCCGCGGCGCGCACAAACTGCTCGGCGCGCTCGAAGCCTTCACCCCGCGAGGTCTTTCCACCGAGGGAAAGCGCTGCCTCGACGCGGGCGCCTCGACCGGTGGCTTCACCGACGTCCTCCTGCGCAACGGCGCCGCCACGGTGATCGCCGCCGACGTCGGCCGCGGCCTGCTGGACTGGCGGCTGCGCACCGACGACCGCGTCGTCGTCCTCGACAAGACGAACGTCCGCAACCTGACCCCGGAAGACCTCGGCGGGCAGGTCGACCTCGTGGTCGGGGACCTTTCGTTCATCTCGCTCAAACTCGTGCTGCCCGCGCTGGCCGCCTGCGCGCGGGACGGCGCGGATCTGGTGCCGATGGTGAAACCGCAGTTCGAGGTCGGCAAGGACCGGCTCGGCAGCGGCGGCGTCGTCCGTGACCCGGAGCTGCGGGCCGAATCGGTGCTCGGCGTGCTCGCCGAGGCCGAGAAGCTGGACCTGAACCTGCGCGGCGTCGTGGCGAGCCCGCTTCCCGGGCCGTCGGGGAACGTCGAATACTTCGTCTGGCTTACCCGCGGGGCGGGGGAGACCGACGGCACCGACGCCGAGCGGCTCGTCCGGACCGCAGTCCTGGAGGGACCCCAATGAGCGATCGCGAGGTGCTGCTCGTCGTGCACCCGGACCGGGACGCGACCCGGGACGCGGCACGCGAGGTGTCGGCCCGGTTCGCCAAGGCCGGTGTGCGGCTGCGGGTACTCGACGAAGACGTCCGGGAGATGCTGGAAGCCGACGGCGGGATCGGCGCGCCCTGCACGGTCATGGCGCCGGAGCAGGATCCGGCCGCGGGCACCGAGCTGGTGTTCGTGCTCGGCGGTGACGGCACGCTGCTGCGGGCCGCGGAACTGGCCAGGCCGAACGGGGTCCCGGTCCTCGGCGTGAACCTCGGCCGCGTCGGCTTCCTGGCCGAGGCCGATTCGGACAAGCTCGCCGACACCGTCCAGCGGGCCGTCGACGGCGACTACCAGGTCGAAGAGCGGATGACCGTCGACGTCGTCGTCACCGTCGACGGCGAAGAGACCGTCAACACTTGGGCACTCAACGAGGCCAGTGTCGAGAAGAGCTCACGTGAGCGGGTGCTGGACGCGCTCATCGAGGTCGACGGAAGGCCCGTATCGTCCTTCGGCTGCGACGGCGTCCTGTGCGCCACTCCGACCGGCTCGACGGCGTACGCGTTCTCCGCTGGCGGGCCGATCATCTGGCCGGACGTCCAGGCCCTGCTGGTGGTCCCGAGCAACGCGCACGCGATGTTCTCGCGGCCGCTGGTCGTCTCGCGGGATTCGGAGATCACCGTCGCCATCGATCCGGACGGTTCGCCCGCGGTCCTGACCTGCGACGGATCGCGGACCTTCGATCTTCCCGCCGGCGCGGCCGTGCGGGTCACCTGCGGCCGGGTGCCGGTGCGGCTGATCCGGTTGTGGGAAGGCCCGTTCACCGACCGGCTGGTGCACAAGTTCTCGTTGCCGATCAAGGGCTGGCGGGAGCGACACGCCCGCTGACGGATGTCGTGAGAGGGCCTTTGAAGACAACTTTCGTCGTCAAGGCCCCTTTCATGCCGTGCCGGGTGCGGGAATGGTCGGGGTGGGCCGCTACGGTGGGCGTCGTGCTGGCCGAGATGCGCATCCAGGGCCTCGGAGTCATCGAGGACGCCCTGCTGGAACTGCACGCGGGCTTCACCGTCGTCACCGGTGAGACGGGTGCGGGCAAGACCATGGTCGTCAGCGGGTTGCACCTGCTCTCCGGCGGCCGAGCCGAAGTGTCCAAGGTGCGGACGGGAATGCTGAAGGCCTTCGTGGAAGGCCGGTTCGAACTGGGCGGTGCCGAGGGCGCCACCCGGATCGTCACCGACGCCGGGGCGGAGGTCGACGAGGACGGCAGCGTCATCGCGCTGCGCGCGGTCTCGGTCGACGGACGGTCCCGTGCCCACCTCGGCGGCCGCTCGGTGCCGGTCGGTGTGCTGGCCGACCTGTCCGAGCAGCTGATCGCGGTCCACGGGCAGAACGATCAGCTGCGGCTGCTGCGGCCCGCCGAACAGCGCGCGGTGATCGACCGGTTCGCCGGTGAGGCCGTCACCGAGCCGCTCGAGCGGTACCGCGCGGTCCGGGACGAATGGCTCTCCGTCGTCGCCGAGCTGACGGAGCGCTCCACCCGCTCCCGCGAGATGGCCCAGCAGGCCGACCTGTTGCGCCACGGCCTGGCCGAGATCGACGCCGTCGCGCCGGAACCCGGCGAGGACACCGAGCTCACCGAGCAGATCAAGCGGCTCGCCGCGGTCGACGAACTGCGGGCGGCGGCCAGCGCGGCGCACGCCGCCGTCGCCGGTTCGGCGGACGGGGATCCGGACGCGCCCGGCGCGCTGGGGCTGATCGGGGAGGCGAGCCGCCACCTGACCGGTTCCGAGGACGCCGTCCTGCGTGAACTCGGTCCCCGGCTGGACGAGGCCTCGGTACTGTTGTCCGAAGTGGGCACCGAGCTGGGCAGCTACCTCGAAACGCTCGACGCCGATCCCGCGTTGCTGGAGAAGGTCCTCGCGCGCCAGGCGGATCTGAAGCGGCTCACCCGCAAATACGCGGCGGACGTGGACGGCGTACTCGCCTGGGCCGAAGACGCCCGTCGCCGGATGTCCACGATGGACACCTCCGAGGAGGCGCTGGCCGAGCTGGCCAAACGCCGCGACGAACTCGCCGTCACCCTGGCGGAACACGCCCTCACGCTGTCGGAGGCGCGCGTCGAGGCCGCCGCCGAGCTCGCCGAGGCGATCACCGCCGAGATGTCCGGGCTCGCCATGGGGCAGGCCGAGATCGAGATCACCGTCGAGCGGCGCACCGTCGACGAGAGCGACGCGCACGCGGTGAAGGTCGGCGGCAGGCTCGTGCACGCCGGGCCCGACGGCGTCGACGACGTCGAGCTGCTGCTGCGGGCGCACAACGGTGCCCCGCCGCTCCCGGTGCACAAGGCCGCTTCCGGCGGTGAGCTTTCCCGCGTGATGCTGGCGATCGAGGTCGTCCTCGCCCATGCGGACACCGTGCAGACACTGGTGTTCGACGAGGTCGACGCCGGGGTCGGCGGCCGCGCGGCGGTCGAGATCGGCAGGCGGCTGGCGCGGCTGGCGCGCAGTCATCAGGTCCTGGTGGTCACGCACCTGCCGCAGGTGGCCGCGTTCGCCGATCAGCATCTGGTGGTGGACAAGGGCACCAGTGGCGGGGTGACCCGCAGCGGGGTGCGCGTGCTCGAACAGTCGGAGCGCGTCGTCGAGCTCGCGCGCATGCTCGCCGGAATGGAAAGCACCGAAACCGGCCGGGCGCACGCGGAGGAATTGCTCGCCGTCGCCGAGGCCGACAAGAGCGCGCCGGACAAGCCGAAAGCCCGTCGCGGAGGGAAGCGAAAGAAGGCGAAGTAGTGCCTGTCACGACCGAGTAGCCCGATCCGGTGTGGGTTAATCGGCGCGGGTTTAAATCGGCTCGGCCATCGGCGTGGCGGACACTGAAGGCCGCGCGGATTTGTCACTATCGGTCGCATGAAGCTCACCGGCTTGCTCTCGCGTAACCAAGAGACCCTCCCCGGGATCACCGGCGTCGCCAGGGTCGACAGGCGTACGCGTGAGCTGCTCCGCCGGCTGAGCCCTGGCGACATCGTCGTCCTCGACCAGCTCGACCTCGACCGGTCGACGGCCGATGCCTTGGTGGAGGCCGAAGTCGCGGCGGTGGTGAACGCCTCGCCGTCGATCTCCGGCCGGTTCCCCAACCTGGGCCCGGAGATCCTGCTCGAGGCCGGGATCCCGCTGGTCGACTCGGTCGGCGGCGAACTGCTGCGCAAGATCAAGGACGGCACGAAACTCCGCCTGCACGAGGGCGTCGTCTACATCGGAGAGCGGCAGCTCGGCTCGGGTGTCCAGCAGACGCGGGAAAGCGTCGCGGACCAGATGATCGAAGCCAAGGCCGGGATGTCCACCCAGCTGGAGGCGTTCTCCGCCAACACGATCGAATTCCTCCGCCGGGAACGCAGCCTCATCCTCGACGGGGTCGGCGTCCCGGAGATCCGGGTTCCGCTCAAGGACCGCCACGCCCTCGTGGTCGCGGGCGGCAACGGGCACGCCGAAGACCTCAAGAAGCTGAAGAAGTACATCTCCGAGCACCGGCCGGTGCTGATCGGTGTCGACGCCGGGGCCGACACCCTGCGCGCGCAGGGGTATCAGCCGGACGTCATCGTCGGCGACCCGCACGGGATCGGTGCCGAGACGCTGCGCAGCGGGGGCGAGGTCGTGGTCCCGGCGCAGCCGGACGGGCACGCGCCGGGTGTCGAGCGCATCCAGGACCTCGGGATCGGCGCGGTCACCTTCCCCGCGACGGGCAACGCCGAGGATCTGGCGCTGCTGCTGGCCGACGCGCACGAGGCGAGCCTGGTGGTCACCGTCGGATTCCAGGCGACACTGCGGGAATTCCTCGACCACGGCCGGTCCGGATCGAATCCGTCGACGTTCCTCACCAGGCTCAAGCTCGGCACGAAACTGGTCGACGGCAAGGCGGTCGCGACCCTGCACCGCAGCCGCGTGTCCATCGGCGCCATCGTCCTGCTGGTCCTCGCGACCTTGGTGGCCGTCGCGGCCGCGCTGCTGGTGTCGGACGTGGGTTCGGTGTACCTCGACTGGATCCGCGACACCTGGAACTCGTTCATCGCCTGGGGCAAGGGACTCTTCACGTGATTTCTCTGCGGTACCACATCGTTTCCATCGCCGCCTGCTTCCTGGCGCTCGCCATCGGGGTGGTGCTCGGCTCGACGGCGCTGAACGGTTCCCTGCTTTCGGGTCTCGCCAGCCAGAAGGAGGATCTGGGTTCCCAGGTCGCGGATCTGGAGGCGCAGCGCAATTCGCTCAACGCCAGGCTCGGTGACGCGGACGCGTTCGCCGGTGCGATGGGGCCGAAGGTCGTCGCGGGGCAGCTGGACAAGCGTTCGGTGGTGCTGGTGACCACCGAGGACGCGAAGCCCGCGGACCGCGACGCGCTCAAGCAGCTCGTCGGCCAGGCCGGCGCCGCAGTCACCGGCGAGATCCAGCTGACCGAGGCGTTCTCCGACCCGATGCGGTCCGATCAGCTACGTGACGTCGTTTCGCGGCTGCAGCCCGCCGGTGTCCAGTTCCCGACCGCGGGAGACCCCGGCACCCTCGCGGGCGCGCTGATCGGGTCCGTGGCGTTGCTGAACAAGGACAACGCGCAGCCTCAGTCCACCCCGGTGGAGCTGGCGGCCGCGCTCGGCGGGCTCACCGACGGCGGTTTCCTCAAGACCGGCGGGGACGTGAAGCCCGCGCAGCTCGCGATCGTGCTGACCGGTTCCAAGTACACCGGTGACGGCGCCGGTGACCGCGCTTCGACCATCGCGCGGTTCGCCGCGCAGCTCGACCGTTCCGGTGCGGGCACCGTCCTGGCGGGCGACGCGGGCTCCGCCGACGGAACGGGCGCGATCGGCGTCGTCCGCGCCGACACCTCGTCGACGTCCATCCTGTCCACTGTGGACAACGCGGAGACCGCTGCGGGCCGGGTCACCACGATCATGGCGCTGCGGGAGCAGCTCGAAGGCGGCGCCGGGCGCTACGGCATCGCCGGCAACGCCCAGGCTCCCGCCCCCGGGATCGCCGCCGCCGGCAACTAGCCCCTGACGCATTTCGTCCTCTGAATGCGGTACTTGCGTGTGCAACTACCGCATTCAGAGGACTAAACGCGGGGCCAGAGGCGGGTTTTCGGGAGCGGGCGGGCGTAGGAACCGGCCCGGCTGGTCTTGAGGTCGAGGGCGACAAGGGATTCGGCGAGGCGGACGGCGGCGGCGACGCCGTCGATCACCGGGATGTCCAGCATCGCCGAGATCCGGCGATCGAGGCCGGTCATCCCGGCGCAGCCGAGGACGAGGACTTCCGCGCCCGCGTCCCTGGCACGGCGTCCGGCGGTCAGGAGCGCCGATTCCGTGCGGCGTTCGTCGGTCAGTTCGAGGACACCGAGCCCCGCGCCGAGGACGCCGACACAGTTCCGCGCGACGCCCGCGGAGTGCAGGCTGTCTTCGATGAGCCCGCACGTCCTGTCCAATGTGGTCACGACGCCGTAGCGTCTTCCCAGCAGACAAGCCAGATGCGCGGCGGCCTCGGTGATGTCGACGACCGGGACGTCGAGCAGTTCCCGCGCGCCTTCCCGTCCGTGCTCGCCGAAACCAGCCATCACGAGCGCGTCGAACGGCTCGTCCAGCCCGTTGAGAAGGTCGAGGACGGCCGCGGCGCTCAGGAAGCTGTCCAACCAGCCCTCCGCGGATTCCGGGCCCCACAACGGTGTTCTGGCCAGGATCTCGGTGCCGGGGCTCGCCGCGGCCCGGGCGCCCGCCTCGATCTCCTTGGTCATCGCCTCGGTGGTGTTGCAGTTGGTGACCAGGATCCGCATCACGCGACCCGCTGCTTGCGTGACACCACGAAATAGAGCGCCGCGGCGGAAGCGGTGCCGATGAACCACGAGTACGGCGCGGCGGGGGCGAAGAACGGCACCAGCGCGATGATCGCGGACAACGCCGCCGTGGGCAGGAAGGTGACCATCGCCCGCGGGTTGAACCCACGCTT
>Ga0307518_10004241_pt1 | contig 10288 bp, 4 predicted proteins | sample 25_EM_MG_FD_203889 | JGI IMG/M metagenome (GOLD analysis project Ga0307518, IMG submission 203889) | Populus trichocarpa ectomycorrhiza microbial communities from riparian zone in the Pacific Northwest, United States - 25_EM | ecosystem: Host-associated > Plants > Roots > Unclassified | place...
TGTGCTTATAAAGATGCTTGTATTATTTATTGACATGGTCTGTACGTTACCATTAATTACCAGTTTCCAAGACTAACTATCTGCGTTTGTTCACAGTAGCTAGATACTTTGTGTCTTGATCATCAGTGAAGCGATTGGGGCGAGCTGGAAATAAAAATAAAAATATCAACATGATCCAACACTTTCATTTGGTAGTGATCATTTTGAAACACTGTGTTTCCTCGAAACTTCATTTTCTATAGCCTTAAGAACCCATGAAGTTAATTTACAGTGGATGAATACCCACGTCCATTTACATTCATCAAGAGGGAAAACGATAACTTAATTGGAAAATAAATTAGTTATTCCTAGAGCAAAATCTGTATGATATCTTAACTTGGCAGGTTTCGATAGCATGCATTCCCAACAATGTAATCCTTGATATATTTTGCCAAATTTTAATTCAAAGAGTTCACAATATTCAACGAGTTCAGATTCACTTCAAGCTAATCTCCACGCTCCATCAAAGATAAACATTGCCTTTTAATTCGTGCTTATCTTATATGGAGTGCATAAAATTCATATCGAATTGAACTTAGCAATAAAGCTATTATTATTTCAATTGCCTATATAAAGCACATTTAACATAATAACTTTGGCTTTAATGTAAGAATTAAAACTTAACAATATATATAATTTAGTAGCTGATTTACTTATTCCATTAATTCAAAACATATATCAGAAGAAGGAATAAATTTCAGAGCTACCTGCATGGCCCAGATGGCTTTACAGACCAATCGCAATAGTCTGCATCCCTTCCATTTTCATAAATATCGAACCAATGCAAGGTTGGTGAATCTTGCCATGTAAAAGTACAATAGAACAACGTTTTTCCAGAGATATGTTTACAAAAATCAAATGTGACTGACTCCACGTTGGAGCAGCTTTTCACCAAGGTCATCGTTCCCGGATTTGCAATGAACAGTCAGAGCAGCATTTTTGTCTATGGCATTGGTGACAGTAATATATATAAAAGATTAATTACTATATAAAAAAATTAAACTAAATAACTTAAGAAAATAAAAGAGAAGGTATTAATTTAAAAATAAATTAATTAAAAGAAAAAAATAAAGAAAAAAGGAAAAATTATTTTTTTTTTAACATAAATGTAGATATACAGCGTGTCACTCGTTTGTATATTCTTGGATCATTTCTGTTGATTGAAAAATTAGAGTTTGAATTTTGAGACTGCAAGAACCCATATTTCAATTCATTTTCATTTAAAAGACTTGGAAACATTCTAGAAAAATCAATAAACCAATTTTCAACCCTAATTAAAACATCCTAAAGTCATTTTAAAAATTAAAAATTTGATCAAATTGAAAAAATTTATGCGTCTTAATCTACTTTTACCGGTATAATTAAAGAGCAAAACCAAACTTTAAAGATCAAACTTTTCTCTTTAAGACAAGCTAATTAAAATAAAGATTTGATTTTTTTATGGACACAATGTGACTAATTAAAACATCTTTTCTCACTTATTCTATTTTAAAGATTCTTTTTCTCTTTTCTTAACATGAATTGTGATAAAAATAAAGTTTATAACTAAAATTTAAAAATTTAAAAAAAGACAAGGAGAAAATTTAAAAGAAATAAAAACTTCAAGATTCAAGATAGGATTCGTGGAGGCTTAGCAACCATGTTCGATAAATAATCCAGATTTTGCACATTAATTTGGCAATTTCGGATATTTTAAAATAATATATGTTAGATATATATTTTATAAAATTAAAAAAAGAGAGAGGAAAACGTCATGATATTTATATCTATATGTGTGTGCGTATGGATCAACTTCGATAATCTTATCTGCACCTTGACTCTTTAAACGAGACTTGCAAATAATTGGATTAGATGGTGAATATAAAATTTATTTTGAGTTATGCTACTAATTTTTTTATTTTTTTTTATAGAGGTATGCTATAAATGTATCATATACAAATCCAATTTTTCTAACTAAAATCTAATAGGGAAAATATAAAGTTAAATTACAATAATCTATTTAGGGTACAATGAAATCATAGAAACAATCTAAAAGACTAATTACTATATAGAAAAAATTAAAATAAATAATTTAAAAAATAAGAGAAAGAGTATTAATGTAAATTAAATTTTAAAAATAAATTAATTAAAAGGAAAAAAAGAAACAAAAAAATTCCAAAAAAATTTCAAAATTCTTTCAATAAAAAATTTATGGTTTTCTCGTGTATTTTTCTACCAATTTTTATTAATATTGATTTGTATTTTTATACTGTAAAAATACAAATCCGGTATTAAAATACCCGATTTCTCTGAAATGTTGCAGAAAATATATGAAAAAAATAAAAAAAACACTTTTTTTTCATGCATACGGTCAAATCTCTCCAAATATAAAAAATATCTCATATCTTATTTTCATACAAAATAAAATTAAAAAAAATAAATTTGTTAGCATGTATTTTGGGCTTTAATAACTAGTTTATTAAAATCATGAGAACTAGGCCCATATTTCAAAAATATCAAAAAAATATTTTGTTTTCTTTTAGTATTTGGAATTACAAATTTATACGTAAGACGTATTCCTGATATTAAAAAAGTAGTTTTTTTTTATTGACATTAATTAGAACGGTTAGGTTTTTACCTTGTAAGATAAGGATCTCTTTACTGAGAAGAATTTGTTTTCAACCATAGACAACCCAATAATCAGACAACTAGTTTAATCAGATAATTAAAAATACAACTTAATTAATTACCTTAGATAAGACGTATTAGGGATATTAATACCTTCTTTTTATGCAACTAATCTCCGTGCCCGATCTCTGAGACCAGTTAGGGTTTCTAGTGATCAAAATATTAGGTGATGACTTTCATTCTCTCTTTCCATCGATAAAAAATAAGAATTCTTTGTCTTATCTATTTCCCTACACCACATACACTTGGTATGATAATAAAAACGTTAATAAACTCATTTCCAATTCCAAAGCATCCTAAAATCATTTTGAAAATTGAAAATCAAATTAAATTAAAAAAAACAATATTTATGGACTTTAAACTTTTTTTTTTTCGATATGATTTAAAGGTACTTTCCTTTTTAAAACAAGCTAGTCGACATCAAGATTTGATTTCTTTTGGGGACATAATGTAGCCAATTGATCAAAATACTTTCCCTCGATCTCCTATCCTGTTCTTGAAGAATTTCTCTCTTTTTCCTCAACATTCAATTACTTGAAATAAATAATCACTACAATTATTTATAATTCCTGCAGTATTTTTTTCTTGCTTGTTAAACGTAACACAAATTCATTTTTTATTGGATGGAGAAAATGATAATAATTAATTAACGATATCTAGAGTCATATCTTTATCTATGAAATTCAAAGAGGAAGTGAAAAGAAAGATATATATATACATAAACAGAAACATCCTTTACAATTTATTATTATTGGATATTACATCTTCGAAGCCGCTTTCATTTTTCTTCTCCAACTTTCATGAGAAAACCTATGCATAAACACTCATGCATTGATAGAGAATAATCAAGATGTTACTCATGATCAAAAAACACCAGATTAGACCTTAATCCTCCAGCTCCTGAAATCAAGACTAGAACCTCAACATTTACTCGTATTTCTGGGACTGCTCAACGTTTTCTGGTTGCCCTGCAACATAATCAAGAAGCCCTTCGCCTGCTTTTTCACCATGAGAATCTGTAGCCATGTGAGTAACTGTACCTCCAAAGACTAAGATCAATATCAGGAATACAGCTGTTGAGGCCAATAAAGGCCAGAAGTAAGCAAGAATGGTGACTAGCCTAGGAGCAGCATATAACAATAAAGATAGAACAACTGAAGCGGTGATTGCTATAGCAAAGTGATGTCTATATTGCAAAAGCCTTTCTGGGATATCCATATGGCCAGAAAATTTACTAAGAAAAGTGCTCAGAGAAAGAGAGGCAGAGAGTAGGAGGAAGCAAGGAGAGAATGGTTTTGTCCTTGTTTTGATACAAGTGCAAATTAATTGAAATAATCTTCAACATTCATGCATTCATACATTGATAGAGAATAATTGTCAAAGGGAGATTCCTTTTCTTTCACAAATAATCATCCTCTCTGTAGCCTTTAAGTTTTTCTCTCATTTTCATACATCTCTAATTACAGAAATAACCTCATCACCAGACTACTTTTAGCTAAATTATCTGCCAAAAATGTTTTCAGATTTCAAAAGGCATTTTACTTTTTTTTAGCTAAAATAAATTGTTAGTATTTGATTGTCATGTTACTACAAGCTTTCAAGTAGTTGACCATTATATTCTTTATATAGGGTTATAATCATTGTTTTAAATCTTAAATGTGATTATAATCATTGTTTTATCTAAGACTCGATCTATCAATGAACTAGACTGGTTTAAATTGAAGAAAAACTAAAACTAAAAAACCTAATTAATCCAATGAAAACCTGATCATTAACTCGTTGATTTTTATTTAAATAATGTTTTTTTAATTTTATTTTAAAAAAATTAAAATCAATCTAAGACTCGACCCTTACTACAAATTAGGTTTTAAGACTATGGACATAAATAAAATGTAAATATAATATATATTCTTATAAATATTGTATATTTTGTAATAAAACTCATTTATTTAATGTAAGCAATGCCCATGCCATGATTGATATTTTTTTTGATAAATTAATCTTATAAGATTATCATATAAGATTAATATTATTTAGATATACAGAAATTAAAAATGTAATTATCCCCTAAGGTAATAGACACTTGTCGGCAGTTAAAATTTTGGAAATTTATATATTAAGGGGTAAAAAAAAATTACTTCATTTCATATGAAGAGCTAAACAGTAAATAGTTGGTGTGCCAAGGGCAAAGGGGCATATTGGTCATTACAACCAAAACCAACAGAATGTTTTGGTATATGTTCTTTGTCCGCTTCTTGAATTGGTCGGCTACTTTATGACTTTTTTCAAGAAAAAAAGATTAGTGTACAGAGCAATTATTATTTTTTTCCTCCCATGTGCTCATGGGTTTCAAGAAAAGATTAGCTAGCCAGAGATCAAATCTGGTCCGGACTTTGCTGTTTACATTTTTTTTTTTTTTAAAAAAAATATTAAAATGATTAGGTTATGAATTGATGAGGTTAATCTAACTAAAAATATAAAAATAATTAAAATAATATCATTTTAATTATTTTTTTTAAAAAGTTGAGGTTTAGTTTTTTTTCTTCTTTTATTTCTTTCAATCCAAATTATTCTGAATTTTTTATCACTCGGATCTTAAATCGAGATGTCAGACCTATCCGAGCTTTTAAAACTATGCTATATAATTATTTTAGTTTTAATTTATAGTTTTTGTTTAATGCTAAATTATGAAAAGGATAACCTTGTGTACTGGATTTCCTAGCTACCTTTCAATATTAGGTTCTACCCTTTAAATCATCACTTAATGAAGCTTTCTAGCATTTGCCTGCTATTCAAGAATAAAAATATACCATCTAAAACCTTATTAATTTTTTTTTGGTATTTTTAGATAGTTTTGATATGTTGATATCTAAAATAAATTTTAAAAAATAAAAAATATTATTTCAATATATTTTTAAATAAAAAATATTTTAAAAAATAATCGCTATTACAATATCCATCGATCGTACTCTAATCTAAACATCATTTTACATTGAGCTATCTGCTATCTCCTATGAAGCACCTACGTTGAGTCCATTATTGTGCTTTTTTATTTGGGCATCATTTGAACTAAGAAAGAAAGAAAACAAAGTAAACTACCATTCCTCTAGCAACTTGGACCTTCTTCTTAGAGCCTGTTGAAGTAATGTCTAATGAAACTGCCCACTTCACTAATACAGAGGCTTGCATCTACCTTAGCCTCTCCACCATTTGGGGCCTGGATAGCTCAAATCTAGCAGCCTCTAGCCCAATATGATCTCCACCTCTTATACATTCAGAAAAGAAAGAACAGAACTTCCTATTTCAAGGGTCCAAGCAAAACAAGCGATGCGCAGAGTGCAAGCTGTATGAGAAGCTTAATACTCCTTTTCTTCTTTAATTTTTTTTAAAATATTTTATTTTAATACATCTATACATCTTCAATTAAAAAATATCTTAACTGGATCACCATCACTTCGCTATATATATATATATATATATATATAATGCTAGGAAGGAATTCAGTTAAGTAATAATTAACAATTGAGAACCCAACATCATTAAGTTAATGAAAAACCCAATTGAAAGTTTTGGTTGTATGTAGGATTTGGTCATGGCCTCTCTTATTTGTTTAGGGCTAGCTTGGTGGTGGTGGTGGTGGTAAGGAAATGGGGGTGGTGGGGGTGGATTCTTTCCTTCGTCGTCTAATGAAAAAATGAAATGGAAACACCAAATAATAAGCTTAAAGATTGCCAAATGGCAGAGTGTCAAATAACAGATGGATCTTCATGTATTTTTCTTGTATCCAATCATACTTACAAGCGAAGATGACACACAAATGATATATATATTTATTCTTCGAAGCCACTTTAGTTGGTCCTTTTCGATTTGGAGTCATCAAGACCTCATTTTTCTTTGTTTCCTTTCAAAATCCCTTGAGTGGCTTTCACTAGCAACGAAAAACGGGCATGGTTTAAGCAATGTTTAACGCTTAAGCAAATAACTTACTCCAAAACATGAGCTTTCTATCAATATAACCTGACGATGACAAGACCAGAAAAAAAAAATCTAAGAAAAACATTAATAAGATGTTATGAACCTTAGCCGAGACATCACCTTCTTTTTTCTTCGGCTTTCTTGCGATAAAAATCGAGTGTTCCGGGGTTTAATAGCTTTTATTTTTTTTGTACATTTCACTCGAAAAAAACACTAAATTAATGTTTTTTTTAATGATTTTTTACGGTTTTGATTTGCTAGTATATAAAAATAAAATAAAAATTATTTTAATATATTTTTAAATATAAAATACACTTAAAAATATATCGTCCAGCACAATATCAAACACAAAAACCTATTACAATCGGTGTTGCTAATCAACTGTGTCTTCCACCTAATAAAGCTATAAGATAGGGTCCAAAAGTTATGTTTGAAAAACCCCATTGATGGTTTGGTAATGTGAGGAGCCGGAGTTGGTCAAGCTTACAGGACCCTTTTTTTTTCTTTTATATATATATATATATATATATATATATATATAGGACACCAACCATATATGCTTAATAAATTAATCATGCTTTAGTTTCCACTTCTCCTACTAATATTGGCCAGTTTCTGGGTTCGAAGTATGGTGAATAAAGGGCACCAACAACCAATGCCCTTACTTAAATATTTGTACACATATCTATCACCAATCTTAACTGTACTTGTCAAAGATTAGGTGGTATAAAGATTCAAAACTGTTATCCCGATATGTAGTTCTAGCAATTCGAAGCTTAGATTCAACATCACTAATCAAACCTACTTCGAGCAAAAAATATTACTCCTTTGATATATAGTTATATATATATATATATATATAAAAACCCTAATGAAATGTGGATGCTTTTCTCGTTACAGAGATTCATATTTGAATTATGTATGGATTCTCTACTTAAAATATTAGAGAAAAAAGAATAAATAATACTTACTTCAGATATTTGCTTATAATTTAATCAAAACCCGCGAATGCATCGTGTAATGTTTGGATTTTCTATTTAAATTGGACCAATTTAGTTTTCAGACGTAACAACTAATGCAAATATATATATATATATATATATAAAAGAGATAATGTTGTATGGGATTATGATTTAGTTAAGGAAAATTAGGATTTTGAAAATAAAAGAAAGTAACGGTTACAATCAAAATATGAATGAAGAGATAATGAAAGCCGACTAGGCCGGCCTGTGATGGAAAATGTGGTTTTCATATTTTGCTTCACACGAAGGGAAGCTCCAATCCTCTCTTTGCGGTCAATTCCTTAAAGGGATGGACTCTTTTGAGTGACATACTTTTTTTCTGTATCTTATGTTTATCTCTAACAAAACCCTCTTATGTTGTCTAATAAAACCCCTCATCTTGTAGTTGTTCTTGGAGCTTGTGTGCTTTATTATTGTTAAACATTTTCATTTTGTTTCAAACTTTAAGGTCGTAATAAGAAAGGGAAAAGATGGTGGGGTATGGTAATGAAGAACAAGTTCTTGGAGGAGTAGGAAGCGAAGATCTCTCCCTTTCTCACCCTGACCCTATTGTCTTAGAGCTCAACCGATTACAGAACCTTCTCAAAGGTTTGCCATGTCTTATCCTAAAGTAAACTAAGTTCATGAAAACATGCATTGACATGCACATGTTTAGTTCTTCTGAGTTTATCAGTTCAAGTTAGGCTGAATTTTCTTTTGGGGTCGTGAAATTCTGTGAAAACATGAAGTGAAAAATGACACGGGATTTGGTTTTTGGTTCTGAATTTACGGCCTATGGTAATAATTCTCACCACAGGTAATTGCTGTTCACCTGTGTAAATAATTAGGAGCATGTAATTTGGAAAATGACAGCACATTATCATAAGATTTAAGTGTAATTTGATGTCAAAATTGAAGTCCTGCATTTTGACTTTTATCATTCTAGGCTACTGTAAAAGTTCTAGTGCCATTGAGGTTTCTTGTTTTTTGCTCTTTTAACTGTTCTGTTCTTGTCTCCTAGCATTTCTTGTGATCCAAAATAAGCATTAGAATGTCTTCTGATGATTTTTTTTTTCATCATTGTTTCAGAGAAAGGAAGAGAGCTGGGGGCTGCACAAGGAGAAATTAAGGCTTTGAGGGCAACTGAAGCTTTGAAGGATAAGGCTATCGAAGAGGTAAGCAAGTTTTGTGGCTACATAGCCTGGAAATTTTATCTCTATCATGCGGTATTTAAAGCACATACATCTGTTATGAAATGACTTTTTATATTGTACTGTGTCAGCGATTGTAGTTTATGCCATTTAGATAATGTTTTGTAGAAAGTAATGATTCCATTACATGATCTTCTATTATGTTTCCATCAAAGGTTTAATTGGAATCTTGTCAGACAAGAAATAACAAGTTTCAAACTCTTTTTGTTCAGTTTAGTAGAACTGACACTTCTGAGGTTTCCTGGTTTTTCCAGTTCAGGAATGGAGTTGGTAAACTGGAAGAAAAACTTGGTGTCATGGAAAATCTTGTAGAGAGCAAGGTATGCTAGGTTCCTCCTGAAATTTCATAGAGTTAGGTGTAAAGAATCATGATCTGTGGGACTAAAATGACTTTTGTTCAAACCTGATTCATTGCAGAATCTTGAAATCAGGAAGATAACAAATGAAAAGAAAGATGCATTAGCAGCACAGTATGCTGCGGAAGCAACTCTTAGAAGGGTCCATGCAAATCAGAAGGATGATGATTCTCCTCCTATTGAGTCGGTCATTGCTCCTCTTGAGGCAGAGATTAAAATGTATAAAAATGAGGTATGGTAATGAAGTGAGATTGTTTTCAAAGAATCAATAGAGTATGAGAACGCCATACATTTTCTTACATGGATTGTAGTTTTCTTACCTCTTGGTATTTCCAGATTGCAGTACTGCAGGAGGATAAGAAGGCAATGGAGCGTCTTACCAAGTCAAAAGAATCAGCTCTGCTTGAAGCAGAGGGAATCTTGCGAAGTGCTCTAGAAAGGGCTTTAATAGTCGAGGAGGTTCAGAACCAAAACTATGAGTTAAAGAGACAGATTGAAATCTGCCAGGTACTATTCTTTAAAATATTTGGTTAATTGTTTGCATATGTTATGTAGATTTTGCGTGATGCGGATTTGGAAGTATATCACATGCAGGAGGAGAACAGAATTCTAGAGAAGACGAATCGCCAAAAAGTTTTGGAGGTTGAAAAGCTTAGCCAGACCATTCATGAACTTGAGGAGGCAATTCTAGCTGCTGGAGCTGCGGCCAATACTATCCGTGACTATCGGAGACAGATTTCTGAACTAAATGTATGTTTCATTCTTATATGAGTTCATCTAAGTGATTTTGTTCAGAATTATTGTTGTTTCTTCCTTGATTGTTAAACTCCATATCCCGACTGATTTAGATATCTGCCCTTTACTTGCTCAACTTTTCAGGAGGAGAAGAGGATTCTGGAGAGGGAGCTAGCCAGAGCCAGAGTTTCAGCAAACCGAGTTGCAACTGTGGTGGCTAACGAGTGGAAGGATGAAAATGACAAGGTCATGCCTGTCAAGCAATGGCTTGAAGAGAGAAGGATGCTGCAGGTATTTCAATAAC
>Ga0307518_10004243_pt1 | contig 10287 bp, 10 predicted proteins | sample 25_EM_MG_FD_203889 | JGI IMG/M metagenome (GOLD analysis project Ga0307518, IMG submission 203889) | Populus trichocarpa ectomycorrhiza microbial communities from riparian zone in the Pacific Northwest, United States - 25_EM | ecosystem: Host-associated > Plants > Roots > Unclassified | place...
TTAACATGTGATTGATTTTGAATTAGTTTTTATGATTTGTTTCGGTTTACTTTCTATGAGTTTGTCATAATTTCAAACAAACGTCCTGATATTAGATTTATTCTCGATTTTATGAGCTTCTATTTATGTTATTGTATAATTAAGTCAACAAATATTTTATAAAATAAAGTTAATAAACCCAGTGGAGTCTATGACCTAGGTTGTGGGTTTGACAACTTAAGCCGTGAAATCCGAGTCGATCTAATATGTTTTCGTTTTAATATTCAAAATAAAAAGCATATCTTGATTTTATTTTAAAAGTCAAACCATATTTTTTACTGGTTGTTTCGGGTTGTTTTTAGATTTATCAAGTCAACTAGATAACTTTGGGGCAACTCCAACACGATTTAAATTTAAACTTGGTCTTGGAAATGAGACGAGTTGGTAGGTTTCAAGGTTTATCCAGCTTAAGAACAATATCAAGTAATTCTCTATGACCTGGATTTGTTTTTGATGTTTTAAAAAGAAAAAGAAAACTTAGGGCAACCCATCAAACCTGCGGTTCAGGTTATAAGTATGAGATAACCTCATAAAAAATAAATAAAAAAAACTATGAAATTCAATCCATAATAAACCTAATATTAAAATCAAAATTAAAAAAAATCTAGATTAGAAAAAAAACACTATTCAACTGAATAGTGTTCTCTAAAGACAGGCAGGGTAAGCACCCTTCTCTTTTGGTTTTTTTTTTTTAATGTTAATATAAAATGATGGAGTGGAAATGTAAAATAATAATAGTAACAGCACCTTAAAAAAAATAGAACAATAATAAATAATAATAATTGTCGTGAATACCAATACTTCAATTTAATCTTAGCAGCAACAAAAATAGTTCAGAATAAGAATTAGAGGTAGATGTCGGTATAAGAGCTCGTTTGTTTTTGTGTTTTAAATTTTTTTTAAAAATTAAATTTATTTATTTATTTTTACTTTAAATTATTTTTTTGATATTTTTAATTTATTTTAATATGTTAATATAAAAAATAAAATTAAAAAAATATTATTTTAATATATTTTTAAATAAAAATATTTCGATAGCTCGGTGCACGATTGGTGAATTTGTTCAATCTACCTTGAAGAATTCCCGGGAAACCTTGGAAAGGTCATTGAAAGAAGTGATTATCCAGCTTTGGATGTATTTATGTGCACTGCAGATCCATGCAAGGAGCAACCAGTGAGTGTAGTCAACACAGCCTTGTCAGTTTTGGCCTATGATTATCCTATGTGTCGGATGATGGAGGCTCAGCAGCATTGACTCTTTTTGCTCTCATGGAGGCTGCTAAGTTCGCTAGTCATTTATTGGCTACCATTTTGCAGAAGGAACAGCATAGTAGAGAGATGCCTCAAGGCATATTTTCAATCAAATCACACTTCCTCCTCTGAGATTGAGACTGTTAAGGTACATTATACTTACATTTAAACTCTATTGTTATGTTCCAATTTTTAAGATTTTCTATTTTTTTCCTTATCAGTCGAGTCTTGTTCCTATCAGTCTTCTTTCTTTACATGACTCAAAATTTTACCTTAATTACAGCTTCAACAATATTTTTTAAGAGAAGAAAGTTAGGTGAACTGGTGAAGGACCCGATCATGGGGCCATGAATTAAGAGAGGCAAGGACGCTCGGGTTCGAGACTCTTGTTTGTTTATTAAAAATGGCACATGAAGTAGACTAGCTGTACTACACACTAATATTGTGGCATTAATCACGAGCAGGTTTTGTAAGAAAATGGCATGGATAAAGATGTCACCGGCCGTTTTATGCCCAGCCTTGCATATGTCTCCAGAGAGAAAAGCAAGGCCTCAAACCACCACTTCGAAGCAGGTGCCCAAAACGTCCTGGTAAGAAAGCTACCCCATTATGTTGTTGAACTTGAACCACGCATTGTTCATTGTGATTGTTTTTTCCTTGGCACGTAATTTTGCTTGTATTTTGAAGCTTCGAGTATCGGCTGCCATGACCAATGCACCGATGATCTTGACCAATGTCCCGGCAACGCCTCTTCGGGCACTATCTTACTATTCGGGTCCTAAAATCCGGCCCAAAGATGGGTTCGTTCAATTTCCTCAACGTTTTCAAAGAATCAACAAAAATGACATCTGTTTTTTTGATGGATTAGTAGGTCCCTCTTATCTAGGAACCGGGAGCTTCTTTTTCTCGCCAAGTATTCTGTGGAGGCCCATCGAAATTTGAGTCACCGGCAATTCCTGAATTAAACCCAAACCATGTTGTAGACAAGTCCATACGGTCCTCGGATATTTTAGCACTGGCACACCATCCATCAGGTTGCAATTATGAGAAGCAAACAAATTGGGGTTACAAGGCAAGTATAATAAACGTCCCAAATTTTAAAGTTTTCCATGCTAGACAGATAGCCATTGACATTAACTGCGTTTCATTCTGAAACTTTCAGATAGGATATAGATATGGATCCTTGGTTGAAGACTATTTTACTGGATCGCGGTTACATTCTGAGGGTTGGAGGTCCATATTTTGCAATCCTGGGGGATGCACCCGTTTCCTTGTTGGTTCAGCAAAAACGGTGGACTGTTGGTGTTCTTGAGGTGGCCTTCTTAAAATGCAGCCCATTAACCTTCGGCTCCAGGGCTATGGGGCCTCTTGCAGGCCCCGGTTACTCAATGTATGCATTTTATCCCATTTACTCAATTAGAAGGTTAAGGAGGTCGAACATCTTACAGACTAGCTGTTCTCAACAAATTCATACCTAAGACTAGGAATGAAGTTTACCATTTTTCAAGACTTCAAAGAATATCACTAAATTTAAACGAACACCAAAATGTTAAAAATCTTTTAAAAAGCTCGAAGTGTATTTTTTTCTTTTAAAATCTTATCATTACCATGAGAAAGTGAAAGTTTGTTTATTTATCTAGAGTTTCTGATCAGACAATTATTGCGGTGTTGATTGGAGAAGAAAAAGGTGTACTACATTCAATCTACTATTCTAGTAAAACTCTTCAAAATATAGATCAAGGTACTTGAGAGTGGAGAAAATGGTCTTAGCTCTGGTATATGCTAGTAGAAAGCTAAAGCTATACTTCCAAGCTCATCAAATTATAGTGTTAATAGATCAATTTTTATGATAGATTCTTCATAAACAGGACATGTCTGGATGGCTAGTGAGGTGGGCAATTACGTTTGGAGAATATGGACTAAAATGATTTTGAGGAATGATAAAGGAAAGTTACCTGCCAAGACTAAAATTATTTCAACAATTGTGGCATTGTCCTTTTGTGTAGCAGCTTCTTCCATTTTCAAGTACGAAAATTCTGAGTTCTGTATTAACATTCCTCAATGAGTCTACACTTTTACTAATTATGCTCCGGTAAAGTGTGCTTTGGTCTTGTTTTATCTGCAATGCATTGTGCTCTAATAAACACTTGGTTTTAAAAGAAGAAGATCAAGATGATGCTACCACAAGATTTAACCATATTTTCGGGGCAAAAATGCTCATCTTAGCATGCTTTTCTTGTAATTTCTTCATTTACTGACATGAGAGGAGCTAAATTCGGATTTCGCTACAAGGCTGACTTTACCTTATCAGTGATTCGCTGACGCTACCAGCTAGTGACCGGCCTTCTATCCAACCCCTTCCAAGAAATTTTCGAAACACAATTACGCAGCTAGCTGAAAGAAAGCGCATGCTTATAGGCACGCGGGAGTTCACACGTGTGTTTGCCATTTGGTGTCCGCCTTGAGAGCTTTTGCCTATCTACTTATTTCAACTTCATGTGGAGGCAAATTTTCTCTTCTTGGACTGTGTGTTCGAATATGAAGAATGACAGATTCTCCATTTGTAGAACCCCTTCCACTCTCCATGGAAATAGACAACTCAGGCAAGCCGGAAGAGTCCCTCAATTGTGTTGTCACACTTGCTGGTCCTTCCATAGGTATCACAAACTGTTCTGTTGATCCAGCACCAACATCTTCTTGTTGCTGCGGTTCTGATGTCATGTTCTGAGGATGGTGAGAGTTTGCGCTAGATTGCGGCAGTATCATAGGTCCACTAGATTGTAGCGGACTGGTACAAAATTTGGTGGTGGGGAAAATGACATAACATCTACAAAGTGGACAAGTTGAGTTCGAGTGTAGCCAATGATGTATGCAGTCGATGTGAAACACATGCTTGCATGATGGGATTTGGAGAACTTCCTCTTCGATCTCGAATTCGCCCAAGCAAACACAGCATCTGCAACCAAAATGTTTCAAAATTCCATCAGGGTCAGCTGAAAGGAAGCCTTCGCCTTTTCTTTTTAAATATTCTAGATAGATGCCATTCCTAATATCATGTTCCCTGTTTTTCTGTTGCCATCAAAACTATACTTTGTACAAACTTCCAGCCATGGTTTGCCACTTTGCTTTCCAGAAAGTAGTGGATGTAACTAAAGATTCTTTGGTGCATATGAAATAGGACAGAAACTTAACAGTTTTAGTGGTCTCAACTTACAAAGTATAGACAAGAAGCATCAGCTGAAATTCTGATATTTTTGATAAAATTTTGGAACTCGATACCATGGCATTTTTCTTGGTTAAGGCTTATTAATTATTACAGAGGGTCTGGTCTAAATATTTGCTAGCCATTCTTTAGCTAAAGAGAATATCTAATCAGAGTCTTCAATTTCAGAGTCGGGTAAAAGTTTGATAGAATTGTGCAATTTACATCAAAATAATAGAAGCCAGGGAACCCAAAAAGGACTGAAAAGATAGCACTAAAACTAGACCTATAAGCGAATAAGAACTCAAAGAAAAGTCGTTAGGCTCCAATAGCTAAAAACTCTTGTACATGGCATAACATTACATATTTTCTTATCTTTTTCAATAGCTTTAGTGATTAGCTTTTTAGAATCTCAAAAGCGAGCAGGAGTACTGTTTGCAACATTATTTCATACATGCTTTTCCACCTCCATTCATGTCTATTTTCACACAGATTTTACTTGTTCACCGTAATCTTATTAAACAACATTAAGAGACACTGCTGCTGCCTAGCCTATAAAGGATGGTTCATAGGGATTACTGTTTTACAAGATAATTCTGCATGACTTTATGGAGATGTAAATACTAAATAGTGTGGCCTTATCTAAAGCCTTTTTTCTTCATGTTTACAGTTTAGAGAAACTTTATTGCAGGTCAATTTCAATCTTCCATTTTTTCAGTGAATTGGCCTTGTCAGCCATATGATCATTACTGCAATATACCACTAACTTGAGCATATGTTGTAGGGCAGGATAGAAACTAGCCCACATCACACGAACATATGTGATAGAAACTAGCCCACATCACACGAACATATGTAGCACATTTCCATCAAAGTTGTCTTAATCTTAAATGGAAATTGAGTAGTGTGACAAACTTACTGAGAATCCTTTGTCATTAATTCTTCATCAAATAAGACAATTGGTAGCTTGTCTTTAAACTCTTCCTTCAGACCAATCTGACAAATCTAAAGATATAATCATTGGAAACAAGAAAAAGAATTAGAAAAATATTAAGATGATGGCTGAAGTGCAGAACAGCAAACCATGATACCATAGTAGTATACAACTCGATCTCGAAAGCACAACATAAAAGAAAGAAATGCTCTTTTGCATGCATTTGGTGCATGCGAGAGAGAAATGGAGAGAGGTCTTACAGAGGAGGCGTGGTATAAAGTCGCTTGATTGGAACTTCCTGGAATTATATGTGGAGGAGATGAAATTGAGGAAGCCCTTCTCTTGAGGTAGAACAAGTAAAACAACAGAAAAAGAATGATAGAGAAGAGAATAGGAATTGAAAATATGAAAGCCTGGTAAAGTTTAAGTTGAAGTTGTTGAGGGTAAAGATGGGGAGGGGCTGGAGCTTGAGGGATGCCCATCAGTCTCCAAAGATTCAAAAAGGACTGGATGTGGAAACAAATGACCAGTACTCAGAGTTGAAGAGGTTGCATAGAAGAGTTACAAATGCCTTGCCGAATGTATTTATGGAGAGAGGCTAAGGTAGTTAAGGATTGGTATGAGATTGGGAAAAGGATACATTAATAAAGCAACCTTTTTTAAAAAAGAGAAAAGAAATAGAAGCCAGCAAATTAGAGCTTTTGAGATCAAATTTAGATGATGGTAGACATATTCTCACTTTTTCAATGATGGGACAAGCCCCATGTCCCACTAAAACATGGGTCCTCACACTTAGCACTAAAGACTGGTTTGTCTTCATTCTTCAGGCATGGACCCAAAACACTATTATGAGTTCTAAAATGCCTAGACTATAAGAATGCCGACCTCAATTGCTGAATTGACAAAGAGAAGGTAAAAATGATTGGTTTAGTAAATTTGTTTGGTTTGGTTAGCTAAGGCTATCACTAACCACCCCACAAGAAAGAGTACTTGCAAAAGATGGCCGTGGCAGTTGGTGTTTTATTGCAAATCTTGCTTAAGGAAGACATTCAGAAGGGTGTTTCCTAAGATGTCAAGGCAGAGCCTGATTCATGGTTGGCAGGTCACTGGCCTAACAACCTTCAAATAAATAGAAAAAAACATAATCGGGTTTGCGAGGTGGGTTTGTTTGACTCAGCTTCACGTTCCTCCCATACGGCTAAATTTAGGAGACCACCAGCACACTAGTATAATCAGGCCTGTATGCCTCCCACTTGACATGACGATTTGTTGTTGTAGATGTTAACCTAACCTTGCAGTTGCTTTTTATTTGTTAAGACATCATCAAACCCTCCGAAAAAGATTTTTCTGTTAAGATTTTTTTGTCCAGATACGTATTTCCTTTGGTAAAAGATGAATACTTCTTTCAGGTGGTTGATCCAGCTGGTTAAATATAAATATCTTACTTTAGATGTTTTTCTCATATGTGAATTATTATTTTAATGTATTTCACGTTTATTTTATGATCCTACTTAGTGGAAGGTGTCCTCCTTTCCCAGTATACAGTTCAACGTGGGCATGCTGCTCCAAACTTTAATTGAGAAAATCGCACTGTTGTTGGTGGATCATGAAGACAGTTCTCTCTCACACAAAGTGGGTATCAGATAAGATCTCGAACTGCACCACTACATCAGATTCTCTACATATAAAAATATTTCTGATCGTACAATTTGACACAATTATTCCTAGTAATCCATTTATATAGGCAAATGGCAGCTACAGAATCTCTTGTAGAAGTGGAAAAGTTCGCCCAAAAAATTATTCAAGTGACGACTGAATCCTATCCTAGCACTATTTTCTTTGTTAGTTACTTGTATATGATTGGGAGAGGCCGCCACCAGAGAACTTTTGTGCTTCAACTACTGCCATATGAGAGTAGTTTAACATTAGTGCTCTCCAAGGAAGGATCACCGATGCTGATATATCTTATAGTACTTCAATTTTGGAACAAAAAAGGAGACTGGAGCCCAGAACAGTCAACCAGTATGTCTATCACATATCGAGGCTGCTTCTTTTTGTAAGCAAATCAAAACTCTGGGTTTTGAGTTTTGGGTTTTGAGCGGGTAGAGTCCAGCTCTCTTCAATGCATTATAAAGAACTGAACTAACGTGGGGACGGTTAATGTCCTGAAGTTGATGACGTTGAGGTTAAGCCTTTTTTTATTATTAAATTTTATTTTTTTTATTTCGATTTTTTTTTAATGTTTTTACAATCTTTTTATTGTTTTGATATTAAAAATAAATTTTAAAAATTAAAAAAAATATTATTTTACTATTTTCAAATAAAATACATTAAAAAAAATAACATTTAACACATTTTCAAACACACCTAAAAAAGTATAGAGTTCAGCACCATTGAACATTAAAAGATGTTTAAAAATACTGTAACAATTGCTTTCAAAGTCATCAAAATAATATTTTTTTATTTTTAAAATTATTTTTAAAATCAACACATCAAAACTATTTAAAAACATAAAACAAATTACAGTTTCACATTCCCAAACAGAGTCGGACAAGAGGGGCTGGATATTTCTGCTCGCAATCAAAGCTAGGATAAACATGGCCTTCATGAGTTGTTAAATTCCCATACAATACAATACTACTTGCACTGTTGAGGCAAGTCCACATTCCTAGCACCCGCAGTCCACATTCATAGCACCCGCATGATTTCTAATCTTGTCATTGTGGATATACTTAAACAAAATAAATTTCAATCATTAGAATCAAGATTATAACAAACAAGATTACATTGCCGCTATAACTCATTCTCTCCTAACCATGTTCCTCCATCGTACTGCACAAAAGATTGAAACTGACCAGCACTAATACTTTCTCTTTCTCACTTTGAAACTGGATGATCGGATAACATCATCATCTGTGTTCAGAGTTTGCTCAAGAATTCCAATGGACTCAGGTTTTGTGAAGTAGGTAAAGAGAAGGTAAATACCATCCAAATAAGTGTTAGACTCCCCAGCTTTGTTTTTTTTCTTGATGCTGTAAGCTAGTGGAACGACCCCTCTGTTGAATACCTCTACATACATGCCACCACCAGCAACAAGCAACTGCAAGATGATCACCATCAGCAAGAACGATGAAGAAGATGTGCAGAGGAAGTGTATAATTAACCATTATGCTACTTGACACTGCTTTAATTTTAAGTTACAAACTAGCATACTTGCCTAAATAGTTCCCTTGCTTAGCTCCTAAAGTAAATATCTACACAAAATGCAATGCTATAATCAATTTATATTGAATGCACATCTCGTAACATGCATGACTTTATTGACGTGATCTTGCTTATAAGGTGCATAGCCCAGACCATCCAGATATCAGGGCTGGACGTAAATGTCAACTGCGCATAAGTACTGAAAAATTCAGGCCATCTATTGCAAGATCTTTCTAACACAAAATCATAATCAGCAGGGCATTGAAACAAATTGGCATGCAATGCCATCAAGCTGAAGCATCTGCTAGTTCACTAAATCAAAGTAACAGATACAAGGAAAAATCATAATCGTCTGGCCAGATACATTTCAACTCGAAGCAATTGGGCTTAGAATCTTTGTCATTTGTCAACAAGAATCGCAATTCAACTAAAAGCATTTCTATCCATCAGTGACGGTTAAAGAATGTCATTTGGCCCCAATCACTACCCTATTAGTCCTCCTCAGTTTCTTGAGCACACTCAACGTTTAACAACACAGGTACCTATTTAACAATATTTAAAATTTACTTGCCATAATTACTCGAAAACTAATTATTAAAATTAAAAAAACTAAAAGAACCCCAGCATTTTTAGAACGCTGTAGGATTAACAACAAACAAAACATTGTAAAGTTTCATACTTCAAGGACTACATTGAAAAGAAAGAAAAAAAATATTAAACATGCTTGTTTTTACCTCCTCGTACTTCTGTGTAAGAGCGAGTCTTTCATCCTCCGACATGTCGGGTCTCAAAACAGCCATAGTCTCATACTGTCGAAGCCCGGGTGGGCAGGGAGGCGTCTCCTTCTCCTCGACAGCAGTCATAGTACCCGACCCAATTGGAGAATCCGGTTCATCGTCAGACCCGATCCCGCCTTCATAAAACGAGCCCGCGAAGTCTACAGTTTGGGCCTTGACTGCTGTTGTTGGGTTGCTGTGTGCTCTGTAGACCAGTTTTGAGGTGTTAGGGAAAGGCTTGAGGGTTTGAGAGAATGAGAGGAGGGGCAATGATGGGGATTTGGAGAATGATGAAGGGTAAAATGGGGATGAAACTAAATTTGATGTAGGCGAAGAAGAAGTAGAAGACGATGCCATTTTTTCAGCTACTGCTTCTGGGTCAGTGAAAGGCAGAAAAAGGGATAATAGATAAGGAGGGTGCGCTGTACGCACATGGCGCATTTTAGAATAGCACTTATGGGCCTGATTGTTTGAATTGGTTAAATTCTTAAAATCAAAACTATTAATTCCTAAAAAAAGCCATAAGTCCTTTTTTTTATTATTATTTCATTAACATAAAAATTATAATTTAATAAAACATTCTAATAAATTTTAAATTATATTGTACTTTAATTTTTATTAAAAATATTTTTTTTAATATGCTAATAAAACATGAAGTATTAAGTTTAAAAATAATTAAATTATATTAAAATTTATAAAATTATTAAATTGAATCCTTAGTTAATATTTTACAAGATACTTTATGTTATTGTTTTACGTTATTTTTTTTTACTCTTTAAACAAGCATGGGTAATACTAAAAAAATTAAGATTTATAACAAAAAAAAATATTTATAAAATTTGTATTGTTAATTCATATTCACATCATATATAATTAAAAAA
>Ga0307518_10004245_pt1 | contig 10285 bp, 7 predicted proteins | sample 25_EM_MG_FD_203889 | JGI IMG/M metagenome (GOLD analysis project Ga0307518, IMG submission 203889) | Populus trichocarpa ectomycorrhiza microbial communities from riparian zone in the Pacific Northwest, United States - 25_EM | ecosystem: Host-associated > Plants > Roots > Unclassified | place...
CCCTCCTCAGCACATCCTCTCTGGACACCGCGGAGGTAAACCACCACTCGCACTTTTTCGTAGTCCTTTGTTGGTGTTGTGTTTGGGTTATTGTTCTGACCCAAATCCACACTTTGACTCACAACGTGACGTGTGACATGTGACATCTACTCCAAAGAGGACTATTACTAAGTCTACACTAAAATGGGTTGCAGTCTTGTGCGCACTTCGTCGACGGTTTATACTGGGTGCACGTGCAACTTCAACACTCCCCCTTGCTGTGCTGCACGTAGAGCACTTCAGCGGATAAGGCGCTAGATGCTGCCAGAGGGAAATTGTAAGCCTAGTTGAGCTCTGAACTTCGCGAATTTCTCGCGTGGTAAGTTCTTGGTGAGCAGATTGGCGGGATTCTCAGCACCATCAATGAAGAATAGTTCCACATTACCTTTCGTGACTGACTCGCGGATTCCGTGGTAGCGGATGTCAATGTGCTTGGAGCGAGGCTCCGTTACAGGGTTGGATGCCATGAATATAGACCCCTGATTATCACCACAAATCGGGATAGCTTTTAGCTTATAGCCAAGCTCACCGAGTAAACTCCGAATCCAGGTAACTTGGCAAGCGCAATCGCTCAAAGCCATGTATTTGGCCTCAGTGGACGAGTATGCAATAGTCTTCTGCGCACGAGAAGTCCAACTGATCAAGCCATCTGCAAGTTTCAGGTAGAAACCTGTCTGCGAGAGGCGAGAGATAGGGTCTGATCCCCAATCTGAGTCCGTGCATGCAATCAGGCCAGCACCGGATCCACCATTGTATACTAGGGAGTATGTAGGTGTCCCAATTAAGTAGCAACAGATATAAAGCGCTTTGGACAGGTGGTCCTGGGATGGGTTCACAGCATGGCACGAGAGATGCGTGACTGCAAAGGCAATGTCGGGCCTAGTGCCTAACATAAGGTACAGGAGGGACCCAATAACCATCTGGAAACGGGAGCGGAGTTCCGCATTAACAGGCTCTGTATTTTTGGTGGCATAGTAGCCAGCTGGCAGTGGGGTGCTTGCGGACTTTGCATTGAGCATGCCGCAGCGTTCGATGACCTTTTGTAGGTACATGCATTGGTCCAAGTGGATAGCGCGACCTTTGCGAGTGATTCACATTCGGAGGAACTCCTTAGGTTCTCCAAGGTCTTGGCACTCCCATTTGCGCATAAACTGCGCTTTAATGGCATCAACAACAGCCTTGTTAGGGCCGCAGAATAGTGCGTCGTCAACGTAGATAATACCGATGACAATGTTGGTGCCTTTCTCCTTGTAGAAGATGCCTGCTTCAGACTTAAGGCGCTCAAACCCGAGCTCTTTGAGAGACTCATCGAGTGTGCGCCACCAAGCTAGGCCGGTCTGTTTGAGGCCATAGAGGGCACACCAGAGGCGGAGCACTTTGTGCTCTTGCCCGGGAACTGCAAACCCTTTGGGTTGTTCCATATAGATCTCTTCGTCGAGCTTGCCATACAAGTAGGCGCTCTGAACATTGAGTCCAGTGATATACCAGTTTTCAAGTGCGGCAAGCACAAGCATGAGGCGCACTGTTTCAAAGTGCACGACTGGTGAGAAGACCTGGTTGAAATCTAATCCCTCGACCTGGGAGAAGCCTTTCGCTACTAAGCGGGCTTTCTTGCGGCCATCTGACTTTACGTTGAAGACCCATCAATTCTTAATGACCTTCCGGTCTTGGGGACGGTCAACTAGTTCAAAGACCTTGCGCTTTCGCAGCACATTGAGCTCTTCTTGGCAAGCAAGTCACCAGAGTTTCTGCTCAGCTTGGGGTAAGCAAGCAATGTCCTTGTAGGACCAGTTGTGGACACTCTCGTATTGAGGGTCGCGGGTTTTGAGGGCTTTGCCCATCAGGAATTTACCTACTACATAGTACAGTAATAGATACCCCTACCCATGCAGTTCCCTATGTTCAATGTGCTCAGATCATTCATTTGTGGACAATCTGTGGACGCCAGCACTCGCCAACGCCAGTCAGCACTCCCCGAGTGTTGTGGTAGTTGACATAAATGACAGGTGGATGCCTCATCTGCAATGCAGCCTGAAATGTAGGCCACATGTAGGTCACAGTAGGGGTATTAAAGACTGATAAGGAAAGGGGGTATGAAGGTTGTGGTTGGTGACCTTCATTTCGGGACCACTCTTCAGGTGGGAAAGATGAACTGGTGCACCACATTGGTTGGCTACATTTAGAGGGGAGGAAAAAACACATGTACCTGGTGCTTGGTTCTTGTAGTGGGGACAAACTACATGTTTTCCCCCGTGACAGGCATTGTTTACAAGGCTCTCGTTCAACATAGATGCACTAAGGGGAGAATTAATCACAGTGGCAAGGTATAGAATGTGAGAACCGTTACCCTCACATGCGCCTGCTTGCATGCCGCACAAGCAATACAACATTTGTGCCATATGCGAATAGGGCTGATGGGGGGATTCTGTGACTGCATCTCTGAAGCTGAAATGATTCCAGGAGACAAGGCTACAACTTGCAGCTGTGGTTATATAGGTTGGTTGTGGACTTTTCATGGAAGCTGGTCCACTGATCAGCAATACACGCTTGCAGACTCATTCAGTTATGACAAAGCTTAACCAAACAGGGACTCCTTTGCAGGATAACGATTATGGTGCGACTGGTGTTGCCACGAGGCAAGGTCACCTTTTTGTGAGGTTGAGGTGAGGTACACCTCACAGCTGCCGTATTATGTACTTTTTCAATCCGGATGCGCAGCCAGCTCAACGCTTCACTTCACAGAGTGAATATCGCACTGGTGACCTGTCTCTAGGATGCCAAGCGGTCCTTACTAAGGATCTCAGGAGGTATCTCTGCCAGTGGGTCCCCTATGCCACCCTCATCCATTCTGCATTGTCACCACTCCCTGTAGGTTTGTTGCAATACTAATGGTAACTACTACCGTCTTGAGGTGTTGCACCATTCATGGTAGTCCATTGACCAGTTCATGTTGCAATGGTCAATCTGTCTGCTACTGCAATACTTCTCCTGTACATTGACCTGCCCCTTGCAACAGCTCGTCTGCCATTGCAACATCCCATCCGCCATTGCAGCGCCACCTCTGCCTGCACAGCTGCACCTGCCTTGCAACACATTCGCCTGTTGCAACACCGATCTCCCATCCGCCAAATATTGCAACATGACCTATCCACCTGCATCCCACCGCTCTATGTATTTTGTTGCAATACATTTCCCACACCCGATCTGTCCACTGTTGCAACACGACCCATCTGGCAACCACATCCATTCGCTTTCGTTGCAACACCTCTCGCACCTACCTGCATCAGGCTTGCTGTAAATATTGCACCCTATTGCAATACTCTGTACCTAGTTTCATTTTGCAATATATTGTATTCCCCTAGATAAGTGATACACTGGAACAAACTGAGTAGTAAATATATTAGGGACTTCATTGTTGATATTGGTGATGGGGGGTTGGTTGTTGTAGTGGTGATCGCGTTGACTTGTCATTGTGATATCGTGCTACCCTGGCTTCATCTCGTCATTGCACCGTGCTGGCCTAGGCCAGCTGTGTCTCGTCATTGTCGTTGTGTCACTGGTGCTGGCCAGTTGTGTCGCCACATAATGAACCTACATTGTACCATACTTTATGGCCAGCGGTGGTTGACAATTGGCCGTATCTTATGGGCCAGCAGGGGTCAGGCCAGACTACAGGGTGTTGCCATGATATATGGTCCGGCCTGTGTGTGGAATTGTCACCATAATACACAGTCCAGCCTGGGGGTGGGTTGTCACCATAATAAGGGTCGGGCCAGGATGCAGGTATCACCATAGTGTATGGTCCAGCCAGGGTGTGTAGTTTAACCATAATATACAGTCTGGCCTGGGTGTGGGTGTCGCCATAGTTTATGGTCAGGCCAGGGTACCAGTGTCACCATCATATAGGGCCTGGCCTGGGTGCAGGTGTCACCATAGTGTATGGTCTGGCCAGGGTACCGGTGTCACCGTAATATACAATCCGGCCTGGGTGTGGGTGTCACCATAATTTATGGTTGGGCCAGGGTACCGGTGTCACCATAGTGTACGGTCAGGCCAGGGTACTGGTGTCACCATAATATACAATCCGGCCTGGGTGTGGGTGTCACCATAATTTATGGTCGGGCCAGGGTACCGGTGTTGCCATAGTGTACAGTCCAGCCAGGGTACTGGTGTGATAATAATATACAGTCCAGCCTGGGTGTGGGTGTCACCATAGTTTATGGTCAGGCCAGGATACTGGTGTCACCATAATATACAATCCGGCCTGGGTGTGGGTGTCACCATAATTTATGGTTGGGCCAGGGTACCGGTGTCACCATAGTGTATGGTTGGGCCAGGGTACTGGTGTCACCATAATATACAATCTGGCCTAGGTGTGGGTGTCACCATAATTTATGGTCGGGCCAGGGTACTGGTGTCACCATAGTGTACTGTCCAGCCAGGGTACCGGTGTGATAATAATATACAGTCCGGCCTGGGTGTGGGTGTCACCATAGTTTATGGTCAAGCCAGGATACTGGTGTCACCATAATATACAATCTGGCCTGGGTGTGGGTGTCACCATAATTTATGGTCAGGCCAGGGTACTAGTGTCACCATAGTGTACGGTCTGGCCAGGGTACCGGTCACCATAGTGTATGGTCCGGCCAGGGTACCAGTGTCACCATAATATACAATCTGGCCTGGGTGTGGGTGTCACCATAGTGTATGGTCCAGCAAGGGTACCAGTGTCATCATCATATAGGACCTGGCCTGGGTGCAGGTGTCACCATAGTTTACAGTTGGGCCAGGGTACCCATGTCATAGTTTACAGTTTGGCCAGGGTACCAGTGTCACAATAATATACAATCCGGCCAGGATGCAGGTGTCACCATAGTGTGCAGTCTGGCCAGGGTACTGGCATCACCATCATATATGGCCCAGCCAGGGTACTGGTGTCACCATTGTGTATGGTCAGGCCAGGGTGCTGGTGTCATGGGCACTGAAACACATATCTGATGCCATTAAGTGATTGTTTTGAGTTATGGTGCATGTCTGTGAGTTTAGGATCATTCCTCCGGCATATGGCACATGTAACCGGTCCCTGGCACATTACACCAGTCACAGGAACATCACATCAGGCTGTGTAACATACACCAGTAGCTATTGAGTGATGTTATTAAATTATGGTGCATGTCTGTGAGTGTATGGTGTGAATCACTTAGAGGCCACTACTTTTGTGCAAATATTTTTGGTTCACAACAAAAGGTCCAATTAAAATTTCCTCTGACAAAAATGCTCCTTTTGACACAAGGAACAAAACTGTAAGAGGAAATTTGGATTGGGTCAAATTTGGAAGGATAAAATTTTTCAAGAAGTATGAAATTGGCCACACAGGGGGCTATCACCAAATATAGTATGTATTACCTTCCATATTCATCAAAATGCTGTGCAACTAGGTTTTCCTTCAATGACAATGGTTTCTCAGGCTTGTAAACTCAATTGCAATGCTGTTTCCAAGCTCAGCACCACCAGGGGATGCTGGCAGGAAGTGCCACAGCACTTGTTAGATTTGTTTGTGCATGAAAAACCATGCTGATGCGGGGCACATATCTCTACCTGTCAAATCCACACCCACCTCTAACTGTAACCATGATCACTACATGTGAACTCTGGTGCAGTCGTCTGACAGGTTTTGAGACAGTAAACATTTTTTTCTCATTCTGTTGATGCAACACACCTTCACACTTTATTAAGTAATGATGCACATGGAATTCTGCAAGGAATACTGAGCTATGTACCATGCAGCAAAGTAGCTATAGGGCAAATAATAAGCATCATTGAGGTGTCTCAAAGGGTAGTATGTCCACATACAGTCACATAATTTGCAAGGTTTCACCATTGCATACAAGTTATTATTCTTTACCACTGTAATTCATGGTCTATTTAAATTTATGTTATTGTGTCCAATGAGCATATTTTTGGTGTCTGACAACCCACCAGATGACTGTAGACCTGGATCAACTATCTCTTCTATGTGAGCTTACAACTGCATTCTACTCAACATTGAAACTTTCTGAAACAGAAGCAATAAGCCTCTCAAGATTGATCCAAGTTTGCCCACATACACACCTTCATAGGGTTAGGGTTATGGTTTGGTTTTATCCCAGTCAATTTGGCCACTGCACAAAAGTAGTGGCCTCTAAGTGATTCGCACCATAGGATCATTTCTCCGGCCTATGGGACATGTAACCAGTCCCTTGTACATGCAACCGGTCCCTGGCACATTACACTGGTCACAGGAACATCACATTGGGCTGTGTAACACACACTGGTAGCTATTGAGTAATGTTATTACATTATGGTGCATGTCTGTGAGTGTAGGATCATTCCTCCAGCCTATGGCACATGCAACTGGTCCCTGGAACAGTCCACTGGCCTCTGGAACATTACACCGGCCACTGGAACATTGGATCAGGCTCTGGAACACACATCCAAAGCAATTCAATGATGGTTGTGAGTTATGGTGCATGTCCATGCATTCAGGATTATTCCTCCAGCCTAGTATGGCATATGCAACCTGTCTTTGTAACATGACATTGTAATATGGATATTCAAATGGTGTTTAGAACATATCACTATGCAACACAATAGTCATATAATTGTTGTGTACTATGCACTGGCCATGTGTTATGTGAAATCCATCACAATCATTCAAGGGGACAAATATGATACAATACACTGCAAACACAACAAATTGTGAATCAATGACATCACCGCCAGCATTGTCCATGCCAACAATGACTTAATAATGCACCACCAACATGCATGAAATTACAATGATGACACTGAGTGCCACACCACAATGATGACCAAATAATGATTAAACACATCTGGTTTTGAAGCATCAGATGCATGTTCTGGAAATTGGGTGGATTTTCCAGAGACTGGTTGGATGTGTCTTGTGGTAGTGGAAAGATCCTGAAATCATGGATAGACACTATGACACAATAACATCACTTAATGAATTTTGGAGCATGTTCCAGATATCCATGTGATGTTGGAGAGGTTGGTTGGATATTGTCAAAACTCCAATATTCACCATGACCCGCAGGGCTTTGACTACTGGAACAGAGACCAATTCACTGATGAATGGAGATGACATACAACAATACCTAAACAGACAAGCTCAATGTTAGGGAAGAAAGGGATAAAGGGTGTTGACATGTACATATAATGAATGCAATTTGATATTAGCTACCCAGTGTGCACAGACCAAGAAACAAAAACTCATAACATATATGCCTGGACTGGTTGCATGTGCCATAGGCCAGATGAATGATCCCACACTCACAGACATGCACCATAATTTAATAACATCACTCAATAGCTACCAGTGTGTTACAGAGCCCAATGTGATGTTCCTGTGACCAGTGTAATGTGCCAGGGACCAGTTGCATGTACTAGGGACTGGTTACATGTGCCATAGGCCGGAGGAATGATCCTAAACTCACAGACATGCACCATAATTTAATAACATCACTCAATGACTTCCAGTGTGTGTTACAGAGCCCAATGTGATGTTCCTGTGGCTGGTGTAACATTCCAGAGGCCGGTGTAATGTTCCAGGGACCAGTTGCATGTCTTAGGGACCGGTTTCATGTCCCATAGGCCGGAGGAATTCTCCTAAACTCACAGACATGCACCATAATTTAATAACATCATTCAATGGCTTCCAGTGTGTGTTACAGAGCCCGATGTGATGTTCCTGTGGCTGGTGTAACATTCCAGAGGCCAGTGTAATGTTCCAGGGACCAGTTGCATATGCCAGGGACCAGTTTCATGTCCCATAGGCTGGAGGAATGATCCCAAACTCACAGATATGCACCATAACTCAAAACAATCACTTAATGGAATGAGATATGTATTCCAGTGCCTATGAGACTAGCACCCTGGCCTGACCATACACTATGGTGACACCCACACCAAGGCCGGATTATATATTATGGTGACACTGGTACCCTGGCCCAACCATAAAATATGGTGGCACCCACACCCAGGCTGGATTGTATATTATGGTGACACCGGTACCCTGGCTGGACTGTATACTATGGTGACACTGGTACCCTGGCCTGACTGTAAACTATGGTGACACCAGTACCCTGGCCCAACCATACATTATGGTGACACCCACACCCAGGCCAGACTGTATATTACAGTGACACTGGTACCCTGGCTGGACCATACACTATGGTGACACCAGTACCCTGGCCCGACCATAAACTATGGTGACACCTACACCGAGGCTGGACTGTATATTATGGTGACACCAGTACCCTGGCCTGACTGTAAACTATGGTGACACCTGCACCCAGGCCAGGCCCTATATGATGGTGACACTAGTACCCTGGCCCGACCATAAACTATGGTGACACCCACACCCAGGCTGGACTGTATACTATGGTTAAACTACACACCCTGGCTGGACCATACACTATGGTGATACCTGCATCCTGGCCCAACCCTTATTATGGTGACAACCCACCCCCAGGCTGGACCATATATTATGGTGACAATTTTACACACAGGCTGGGCCATATATCATGGCAACACCCTGTAGTCCAGCCTGACCCCTGCTGGCCCATAAGATACGGCCGATTGTCAACCCCAGCTGGCCGTAAAATACAGCCTAACCAGGTACATGGGCTTGTTTTGCTGCATCGATTAGCATTGGACCTCTGTCTGCTGGGTCATTCTGCTCATCTAACATTGCTCGACCAGCTTTCGAACTGTCTTAGCTCCACATTTGAGAAGCTGGAGGCTGCAGCAGACTTGGACGAGCTTATTTCCCTCTGCCGAGCTATATTGGACCCCCATCCACAGGGCCATCATGACCACATGAAGTCTAACGACGACGACAGACACTACCACACACCACCAACGTTGTTGACGGCAATGACACTGACAGACACCACCACTGCAATGTAGGGGGTAAGTCCCTTGAAGGTGCGAAATATGGTGTTTGCCCGAGGAGACTTGGTCTGGCTGGACTAGAGGAGCTAAGAGGTCCGGAGTGTAGGAGCGCGCTCAAGGGGTCTGGGAGTCAAGAGAGCAGAGAGGGGGTGAGAAGCACAGCCAAATGTGCAGGGAATGCGCAGCTAGCCAGCCTGGGGGTTGCCTAGAACGTGTAGACACATGCAAGGAAAAGCGGAAGTAGTGGGAACCACAGGATATCACCAGAGCAAAAGGGAAGGGGTTGTCAGAAATCGTCAAGACACAAGAAAAGAGCAGCAGGACACAGGAGAAACCTCAGGACACAGGGAACGCAGCAGGACACACACTAAGACTCAGCTGGGGGCGGAAAAAGCTTCTTATTTTTGTGTGGAGAAGGCCTATATAGTGAATTGAGTGTAGGTATGTGATGGGAAGGCTAAATAAGGGAAAGTGTGCAAGAAGTGCACAGAAGCGATGATCCTAGCTAAATGGGGAGCAGTAGTGTGGACCCTGGCACTTCTAGAATGTAAAGCAAGAGAGAGAGATGCGGAAATGAATAGGGAGCGAACAATGGACCAATAGTGATGGAATCCTTCCAAATAAGGAAAAGCACACATGCCCTGAGGCACAAGGAACAGGAACAAGCCCAGGAAAGGTGACACACAGGAAAGGGAAGGAGCAGGATGGAGACACAGGGCAGAACACACCAAATACTGTCCCTGATGACGTCGGACAAGTCTGGGGAACCCCTGGGGAGAGCAGGACCCTGACGCACAGCACTGCGGGTTGAAGAGCATGCTAACAGATGCGGGAGTGCACATGGAGTGCATGCATGGCTGTGCTGAGAAGCGCGAGCAAGCAGAGACAACCTGATGCTGTTCCAAGTGACCAAAGTGCACACAGGGAGAGATACAGAGAGTGCACTGATGTGGGACCTTCACAGGGGGCTACAGAGCGCATATGGCTGCATGTTGGAGAGCTAGTGCGTGTGAGAAGTGTGGGTGGCTGTGCTGAGTAACGCAGATGAAGGCTGGGTGGATACTGAGCACACAGGATGCGTGCGGTGTGGCCGTCCTGGATGGCCATTTGCAAATGGGTAACCATGCGAAATACAGATGCAAATATGCCTTGCACAAGGAGTGGCCATCCTGGACAACCATGCGCAACATGGGTGCCCGCACAAGGATGCACATGGTGTGGCTGTCTTGGACAACTATGCACAATGTGCGTGCACTCACAAGGATGTGCGTGGTGTGGCCGTCCTGGACGGCCA